>Ga0067045_1031593_pt1 | contig 11895 bp, 11 predicted proteins | sample TerdegcTABiofilm_FD_59184 | JGI IMG/M metagenome (GOLD analysis project Ga0067045, IMG submission 59184) | Combined Assembly of (Gp0054472, Gp0054536) Wastewater bioreactor microbial communities from Singapore -Terephthalate degrading...
ATTACGATAAAATAAACTACGATTATTTTAAAGGCAGTCACATTTCTTTAGATATAGTCGGTTCATGGGATATACCTATTGTTAAGCCTTTCGCCGGAATAGGTATAGATAAAACAAATCTCGAAATAGACGGGATAACGGGTTTTGACGGTATAGACGAATCGGCTTCAGGTTCCAGATATACATTGGGGGTTAAGTTTAGCCCTCTTCCGCTTGTGTATTTATACGGAGCCTATAGCATAATACATAGCGAAAAAGGATATAATTTCGGCCTTGGAGTAAGATTTTAACAATAAAACGGAGGTATTTATGAATAATTCGCTTAAGATTACGGGAAAATCCGATAATATGATAAAACTGGCTGAGGAATACGGTGCCCATAATTATCATCCTCTTCCGGTTGTAATAACTTCTGCTAAGGGTGTTTGGGTTAAAGATATAGATGGAAATAGATATATGGATATGTTAAGTGCATATTCTGCTTTAAATCACGGCCATAGACATCCAAAGATAATAAGAGCTCTTATAAGGCAGGCTAAGAAAGTTACTCTTACCTCAAGAGCCTTTAATAACGACCAGATAGGTCCGTTTTTAAAAGAACTTTGCGAATTTACCGGTTATGAAATGGCTTTACCTATGAATAGCGGTGCGGAAGCGGTGGAAACGGCGTTAAAAACGGCAAGGAAATGGGGATATAAAGTTAAAGGAGTTGAAGAGGATAAAGCCGAGATAATAACGGTAACGGACAACTTTCACGGAAGAACCGTAACCATAGTTTCTTTTTCGACCGAGCCTCAGTACAGAGATGGGTTTGGTCCTTTCACTCCGGGTTTTAAAGTTGTTAAATACGGCGATATAAACGAACTTGAAAAAGCGATAACCAAAAATACAGTTGCTTTTTTGGTCGAGCCCATACAGGGGGAAGCCGGTATAAAAATTCCTCCCCAGGGATATCTTAAAAAAGCCTACGAGCTTTGCAAAAAAAACAATATCCTTTTCATAGCCGACGAAATACAAACCGGGTTTGGAAGAACCGGGAAAAAATTCTGTTCCGAGTGGGAAGGAATAAAACCGGATATGATGTGTTTGGGAAAAGCTTTGGGCGGAGGAGTTTATCCGGTTTCGGCGGTGGTATCTTCTAAGGAGATTTTAGGCGTATATAAGCCCGGAGATCACGGTTCCACTTTCGGCGGAAACCCGCTTGCATGTGCCGTAGCGAGAGAAGCTCTTAAAGTTATAAAAGAAGAAAAGCTTGTCGAGAAATCAGCGGAGATGGGAGAATATTTTATATCTAAACTAAAAGAAATAAAAGGTCCTCATATAAAAGAGGTAAGAGGAAGAGGTCTTTTAATAGGCGTGGAGCTTGATACCAAAGCAAGACCCTATTGCGAGGAGTTAATGAGTTTGGGAGTGCTTGCTAAAGAAACTCACGATATGGTTATAAGATTCGCTCCACCTCTTGTTATAACGAAAAAAGAAATAGATTGGGCATTTAAGAGAATAGAAAAAGTTCTTTCAAAATAAAGCCTTGTCTTAAAATATATCTAAGCGGCGGGAAAACCCGCCGCTTTTATTTATGGATAAAAATAAGTTTAAATTATACTTTCAAGTATTGTTTGCTACTATAGTTTGGGGGGGAGCTTATCCTTTTACAAAGCATACCGTTTCTTTAATATCTCCTTTGTCTCTTGTTTTTATAAGAAGTTTTGTCGGAAGTCTCTTGTTTGTTTTATTCGTTAAACCTAATTTTAAAAGGTTTTTTAAAAAAGATTTGATTTTTAAATTATTAATAATGTCTATCTTAGGGGTTAGCCTTCAGCAGTTTTCCCAGAGCTATGCCTTGAAATATACCACATCCACTAACGCCGGATTTATCATAGCGTTAACGCCTATCATAATAGTTTTAATGGAATTGTTTTTAGGCGCGAAGTTGTCCAAAAATAAATTTTTTGGTTTTCTGTTCGGAATGTTCGGTTCTTTGTTGGTTATGTATTCCGTTGGAAAACTTAATATTTCTATGCCATCGACTAAAGGAGACTTGGTATTTTTAACAAGTTCTTTTACCTGGGCTTTATATGTGGTTTTAACCAAAAGGTGGTTTAAAGATTATCCTCAAAAAGAAGTTACTGCTATGACTATGGTTTTGGCTTTTGTCAGTTTAATACCTTTCGAATTTAAATATTCTTTGATATCGGAAATAAATAATTTAGATTTTTTAGGGTTGGTATCGGTTTTCTACTTATGTTTTTTGTCCTCTTTTTTGGGTTACCTTTTCTGGAATAATTCGGTAGAAAGTTTGGGACCGGTTAAATCGTCTTATTTTATATACGACGAGCCATTTGCGACTATATTAAGCGCCTATTTGGTTTTGGGAGAACGAATATTGCCTTTAACTTTTTACGGGGGTATTTTGATATTGATTGGAGTTTATTTCGTCTTAAAAGATGTGAAAAATTACGGGAGAAAATGCGATGAATGCTTATGATATTGTAAAATCCAGATTTAAAGAAAACGCTTTATCAAACATATCTGCCAAGGAAATAACAAGTTATAAAACTGGGGGTATTATAGATTTAATCGTTTATCCTGAAAATATTGAGGAAATAAAATGGGCGTTTAATTTTTTATATAAACAAGGTATTAATTATTTTATATGTGGAAATTGTACAAATTTATTGATAAGCGATAAAGGTTTTAGAGGGGTTTTTATAAAAACTGATAAGTTGAAAAAAATTTCTATAAAAGAAAATAAAGTAGTCGCAGATTGCGGTTTTAACTGGGACGATATGATTAAATTATGCGTGGAAAATGGATTAGCTGGTCTTGAAAAAACATCTTATATACCCGGAAGTATAGGTGGAGCTGTTAAAATGAATGCGGGAGCCTTCGAACAAGAAACATTCGATAGATTGAAATGTTTTAATGTCTATGATATTAAAAAAGATATTATTAAGAAAATTAGTAAATCTGATGTTGAGTATGGATACAGGTATGTTAAAGGAATAGAGGATTGTTTTATACTTGCTGCGGAATTTGAATTTGATTATTCAAATCCAGAAGAACTTAAACGAATAAGAGAAGATATAATAAATAAAAGAATATCCAAACAACCTCTCGATTATCCATCTGCCGGAAGCGTTTTTAAAAGGCCTGCCAACAATTACGCTTCAAAGTTGATAGAAGAATGTGGACTTAAAGGTCTAAGGATAGGAGACGCCGAAGTAAGCGTAAAACACTGCGGTTTTATAATAAACAAAGGAAATGCCAGATCTTCTGATATCTATAATCTGATAGTAAAAGTAAAGGAAGAGGTTTATAAAAAAACAGGTATAGTTCTTGAACTTGAACAGATAATAGTAGGGGAATTTTAATTAAATTAATAATCCGGCTATTGCCGCGGTCATAAAACAGGCCAGGGATCCGGCTAACACCGCGTATAACCCCAATTTGGCCAGATCATGCCTTCTGTTGGGAGCTATTCCGCCTATCCCACCTATTTGAATAGCTATGGATAGAAAGTTGGAAAATCCGCATAGGGCATAAGATGATATTATTATGGCTCTTTCCGAAATCACATTGGGATTGTCTTTTAAAAAATTAGCCATGTTAAAATAAGCCACAAACTCATTTAATATGGTTTTTTGTCCCATCCATTCAGCCACTTTCATCAAATCGTTGGATGGAACTCCCATAATCCATGCCAAAGGATAGAATATCCATCCCATTATTTTCTCAAGAGTAAGTCCGGGATAGATAAATCCGACTATGTAATTGCATAAAGCTAAAATAGCCATAAAGGCTACAAGACACGCTGCCACGTTTAAAGCCAATGTCATTCCAGTTGTGGCGCCGTTTGCAGCAGCGTCTATTATATTTGCATCCTGTATTTCCACATGAAGTTTGACCATCCCTTTGGTTTTGGGCTCTTCGGTTTCAGGAATAATTATCTTTGCCATAACAAGTGCCGCCGGTGCGCTCATTATCGAAGCGGCTAAGAGATGCCCCGCTATATTTGGAAGATAATCTTTTAATATTCCCACATAAGCTGCCATCACGCCTCCGGCTATTGTGGCCATACCTCCGGTCATAACGGCCATAAGTTCGCTCTGCGTCATTTCGCTTACATATGGTCTTACGACAAGAGGAGCCTCTGTTTGTCCTACGAAAATATTTGCGCTTGCAGATAGCGACTCCGCTCCGCTTGTGCCCATAAATTTAGTCATTATCTTTGCAAAAAAAAGAACTATTTTTTGCATTATTCCTAAGTAGTATAAAACGGACATTAAAGATGAAAAGAAAATTATAGTCGGTAATACCTGAAAAGCGAAAATAAAACCTAAGCTTTGATTATCTATGAGACCGCCGAATATAAATTTAGCCCCGTCGTTTGAAAAAGATATTACTTTAATTATTACGTTGTTCATTATCTCAAAAAATTTCCTTCCGGGGGGGAATTTAAGAACCAAAAGCGCGAATATCAGCTGTATCAATGTTCCCATCAAAACGGTTTTATAATTTATGGCTTTTTTATTTTTGCTGAAAACCCATGCTATTGCGATTAAAATAAAAATTCCGATAAAACTTATAAGTTTCTCCATCTTTCCTCCGATATAGATATTATATCAAACTTAAAAATTATTCAGTTAACTCTTCGCTATTTAGTATTTTGGCTAAAGAGTAAGCGGAAAATTCGTTTATTCCGTATGTTTCTATTATCGTGTCAAAATCATCGTATAAAAGTTCGGAATCTATCGGATTTAAAAAATTTACAAATATCTTTCGGTTATATTTTTTTGATAATTCTTTTATAGTTTTTAATTTTTTTTCGTTCATATTTGGCCAGGAGTAATTGCCTATTACAATTAACTCAGCCGGATTTTCTTTAAAGAAATTATCGACGTTTATTTTGTCTGAGTTTGATACAGTAATTTTTATGTCAAATCCCTTTTTCACCATTTCCTCATATATTATAGTGGCTTCGGTTGAAAATCGTTGAGGTAGTAATAATAAAAAAGCTATTTTAGATTTTTTTATATTTTCCAGACTCCCTTTTATTACCTTTATCGATTTAAAAGATATTTCGTTTGCTATTTTTTTGTATGCCAAATCGAATAGGCCGTTTTCTATTCTAAATCCGTTTTTTTTATATTTTTCTTTTAACGAGATAATTCTTTTATAAGACTCTTCTATCCTTTGCTCAGATATTTCTTCGTTTTTTAAAGCCTTTAATATCTCATCTCTTACTTTGTTTGCGGGGTATTTGCCTATTAAAACCATATCTGCTCCGCTTTTTATAGCCAATACCGCGGCTTTTTCTATGGAATATTTAAGTGTTATGGCTTTCATATCTAAACTGTCGGTTATAATCACTCCGTCGTATTTTAATTGGTTTCTTAGTATATTTGTAATTATTATCTGAGACAAACTTGCCGGCATATCTTTGTCTATATTTTTGTATAAAACGTGAGAAACCATTATTATATCCGCTTTTTTCTTTTCTATGATACTTTTAAAAGGATATATGTGAGTTTGGTACAATTCTATGGGGTCTATGTCGGTAACGGGAAGTGTTAGATGAGAGTCGAATCTGGTCATGCCGTGTCCGGGAAAATGTTTTAATGTCGCAATTATGCCGGAGGATGTAAAACCGTCTATTACCATTTCCGAAATCTTGGTTACTACATTTTTGTCGTCGGAGAAAGATCTTACATTGATTATCGGATTATATTTTTCCGTATTTACATCCGCGGTAGGAGAAAAAACGGTATTGATTCCCAATTTTTTAAGCTCTAATCCTAAAAGATAGAAAAGAATAGGTATATTTTTATAGTCTTCAGATTTCCCTATGGCCATGTTTGAAGGTAAATTTAAAATATTATGAGTTTGATGTATATATACGCTTCCTCCTTCATAATCTATGGCTATAAACGGAGGGTAAGAATCTTTTGTTATTTCATACAATTCTTGTATTATTCCTCTCGTTTTTTCGTCCGAGTATTCGCCCCACATTATTTGTATTCCGCCTATGTTTTCATCCGCTGTCTTTTTAATTTTTTCCGTCTGGTCGGTGTCGAAGGCCGGCCATAACATTTGAGATATCTTGTCTTCAAGATTTTGAGAATATAAAAAATTTAAATTAATAACGGCTAAAAAAAGAAGTATCTTTTTCATCGGGTTAGCTGACCTTTTTATTGTTTTTTGGGTTTCTCGGTATATCCTTTTCTCGTAACTTGATTTCTTATGGCGTTTATTACCGCTTTTCCTAAATCTTCGTTAGATTGAGTTTTCTTGGATTCTAAAAATTTTTCTCTTTCCATTTCGGTTTTTTTGATTTCCGCTCTTATTTTTTTGCGTTCTTCCAATTTTTCATTGATATATTTTTGCAATTCCGTTTTGCTCATTTTCTTTAATTCTTCGGGTAAATCCTCGTTTTTAATATTGTCCGGGTTTATGTTTCCATTTTCAATAGCGGTTATAAGATCCCATGCGGAGTATGCCGCCTGCGGAGCCGAGCCGGCATAAGAAGCTCTTTCTGCCAGAACCGATTTTGATTGGGATAACGAAGCTTTATCCAAAGCTATTTTGTTTTCGTATTTTTCTTTTGAGCCAGCACCGTAAGGTATATAGGTTTGGTTTATTTTTTGGTTTAGTTCCACCAATTTATCGTCGTAAGGAGTTTCTATTGATGAAATTTGGTTTTGATCTATGTTTGAATATTCTCCTTCGGCAAGCAATGCTCCATCTTTCCATTTTTGGGCTATGCCTTGTTGCTTGGGTCCGCAAAATATGGTGTTTACGAATATCCCCTTGGATTTGGCTAAATTTACCGCTTCTTCGTATGGCACCGGGCCTTGAGTGAAGGGTTCGTTTCCCGCTATGAATATGGCTTTGTATACGTCGTCTCTTTTATCCCATTTAAGGTTGTTTACTGCTTCTTTTATCGCCCATCCGCAGTATTCTTCTCCTCCGTTTGTTTTTAACGAAAATAATTCTTTCGCTATTTTATCCATATCCTCAGTAAAATCGCTAACTTTTCTTATGTATCCTTTATCTTTTTCGAGAGAGTTATTTCCGTATTCAAATAACGCCACTTCTATTTTATTTCCCTGACCTCCCTTTTCGTATTTTGATAATTCTTTTACAATGGCCCATATCTGTCTTCTCGCCTGTTCTATAAGTCCGTCCATGGAATTGGAGGTATCGAGCAATATCGCTATTTGAGTTAACGGTTTTTGAGAATAAACCAGCGTTTTCGTAGATATGGTAATATCGTCCCAATCTTTATCTATTGAAGATTTTGCTGCGGAAATTATTTTACCTGTTTTTATTTCTATTATCCTTGAGTTTATCTCGAGTTTGTTATTTTTTAGGTTATTAACGGTTCCTGTTATAACATAATCCGCACCGGTCATTTCTCCTATTTTTGTCATATCTTTTTCGTTTATTATCCCCGTGGTTTGTAATTTTATTTCGGATAAAACTTTATCTAAAAGAGACCTTTCCACAAGAGTTACTTTGGGATATCCAGCAAATTTAGTGGTTATTCTCTCTCGTATTATTTTAGCGTCTTCGTTTTTTGAGTTTATGGCGGAAAATTCTATTATCGCTATTTTGTTTTCTTCGGTTTTGTCCAGAGACGAAAAAAGATTATCACACATATTATCTATATTTTGAGAAAATATGGATAGATTTATAAAAGACAAAGCAATTATCAATACTTTCATATCTTTTCCCTCCGATAACTAATTAAACAGCTAACTCTTAATAAAATTATATATTATTTGACCTAAAAAGTTTAATTAGCCTTCTATATTGATTTTAAAATGCGAATATTAATATATGATATAATCTTACTATGTATAATATCGTTTATGAAAATGAAGATTTCATAGTTATTTCAAAGAAAGAAGGATGTCTTTCCATTAAAGCCAGAGGGAACATAATTAACGATAATACAATTTTCGACGAATTAAAGAGAAAATACTCTCAAATTTACGTAGTCCATAGATTAGACAAAGATACAAGCGGTATAATGATATTTGCTAAAAACAAAGAGTCCCATAAAAATATTTCGTTTATGTTTCAAAATAGACATATGGATAAAAGATATTTAGCTCTTGTTTGGGGAGTCTGCGATAAAGATTTTTATATAGCCGATAGCCCAATAAAGGAATTTGGTTCCGGAAGGATGGGGGTTAACCGGGCCGGTAAAAAGTCGGTTACCGAGTTTAATGTTTTAAAAAGATTTGATAAATTTACTTTAGTCGAAGCAAAGCCTTTAACCGGCAGAAGACATCAGATAAGGGTACATCTTTATCATTTGGGATATCCAATAGTAGGAGATAAATTGTATGGTGATTTGTTAATACAAAAAAAAATATACCGAATGATGTTGCATTCGTATAAGTTATCCTTTAAATATAAAGGCAAGAGATACGATTTTGTAGATTCCGATAATTTTACAAAAGAAATAGAAGAATTTATAATACGCGGTAATATTTAGGGGAAATTGAAACTTTTTTAACTTTTAAATCATCAAACTATTAGGAGGAGGAGTTATGTCTTTTTTAGATAATAATGTGAGAGAAGAATTAAAAAAAATATTTTCGGAGTTGGGCGATAATAAGATAAAAATAGTTTTTTTTAAAGAAAATTTAAATCCGGGAAATTCCGCTTCAGTTGAAGAGTTATTAAAAGAAATGTCTGAGGTCTGGTCTAATATTTCTTTAGAAGTTTATAATAGGATTACAGACGAAGAGAAATCAAACGAATATAAACCGGCAAGGACTCCCGCCGTATTTATAGAAACTCCGAAAACCGGTAAAAGAGTTATTTTTTACGGCTCTCCCGTAGGATATGAGTTTGTTTCTTTGATAGAGGCTATTAAAAATTCGGTTTCGGATAAAATCGAAATAGACGAAGATAGTGCTAATAGATTAAAAAATTTGGATAAAGACGTAAATATAAAGGTTTTTGTTACTCCAACCTGTCCGTACTGCCCTTCGGCAGTTGTAACAGCTCATAAATTTGCTATGATAAGCGATAAAATAATATCAGAGATGATAGAGATACAGGAATACCCGGAGCTTGTTCGAGTTTACGCAGTAGAGGGTGTTCCTAAAATAGTAATAAACGATAAAATTCATCTTGTAGGCGCTCAACCGGAATCCGAGTTTGTAAAAGCCATATTTGAGTCGATAAAATAATTTATTATTTCTTTTTGTATAATAGGATTTGATGAGTAAGAAAGAATTGGATTTATTTTCTAATAAAAAAGAAGAATATGTCGAAGCAGAGATAGTGGATGATTTTTCAAATAATTCCAATAAAACATCGGAAGGTATAATATTTAAAATAAGAAAAAAGTTCGGGAAAGCCATTTTGTTTGTCGCTTTTCCGATTTGTTTAGTTTTAATAGTGGTGGGAGCGATATTGTCTTCCACAATAATAGGGGCAATAATAGGAATACCTCTTATAATAATCGGATTTATCCTTCTTTTTGCAAGTTTATTTTTTTTAAAAATCGTAATGGGAAAATAAGATTTAAAATGATATATAATGATATTAGGAGGATAAGATGAAAACTAAAATGAAAAAAGAAAATTTGAATAAAAAAGATATATATTATCAAAGAAAAAACGGCTGGAGCGTTATAGACGAAAAAGAAAAAGTAAAAGTTGAAGATTTATCAAAAGATTATATGGAATTTATGTCCGTTTCTAAAACCGAAAGAGAATTTCACGACAATTCAATAAAGTTTTTGGAAGAAAAAGGGTTTAGAAAACTTTCCGATTATAACAATATAAAGGCCGGAGATAGGGTTTATGTTTCCAATTACGGAAAAACGTTATTTGCTTTTATTATCGGTAAAAAGGACCTTAAAGAAGGTATGCATATAGTCGGAGCTCATATAGATTCGCCGAGAATAGATATAAAGCAAAATCCTCTTTATGAAAATTCCGAGATAGCATATCTCGATACTCATTACTACGGAGGAATTAAAAAATATCAATGGCTTACTATACCTCTGGCTATCCACGGCGTGATAATTAAAAAGAATGGAGAAAAAGTGAATATAAACATAGGCGAAAGCGAAACGGATCCCGTTTTCTGTATTACAGACCTTTTGCCTCATTTAGCCCAGAGCCAGATGAAAAAAAGCTTATCCGAGGCTGTTGAAGGTGAGAATTTGGATTTGATTATCGGTTCGGTTCCTTCCAAAGACAAGAATGCCAAGGAAAAGGTAAAGCATAATATTTTAAATATTCTTAAGCAAAAATATTCGATTACCGAAGAAGATTTTTTGTCGGCGGAATTGGAAGTAGTTCCGGCTTTAAAACCAAGGGAGGTGGGATTTGATAGGTCTTTGATATTGGCTTACGGCCATGACGATAAGGTTTGCGGCTATACCGCTTTGAAAGCTTTTTCCGATATTAATGATATTCCCGAATATACGTCATGTTTAATATTGGCGGACAAAGAAGAGATCGGATCTTACGGCGCTACGGGAATGGGATCCAATTCTTTTGAAAACGCGTGTTCGGAGATAGTAAATCTTTATTATGGAGATTATAACGAAATAAATCTTAAAAGAACGCTTAAAAATTCATGGATGCTTTCGGCGGATGTAAATGCGGTATTTGACCCGTTATTCCCATCGGTTTCCGAAAAAAAGAATACCGCTTTTATAAACTACGGAATATGCGTAACAAAATATACTGGAGCAAGAGGCAAAAGCGGGGCATCGGATGCAAACGCAGAGTTTGTTGCGGAGATAAGAAGAATATTCGATTCCAATAATGTCATATGGCAGACAGGAGAATTGGGCAAAGTAGATGAGGGCGGAGGGGGAACTATAGCTCATTATTTGGCAAGATACGGCATGCAGGTCATAGACTGCGGAGTGGGATTAATGTCTATGCATGCTCCTATGGAGTTAGCCTCGAAATTAGACATATATATGGCTTATAAAGCCTATTTTTATTTTTATATGGATAAAAGGAAATAAAATGTTAATTTCTTTTTAAGGTAAATTATTATGACCATAAAAATAATAATTACTGGTGGAACTTTCGATAAAGAATATAACGAGCTTACCGGTGAGTTATTCTTTAGGGATACTCATATAAATGAAATGCTAACTCTGGGAAGATGTAGAGTTCATTACAAAATAAAAAAGCTTATGATGATAGATAGTCTTTTTATGAAGGCATCGCACAGAAGTTTGATACTCAAAGAATGTATAAGGTCTAAGGAGAAAAACATAGTGATAACTCACGGAACCGATACTATGGCCGAAACCGCTAAGGTTTTAGGTCAAAAAATAAAAAACAAAACCGTTGTTTTAACCGGCGCGATGGTTCCTTATAAATTCGGCTCATCAGACGGTATGTTTAATTTAGGAAGCGCGGTTTCATTCGCTCAGGTACTTCCTCCCGGAGTTTATATAGCGATGAACGGTAGATATTTTAATTGGTATAATGTAAGAAAAAATAAAAACAAAGGCGAATTTGAAGAATTAAAATAATTCCAATTAATATTAAAATCGAAATTTTTTTATTGGTATTTCCTAATTCTCAAGAATAATTGAAATGTTTTTGATTTTTAAAATATTATTATAGTGTCTTTCGATGGTCCTTGAGGTTTTTGGGGCAAGGTTTCTTTTGTTTTATTTTCTTTTTGTAGGAATTTTTTAAGTTGTTTTGATTCTTCTTTTTTTTCTTCTTTTTCTCCGAATCTTAATTTTATAGATACCGAGCTGTATTTATAAATATCGTAAAAAACGGTGGCCAGATCGACCGAAAAGTTTCCGGCAAAAAGTCCTATCCCCACGCTAAATCCTTTATTGTCGTCTAAAAATTTATATCCGGTTCTAAAAGATATGGTGTTTTCTAT
>Ga0067045_1031594_pt1 | contig 11893 bp, 9 predicted proteins | sample TerdegcTABiofilm_FD_59184 | JGI IMG/M metagenome (GOLD analysis project Ga0067045, IMG submission 59184) | Combined Assembly of (Gp0054472, Gp0054536) Wastewater bioreactor microbial communities from Singapore -Terephthalate degrading...
TTGAATTTCTCTTAGGCGACTTAGCCAAAAGAAAAATGTGTAGGTAAGAATAGCTGCGCCAATTATAAACCCGAAGTAATCCAAACCATTGCCCTCAAAACATGATCATGGTAGTCAAATCTTGCCCTTTTTATTTTATCAAAATACTTTTAAGATTCTAACTTTTTTTAACGTGGATGAAAAATTCATGCTGGCTTTTCATGACGTTTACGGATCTTTTTAGACAATTCAAACTTTTCTGGCTGCTGCTACGATGCCAAATTTTGAACCAGTTTTAAAGCCACTAACAAGCTGTAAGGAATTTTGAGCCAATTCTGAAATAAATTCCTCTTCTTCAAAGCGGTCGTGACGTGGATGCCTCAATAAAGCCTTCAGGAGAAAGTTTGCATAAAGAGGAGGATATATTTCTTCAAAATAAAAAAAACCATCGGGTCTAAGCATCCTGGAAATTTCTCTGACACATTTGCGCCAGTCCAAGACGTGATGAATTATTCCAAAATTGATTACCGCGTCAAAACTTCCGTCCGGAAAAGGAAGATCTTGAGCATCTCCCACATAGAAATCAATTTCGTTGTTCAGTCTCTTTGGTGTTAGAAATCTGGCATGGCGTACAAGAATTTCCTCGAGATCGAATGCGACAACATTCTTAAATCCCATTTTGTCAACTATCAGGCGAGCGCCGCGTCCCAATCCGCATCCGATTTCAAGCGCCAGATCGGTCTTGGTCGGTCTTGCCAATTCGAGCCATTTCTTAATCTCCCTCCTCTGGAACAGTTCCCTTATTGGACTGTAAATCCAGATTCGTTCTGGCCAATTCATCAACATTTCTTGAAATTCTGGGTTTTTTATAGCCAACTCCTTGACGAATTTCGTGACTTCCTATTGATGCCCACAAATTTGGAGTCTTTTTTTATCCTGGTAAAATAGGAATTTGATTAACTTACGCGCATGAAACAGCAGCTAATAATAAAAACATCAGTGGCATATAACTGGCTCTATTAAATAGGCTTCCGGCTGTTTGTTTGGTTGGATTGTCATAAACAGCTTTCGCGGGTTTCACAATTAGATAATAACCAAAAAAAGTTGCCCCAAAAATGTACAGCCATCTCAAACCTTCACCAGCCAGGAAGTATATGACAATCCCTCCAAATGCTGCCATACCGCTAGCCGTGACAAGAAAAAATACCGATTCATCAAGACCTCTAACCGTGAGTGTTGTACGAGCGTCTACTTTGCTATCATTTTCCATGTCCACAATGTCATTCGGAATGTTCTGACCTCCTACTTCCCAAGCCGCTAACCAAAGTATCAGAACAACTATAAATCCCATAGAAGGCTCCGGATCCACCGCCAAAACACCTGCAACACCTCCACTGGCCTTCACCAACGCAGATGGTATTATTTTGAAATGCGTAATCTTTAGCAATTTGCAATAAATCAGTTCCAAACAGGCCGAAATGACGAAAAGTATTGCGCAATATGTATTGAGTAACCACGCTCCGATCAATGCTATTAGCGCCCAAAATCCAAACCAAAGCATGCCGTGGGCAGGTGAGATCAAACCTTGAGCCAGAGGATGTTGAACAAACACCTCGTCAACATCGAAAATAGCCTGTGGCTTGTCGACTAAGGAGAGCCTCTGCCTGTCAATCCCAATATCAACGATGTCGTTGAGGGCATAAACTGCTGTATATCCTGCGAACGCTGTTATGAGCCCTACGACGATTATGTAACTGTTTGGGAAATGTCCGAGATAGATCAGGGCTGCCATAGCTGGTGTAGCCACATCCAGTAAGGCATGGGAAGTTCGCGATAATCCGAGAAAAAGCTTTATCTTATGCAGCCAGTATTGAAAACCAGCTGAACGCTGAGCATTGACAAGTGACATTTAAGCTCTTTTTATAAATCCGACTCGTCATTCATACGGAAACGTTAGCTTTCCACCCAGAAAACCCGTGTAACCGATCAATGCCGCAACAGACAACACATTAATGAGGTAGATAGTTACTACCGTGTCAGATAACCTAAGCGGATCTACAATTACGAACGATCTGAGAAAACAAGCTAACACTGCAAGTAAAAAGGCAGTCCAAGCACTAATTCTCTTGGTTTTGATAACCTTGGATTCCTTGGCGTCGTAGTTCAACCACCAGGTCATATAGCCAGTAACAATAGCCCCCAATATTGATAGGGAACCAAAAGCAAGAGTCAAATAGGCGGCCCATTCTGTATATACGGAACCCGTTAATATAGCTGCGATTTCAAAAACAGGGGTGATCAGGAGTAGTCCTAGAGGAAAATGCACCATAGCTGGATGAGGATGCCGCCTATAAAAAGGATGTCTTTCCAAAAATGTTTCGATAGACCCTTTTAATCCGGGGCTCTTTTGGTTGAACGTCATTACGAGATGTCCGAGTAGTTCTACTCTTTCTAATACTTCCGGGCCATGTGGAGCGGCCTTAATCTCTGCCCCAAGATCTCCCCCCGCTTGATGGCGCCTCATATGCTGCCCACCAACCCATCTCTTGCTCGATGACACATCATATACTTTGCCATCTACGACAACCAATGATGGTCTACCATCCTTGCCGTCACATCTAGATATTTCTTCGAGTGAAAAGGTTTTCATGGATTAACCATCCTGGATTTGCTGAACTTGCGAAAAATCGTTTGCCTTTTACAGTAGGGCCTGAAGCTTCCAGCAACACTCTCCTACCGGCTGTAAAATCAGCATGCCTTTCTCATATGACGATGCTTCGGAGCTTCCTTTAAGAATAGTCCGAGGTTCGACCAGGAACTTATCAGTTGATTCATCACATTCATCAGCAAGTACTTCAACGATCATCTGAACATTTGCGTCGGAATAAATGGCTTGGGATCCAACAAAAACTCTTGGATAACGAGGATTTCCGGAAGTTTCCATAGGAGACAGTTTCTCCGGCTTTTTGTTAGGGGTATAACGTGGTTCAGGCGCACATCCTGAACAGCTCCTACATCCTGACATGTGTATCTCCTATTCAAGTTTTTTGAAGGTTAAAATTTTTGTTCTGAACACTTGCAACCATTGTTTTTTCAAACTAAGACTTGACACTCCTCCTGTCAAGCAGTCAATCTGTGAATTTTCAAAAATAGAAATAGATCTAGAGCAGAGCAGGAAACTTATGCTCATTTTGGAACTATTACTCTTACGTCTTCTACGGAACTGTTTTCAAATTCCCTGAGAACTGCTCTTACTATTGGGTTGTCCATGGCTTCAGCTTTCAGCGCTCGATGCAAATCGGTTTGACCATCAATGACCTGATCATAGGGTTTTTGATCTTTTAAGGAAGTTGGTTGAGACAGAACTAGAGTTTTTAGTTGGGCTGCTCCAAAATAGTCATCGAAAATTCTTTTTAATTCAGGCTTACTGTTCAGGCTGGTTTCAAAACCCTCCTTGTATACAGCCTTGGTAAAACCTATCTCGACCATTTTGGGACCGTGGGATACAAGCTCCCCATGCTCCATCAAGGACAGGATTCCCTCGTAACCATTTCCCCTTAATTGGGATTTCAAGTCCATCCATACATCAACTGAGTCTCTTGTGGGCTCAGCGATTACGCGCTCATTCTCTACGCCCTGTTTCTTTGAAGCGATCTTTCCAGGAGTTGTAGGATCTTGAATTGGAATGTCGCAATCCGAACTTCTTGGTTTGAACTGAAATTTGCTTTCTGGTCTTTCTGAAGAACCCGTAATCTTAGGAAAATTGAAACTTGTTGTTTTTTCATGCTTACCGCAACTTAAGCTCTTCTCAAGCTTATTCAGTTTGTCAATTAGAAGTTGCAGGTCAACTAATTTAGAAGAATTAGCCATCCTAAGCATCAGCATTTCAAGAGCCACCCACGGATTGACTGACTTTTTGATGTCACTCTCCGTTTTGAGCAGTAATGAAAACAGGTTTTGAAGTTGAAGCGATGAAGCCTCCTCCGATAGCCTTCTTAGATCTTCAAACTCAGATTGACTCACATCCACCAAACTTGGATCAAGTTCATCCTTGCCTACGGTTGCCACAACTGTAAGATTTCGCAAAAATTGAATTAAATCGATTACAAATTGGTCAGGATCATAACCCTTTATAAATAATTCGTTTAACAAGCCTAGAACACCCGAACTATCGTTGGATATTACCATCTGAATTAGTCGAGCCAAACTGTCCCTTCCATCAATCCCAAGAATTGATGAAACCTGACCGATTGTCACTGTCCCATCGCTAAATGCTATCACCTGGTCCAGAAGACTTAATGCGTCCCTAAAAGATCCTTTAGCTTCCCTGGCAATTGCATAAATGGATTCTGAATCAGCCTGGATTTTCTCCTGGTCCAGTATTTTTGCCAGCCCTCCTGATATGTCGGCTGTAGATATGGTCCTAAAATTAAATCGCTGACATCTCGAATTGATAGTTGCAGGAACCTTGTGAGATTCTGTCGTAGCAAATATGAACTTGGCGTGAGGCGGGGGCTCTTCCAATGTCTTCAATAATGCGTTGAATGCATTGATCGAAATCATATGCACTTCATCAATGATGATTATTTTGTAGTTTGATCCGACCGGTGGATATTTTATATTTTCATTTATCTCGCGAATATTTTCGACGGACGTATTCGAAGCCCCGTCTATCTCCATAACATCTACACTGTAACCTCCCGTAATCTCTCTACAAGACTCGCATTGGTTACAAGGATCAGGCTCATCTTGTGTACGTCCGGTACAATTGAGAGATTTTGCAAGAATGCGTGCTACAGTTGTCTTGCCTACACCTCGAACACCGCAGAACAAAAAGGCGTGCCCGACCCTTCCGCTTATAACGGAATTCCTGAGTGTTTGAATTACATGTTCCTGCCCCACAACATCGCTGAATGTGGTCGGCCTATATTTTCTTGCGAGAACAAGGTAGGGAGGCATTTGTGTGAAGAGATCTCAGAGAGCCATGTAGATACATCCCGGCAAACTGGAGAGGGCCGACCCCCGAGATTACGTCCGCTGCTTCCTTCCGGACCTGACGGGTTAAATAACTCCAGGTCGCCCTCACCGATTTGCCGGCGATGTTTGTTAAATGAATCCCTCAGCAGGGCTCATCAATGTTATCACGTTTGTATACCAAATTTTAATTTTTAGGTCAACTCGCTATCTTTAAGGTTATTTCAACCATATTCTTGATGTCCAAGATTATTGAAACGTTTGCGCTACAAGCAACTTGAGACTAACGCAATTGAAATCATTACGGCATTTTTTGATAATACTATAAGATAAGTCTACAATCGGCGGACTACTATCAAAGTTTTTGCCAAGAATCTCCTTGGAATCAAAAGCTGGTAGTAAGTATCTAATTTCGTAATAATTCAGCAAAGGGGAGTCTAGAGCGTGCCTTCAATTTGTCAACAAGAAGTTCAACCATACTTTTTGGGCGGAGGTCCGCAAACTTTCGCTGACTGGCTAAAAAAACACTCCAAGATAGTCAAGAATCAATGGGTTCTTCGGCTATCGGATCTGTCACCGTTCTACCGATCCAGCGAAAAGAAAGAGCTTGTGGGAACCGTCTCAAGAGCTTTTCGGGCTAATTTAGAATTTATATCTTGTGGTGACTTGAAAAAGATCAAAACTTTCATTGATTATATAACCAAGAAAAGACTCAGGAAAGGATTTCCACTGTCTGACGTACAGAAGGCCTTTGAACTGTTCCGTTCAATTGTCATAAGCATGCTCAGAGAACAGAACCGGCGGGATTTGCTTGCCGATTCCTCCGAAGCCATAAACAGTTGCTTATCTTACACGATACATCGTTTCTCCGACCACTATCAGCACATGCATGAATTGTCGATTTCAAATTATGCCAAGAACCTTGAGCATGCAATAAGCCTAAGAACAGCAGAGTTAGCTGAGAGTCAAAAATTGTACAAGACCCTTGTGGAGGAAATTAACGACGGCTTCTTTATTATTCAGAATGAAAAAATTGTTTTCGCAAATCGAGCTTTTTGCTTGATGCACCGAATTAATCAGAAAAAGGCTGTTGGAAGACATTTTGCCGAGTTTGTCGACCCACAGTCGTTGAAAGGACTTATGGAATCCTATCTTGAGATACTTCATGGTGGCACAGGTCACGGCCCGGTCCAATACAGGCTTGCGGGCGATTCCAATCCAAATGCAATAAGGGAGGTAAGAGCCAGGCTTTTTGACCTCGGACACGGGCCGGTGTTGATTGGAATTTGCAGAGACATCAGTGAAAGGGTTTCAATGGAGGCCAAGATTAGAGAACACGAACGTCTTGCATACCTTGGAAGACTATCAGCATCGCTATCTCACGAAATCAGAAATCCATTGTCATCCATAAAAATGAATCTCCAGATACTACAAAGAAAACTCGACCTGACCGGATATGATGGCCGTAGGCTTCAAATTTGCGTCCAGGAAGTATCCAGACTAGAAGAGATTTTAAGGCAACTGCTCGACTCAGCTCGTTTCCTAGCTTTGAAGAGGGCTCCTGGCAATCTGTCCAATATCACCAGAGAATGCATGGTCTTACTAGAGCCCAAATTTGCAGAGAAGAACCTCAAGGTGTCAGAAAAATACTCGGACGACCAGAATCTCGTGGAAATAGATTCCGCCAGAATTCAACAGGCAATAATAAACCTGTTACTAAATGCTATTGAGGCTTCACCTAAAGATGGCCTTATAAGAATTTGGACCAAAATCGCTACAAGCAAATCAAGACGATTTCTAGAATTCGGAGTAAGAGACAGCGGCCCAGGCATACCATCCGATCAAGAAGATAAACTATTCGTTCCCTTCACAACTAGCAAAAGCTACGGTAGCGGTTTGGGTTTGAGCAACGCCAAACGCATAATAGAAGCTCACGGAGGAAGCCTGGTTTTCAAAACTAGAGAAAATCAGGGCGCCACTTTCATTATCAGATTACCCATTGATGATTGATAAATCATTCTGACTGATTGTTTCCAAGCCTTTTCCACAATTGGAAACCTATTTTCCAAGACCTCCCACAAGTTTCTAGTGGATCACCTTATTCATCTGCCAACAAAACTTTAACAAGCAGACTCAACTCTTGTTCATCACCTAAGACAGACACGGCATGAACATTGCATGAGCAATAAATACGCTTTAATAGCGTTACAACACCGGTATGTGAGCCCCGTCAAACGCAAGCACAACAGGTTTTGTGTTCAGGCTCATCATTAGTTCAAAAAAGAGCGGCCAAATCTTACCGTCGATGAATGTGGATAGCAGTCCAGTGAATACTGAGCAACAACCAAATACTTCAGAACAGGAGTGGATATACATGTCAGTGTTGAAAGATGGCAGAGAGTTTGATCTAGTAACGGAACTTCTTGGCTCCAAACCATTCGACAGTTCAGACAAGATCGCCATTTACTGTGGAGATCGTCGCATAACATACGGCGAACTGAATACCAACATCAATCGTTTTGCTAATGTTTTGAAGGGGTTAGGGATTGAGGCAGGAGATAGGGTATTGATCGTGGCTCCTGATACACCTGAATTCGTGTATTCCTTCCTTGGCAGCATGAGGCATGGAGCCTGCCCTGTTCCAGTAAATACAATGTTGACTGAGGACGATTATTACTACCTCCTCAATGATAGTGGGGCTCGTTTGTTGGTTACAACCTCAGGTTCCCTAGCCTCCAAAGTCGAACCCGCTTCTGGTGTTATCAAGAAGATTTTTCTTGACCAGGATTTTGATCACATGCTTCAAACAGCATCTTCGCAGCCGAGACAGTTTCCGAAGAAACCTGACGAAATTGCATTCTGGCTGTATAGTTCGGGCAGCACTGGCAAGCCCAAAGGGACACAGCACAAGCAGATATCAATGCTTCATACGGCTGACTCATATGCCAAGAATATCCTCCAAATTAGCGCTAAAGATATATGTTTCTCGGTCAGCAAGATGTTTTTTGCCTACGGATTGGGAAACAGCATTTCTTTTCCTTTTAGATTCGGCGCTTCAACGGTGCTCCTGTCCACACCGCCTACACCCGAAAGCGTTATGGAAACAATATTAACTTTTAAACCGAGCCTATTTTTCGGGGTTCCTACCCAGTACAATTCAGTATTAAAAAAGATGAATGGCGCAAAGTTCGACAGCATAAGATATTGCGTATCGGCTGGAGAAGCCTTGCCACCCGAGGTATGGAACAAATGGCGTGAGAAAACTGGGCTGGAGATCCTTGACGGTATTGGTTCGACTGAGGCGTTACACATATTTATTTCCAATCGGCCTGGAGAAGCTCTTCCTGGAAGCTCTGGCAAACTAGTTCCAGGATACGAGGCTATGATTGTTGATGATGATGGCAAACCAGCATTGCCTGGGGACACGGGGCATTTAATTATTCGCGGAGAAAGCTTGACCAAGGGATATTGGAACAAACCTGAGGAAAACGCTTCCAGAATAATGTCGGACGGTTGGTTCAGGACCGGAGACATGTATAGTCTCAGAGATGGGTACTTCGTTTACGAAGGACGAGGTGACGACATGCTGAAGGCTGGAGGCCTATGGGTATCTCCTATGGAAATCGAGCACAAGTTGATGGAACACGAATCCATTCACGAATGCGCTGTGGTAGGTCACGAAGTAGAGGGTCTCGTGAAACCTTTCGCTTACGCGGTGCTAAATGAAGGATGGGACAAGAAGCCTCAGGAGGAGCTTGAAAAGATCTTGATGGAATTTCTTTCTGACAAGTTACCGAAATTTAAACGTCCTTGGGGCATTCGTTTCGTTCAAGACTTGCCTAAAACGGCAACCGGAAAAATACAGCGGTTCAAACTCAGAATCAAGACAACATAGCGCCGCAACAAAAAACCGGTTGTTTTTTGGTTGAGGCCGCGAATTGCTAATCGACGACGCCATTTTTGTACATGCCAGGCCGCGTTTGACTGCCAGAATTTTGTGTTTATTGGCCCCATCAATTTAGTTCTAGTCAAACGTGGCAATTAATCAAAAATTCGCCTAGAAGGTAGACCATCGGATATTTCAAAGAATCAAACAATTACCCTGAAAGTTTCAATCGATGAATTTTTCAGGTAGCTGACCGTCATCTAACTGATTTTGATTTGGTAACACCATCAGAGTCGATACTCCGTGAGCCAAGATTTTGCCGAATTGGTCATATACAGTGCCTTCGCCTAATCCGATTGTTTTTCCCATTTTAATGATCTTGCCTCTTGCGACTATTTTCCCTTCACGCAGGGGAGCTAGGTAATTGATTTTTAAATCTACTGTTGTCATCCCCTTACCTTGATCAACTTCTGGAAAAACGGCCCAGAAAGCTGCCGCGTCGATTATGGAGGCCAACACTCCTCCGTGAACAACTCCAAATGGCTGCAGATGTTTTTCACCAGCCTCCAACTTTATTACGCTCGAGCCAATTTCAAAGTTTATCAGTTGCATGCCTAAAAGTCTGAAATATCCACATGCATTGACTTTTTCTCGCACAGCAGCAACAAATTCCTTATTAAGGGTGGACATTGGTATCACCTTTTTCCTAGAATACTGAAGTAAGCATGACCGTAACAATGAATTGTCAAAACCATTAGAGGTCTACTGTTAGCACTTTATCTTTTCGGTGAGGATTTTATAACATGCCAAACTCGGGATCAGTTTATGCCAGAACTTATTTGAAACGTCTGCAAGCCATTCTGGATAACATGGATTTAGATTCTGTTGGAACAGTCATTGACGAGTTTGCCAAAGCTCGTGATCGAAGATCCACCATTTTTTTTATGGGTAACGGTGGAAGCGCTGCAACAGCCAACCATTTTGCCAATGATCTAGGGGTTTGCGCATCACCGCAGGGAAAGATCCCATTTCGATCGATCAGCCTTGCATCAAACGTAGCCTATCTCACTTGCATAGGCAATGACTTTGGCTATGAGAACATTTTCGTTAGACAGCTCCAGAATATCATGAGTCCCAATGATCTCGTTGTAGGCATATCGGCCAGTGGAAATTCCCCGAACGTAGTTAATGCGTTAAAATATGCAAGGGAAAACGCTGGAATACCAGTAGCCATTGTTGGTTTTGACGGCGGGGAAATGAAAAAAATAGCTTCTCATGTGATTCATGTCAAATCAGAAAAGGGGGAGTACGGTCCAGTTGAGGATGTTCACATGGTTCTAGACCACCTAATATCAACCTATTTGGCTCATTGATTTACAAATGCGTTTAACATGATTGGTTTTTATTTGTTTCGCTTGCCCAATTTAACAAAACTCAATACGGTTTGAGGTCTAGACATGCTCCTGCTCATTGAATTTGATTCCTGTTGTAATAGTGTTTTCTCCCATACAATCGTCTGCCTCAAACTCCCAACGGTTTCTGCCAAGCCTGTTTGAGTTCTGATATTCTGGCGTTAACAACAACCTTATTCCGTATCCCCCGAATAATTAGGACTCCATCAGCTGAAACCGAACCAATTCTGGACAAATCAAAAGTATTGAAAAGGTTTTCAAATCTGTCTCGGTTGTAAGACTCGATTGACACCAGGAACCTGCATGGGCTCTCTGAAAATAAGGCCTCGTCATCACGACCGATATTCTCCACCTTCAAACTTTCGAGAGACACTTCTGCTCCAAAACCTCCTGAAAAACAGCTCTCGGCAAGAGCAACAGCCAGCCCTCCGTCTGACAAATCATGTATTGAGGCGATCAAACCATCATTGATTGTCTGATGTATAATCCTATACAACTGAATTGATTCTGATGGGTTTGAAACTTTAGGGACATTGTTGCCTATAAATCCCATCATCGACAAATATTCCGAAGCTCCCAGTTCATTTTTTGTTAGACCAATTACGTATATTAGATCACCTGCCCTTTTAAAATCAGGAGTGACACACCGCCTCGCATCCGGCACAATGCCAACTGCGGTGAACAAGACTGTCGGCGGAATGGAAATTTTCGTCTCACCGATAGAGTAATCATTTTTCATGCTATCTTTGCCAGATATACAAGGTATACCGTAAGTTAAACACATGTCATAAAGCGCTTGATTTGCCCTTACTAGTTGAGCCAGCTTGTACCTACCATCCGGGGTTTTGGCAGATTCAACCGGATCGCACCAACAAAAATTGTCCAGTCCTGCCATATGATCAGGATCAGCTCCTGCACAAATTATGTTTCGCACTGACTCATCTATTACGCACGACATCATGTGATAAGTATCTAGATCCGAATAGCGAGGAGCTATTCCGCATCCCACCGCAACTCCCTTAAAACGATCTAAAGCCGGCCTTATAACTGCCGCATCCCCCGGCCCATCATTAGTTACCCCAACCAGCGGCTTAATGACTGATCCCCCTTGAACTTCATGATCATACTGACGTACAAGACTCTCCTTTGAACACACGTTCCATCGAGATAACAGCCCTAAAAGAGTTGGTGTCAGGTCATCAGGACATTCAAAGTCAGGTTCCGGAAACTTTGGTTTCTCCCAAGCAGCGTTTAAGCGCATTTTTGGCAATCCGTTGTGGAGAAAATCTAAAGGCAGCAAAGCGACTGCTTGATCACCCCATAGAACAGTGAAAAGTCCGTCATCTGTGAACTCTCCCAATTCAGTCGCTTCAACATCCATTTTTTGGGCAAGCGCCAGAAATGTTTGAACTCGATCCTTGGGAACAGCTACCGTCATTCTCTCCTGCGCCTCGGACAAAAGTATTTCCCAGGGTTGAAGTCCCTGATACTTCAGTGGGGCCCTGTCCAGTGAGAGTCTGGCTCCACCAGCTTCTGTGGCCATTTCACCAACTGAGGAAGATAATCCTCCTGCCCCATTATCAGTTATAGAGGTATAAAGTCCGGTATCACGCGCCATTAAGAGAAAGTCTGTCATTCTTTT
>Ga0067045_1004576_pt1 | contig 11892 bp, 4 predicted proteins | sample TerdegcTABiofilm_FD_59184 | JGI IMG/M metagenome (GOLD analysis project Ga0067045, IMG submission 59184) | Combined Assembly of (Gp0054472, Gp0054536) Wastewater bioreactor microbial communities from Singapore -Terephthalate degrading...
CATGCGCCGCGAGCGATCGGGACATCGTACACGACGGATTCGGCGCTGAGCCGTTCCATCTCAAACGCAGCCGCATAGAGAAAGGGCTTCAGCGCCGAGCCGGGACTGCGCTTGGCCAGAACGCCGTTCACTTGGCCGTCCACGGGATCGCCGCTGTCGCCGGAGCCGAGCAGGGCCACGATCGCCGACTCCGCGACGTCGATCACCACCACCGCCAGTTCGGTCCCCTCGGGCAAAGTCGCCCGATGCGCCCAAGCCAATCGCTCCATTTGAGCCTGGAGGTCCAAGTCAATCGTCGTGCGTCCCCCCTGCGGCCTGTGTTTGAGCGCGAGGAATCCCGCATGAATTGCCCGCGGAAATCGCGGCGACGCGCAGACGGTGATCCGACACGCCAATGCGTCCGTCAGTTGTTGTTCCGAGATCAGCCCTTTCCCGAACATCCTGCGAAGGACGACACGCTGCCGTTTGCGGGCGGCCTCGAGGTGCCTGTCCGGACGGTAGCGGCTCGGCGACTGGGGCAGACCCGCCAGGAGCGAGGCCTCCGCCAGCGACAGGTCCTTCGCCCGTTTGTCGAAGTACCGCAGTGAGGCCGCCTCGACGCCCCGCAGATTGCCGCCATACGGCGCAACGTTGAGGTAGAGCTCCAGGATTTGCTCCTTGCTCAGGAGGTAATTCAACTGGAGGGCCCGAAATGCCTCGATCAACTTCGCCCTGCACGTGCGAGGTCGATCGTCCATCATCCGACAGACCTGCATGTCCAGTGTGCTGGCGCCGGACACGATCCGACCGGCCCGGATGTTCTGTCCGACGGCGCGGAGGATCGCCAACGGGTCGATACCAGGATGGCGATGAAATCGTTCGTCCTCGACCGCGATCGTCGCCTGAATCAGCCAAGGCGAAATGTCCCCCAGGGAGACGGGGTATCGCCACTGTCCGTCGGACCCGACGAGGCAGAGCATAGGCCGGCCCTTGGCGTCGAATACCGCCGGGCTAGTGGACCACTTCTCCAATCGCTTGATTGGAAACGGGAACAAACGCCAGGCCCCCACGAACGCAACGGCGCCAGCCGCCACGAGGAGGGTGGTCACCCCCGCGAGGACCTTGAGCATCTTGATCGCGCGTTTCCTGCCCATCGCTATAGCCTTGAAATCACCGGTTGCGAATGGTCACCCGCCCCACCTTTCCCAGCGAGACCACCGAGTCGTCGTACATGCACGAGCCCTGAATGGGCGGCAGCGAGAACTCGCCGGCGGTGATCGCACGCAGGGCGTACCGATAGATCCGCGGCGTGGACTCGGCCGTGCAGAAGAGCACGACGCGGTCGTCCAGGAACTCCACGTGATCGGGCTGCTCCTGGGGTTCTCCCGTATCGGCGGATGTCGCCAAGCGGGGGTTCTCCACTTCGAGCCCGCCCGGCAGCGCGTCCACCACCGCGATGTTGTGGACCGGGTCCCCGTGGACGCTGACCGTGATCTCGACCCGGACCAAGTCGCCCACTACCAGGGTGTTCGCATCGACCGGCCTGCCCTCACGATCCACCCACCGTCGCTCGACGTGGAGCCTACGGTCGTAAGGCTCGACCAGATCGTCGCGGACCAGTCCCCTGCTCGTTGCGATCACATAGATCGTGCCTTGGCCTTCCGAGGAGATTGTAACCGAATCGGCCGTGTTGCGAACCTCCAGCGACGCGGACTCTTCGTGTGTGAACCGCACCACTTGGCCGTCGGCCTGGATCGTCCCGCTGAACTGCGGCGGGTCGTCACGGGTCATCGCCTGATAACGAGCCAGAGCCGCGATCGCGGCAGCGTTGTTCAGCGTGCTGCCCCACTGACCATTGGATCGAGCCTTGTCCAGGCTCGACGCCAGCGGCGCGACCATCGGGTGATTTGGATCGATCTCCAACAGCGTGGCGAGCCAAACGGCCTCCTGCTGAATCTGCGAGGTCAGCCGTCCGGTGGTTGTCGTCGCAACAGCCCCTTGCGGCGGACGGTCGGGCAGCAGGGCCAGAGCCTTGCTCTTGTTCCCCGCCGCATGGAAGGCCCCCGCCAAGTGCGCCAGGGCCGCGACATCGAGCTTGTCTTTCTGTTCGGCCAGCCTAGCCATCCACCCGTGAGGCGGGTCGCCGAACGTCGCGAGCACGCGACAGATCAGGGCTCGGGTGCCCAGTTCCATCCTCTCGTCGTCCGTGTCCCTCAGACGACTGTCGAGATACTTCGCCAGTTCGCCCATGAACCGCAAATCGATCTTGTAGCCCGCGTTTCGGGCTTCGAGCAGGCACGAGGCTGCATAGGCGGTTCCCCAGAGATTCGGGGTCGGGTCGCCGGGCCAGTAGCTCAGGCCGCCGGAGTAGGTCTGCATCGACCAGAGCCTCGCGATGCCCGCCTTGACCATCTCCTCGATCGCCTTGGTTCTGGTGGGGTCCACGATCTGCGACGCATAGAGAAGGGAGAGCAGCCGACTGCTCGTCTGTTCGACGCAGCCATAGGGATAGCGAATCTGCTCCTCCAGGGCGGCCCCCAGACTCACGCTCGGCCTGGCGCCGACGGAGACGGTCGTCTGCACCGTCCCTTCGACAAAGACATCGGGCGGAGAAATCTCCAGCGTCTGCCCGGCCGCGAGCGTCTTTAGTTCGACAACCGTGTGCAGAGCGGTCGCGGGTCGTACCGACAGCAAGGCAAGGCTGTACGCCTTCAGTGGTTCGCGGTTATCTCCCTGCTCGACGGCTTCGATCCGGACCTTGCCCGAGCCTATTGCCGTCGCGGTCACGTGATGCCACAACGTCAGTGGCCTGCCGGGCTCGACGACCACAGTCTGCTGGTCCTGGACAAGCGACGGTTCGATGGGCCCGGAGGTTTCCGTCATCATCCGTAAGTTCAGCGGCCGATCACTCGAATTGAAGAGCTTGACCGGAACGGCAAAGTGATCGCCCGGCGCGGCAAACCGCGGCCAGCTCGATTCCATCAATAGCGGCGAAGTCAAGGTGAGGGCGTGCTCGGCCCGGCCGTACCGGTCGCCATCCACTGCGACCGCCATGATCCGCAACTCCCCCGTCAGGTCGGGTAAACTCACTTGCACGGAAACCCTTCCCTCGCGATCGACCGGGATCGCCTCCATCCAGACCACCGCCGGGGTACGAACGCGTGTCGCCACGGGGCTTCGCCGCAGCGAGGCCAGGTCGTAGCCGTCGCCGCCGATGCGAACGATCCCTACGGGACGTTTGTAGTCGGGCAGCAGCCAGTTGAAGACGTCGGCCGTCCAGACGCCGCCGGCCCGAGGTCCGAGAAAGAACTCGTAGGGCTGGGGAGTTTCATACGCGGCGGCCAGCAGGATGCCCTCGTCCACCGCCCACACGTGCACCCGGCCAGGCTGATTCGGATCGACGGGCCGACCGGTGTCCACCGTCACGGTCGCGGTCTGGCCGGGCTGGGCCTGGGTCGGGGAGTCGATGCTCATCGCCATTTGGTGGGAGGTGTGGTCCATCAACACCTGGACCGTGCCCAGCCCGCGATGGGGCAGCCAACTCTCCTGGTTGGGATCGACCGCCCGCACGACCGTGGCCGTCAAGAAAGCACTGCCGCGCAAATCCCGCGGCAGATTCACATCCAGCTCACACGTGTTCTCAGCGATCTTGGCAATCCGGTGAGCGACCACGCTGTCGGTCTCCAGGGTCAGGAGCACGACGCCGGGGACGGCGCTACGAAGCAGAACCTTCGCCTGCTCGCCGGGCAGGTAGGTCTTCTTGTCGGTGACAATCTCCACCCGCTCGGGCTGATTCATCGCCAGACTCTGAGTGCCGTCGCTCTCGTGCGACGCGTAGAACTCCAGGCATGTGGAACTCCCGCTGCGCGAGTCGGCGACGATCACACGGTACGAGCCCGAGTGAGGACAGGTGATCTGGATCATGCCTTCGGCATCGCCCGAAGCGATCGCCTGATCGTCCCCCACCTTCTGCGTCCTCTCGACCGATTGCCATACGTATCGGTCTTCAACCTGCTTGAGGACCGTGTCGTACTCGACTCGCAACAGTTGTACGGTCATCTCGCCCGGCGCCGCGGGCTGATCCTCACCCGTGCGTCGCACCCAGTCGACCGCCACCGCTTCGCCCACGGGGACCACCCGTCCCTTGGGCAATCGCAGTCCGATATGGGCGTCGAATAGATCCAGGATCGCCGAAGTGTTCGCAGAGACGGATCGGCCGCCGGGCTCGGTAACCGTCGCGGCCAGCCGCATGCGGTACAGCCCCGCCTTGAGATTCTCCGGCAGTTGAACCTGCATCTCAGACTCGCCCTGTTCGTTCAATTTGCCTTCGACAGCCGGCAAAGGAATCGAAGCCTCCCGCCGATTCCACCCGAACACAAAACCTCGGCAGCTCTTCGAATCAAAGACCGTTTTCGAGAGTGTGCCTTCGAGTTTCACAGGCAATTCCGCCGCGGGTTGATCCCACAGGTATCGGGCGGTCGCTTTGACCACCGGCGGTGCATTCGGCCCAAATCGCTCCTGCGACGGCGTCGCGGTCACCTCCATCCGAACCGGCACGAACGCCTCGACCAATGCCTCGGTCGAGCCCAGCAGGTCCTCGGAGCCAGGCAACGTTACATAGAACGCGTAGGGGCCGGTTTGCGCCTCGCTTGACGGCAGGTACTCTACGTGGAACATCCCCTGGTCCTTCTCGCGTCGCTCGACTTTCAGTTCCGCCACCCGGCGACCGTCCGGTCGCTGCACCTTCACAACCAGCGGGAACCGCGACGGCACTCCGCCCATCGCATCGCGGAGAATTCCCGTCAGGTGGATCGTTTCGCCGGGCCGATAAACGCCACGATCGGTGTAGAGCATCGTCTCATAGTGATTCGGATAGGGCCGACCCTGCCGCTCGATGTCGTCGATCACCCATTGGTTGTCGTCCGGCTGCAAGTAGCTCAAGTCACCGTCCTTGGCAGCGGTGATGACCCAGATGCCGCCGTCGGGGTGCGTGCCTGCGAACTGTAGGCGAGCGATGCCCTCCGCATCCGTCCTGGCGATGGCCACTTTCTGATTGTTATAGGTCAAACCCTCGACGACCACGTCGGGCACAGGCTCCGCGGTTCGCAGCGAGGTCACCCACACCAGGTATCCGTCGCGATGGCGCTTGGCGGTGATCGCCAGGTCGGTGATGGTCACAAGGGCCGAGTCCCGCGTCCAGCGGTGGGTTTCGGCCGACGCACTGACGCGATAGATTCCCAAAGGCCGTGACAGCAGTTCCGAGAGCCCCAAGACCAGCTTGCCCGGCCGATTGTGCGGCTGCGAAACCGTCACCGTCTTGTCCAGAACGGATCGTGAGGTCTCATCGATGTCCGTCCTGTGCAGGTGAGGCACAAGATTATTGGCATGGACCCGCCAAGCCTGCACCACCACCTGGTCGAGGTTCACCCCCTTGGCATCGACTTCCAGTCGTCCCCAAGGCGACAAAAACCCTTGCCGGCGTTCAAACCGTATCCGCGGCTCGTAGTCTGGGATCCCGACGGCGACGCGCGTTTCATCGCCCAGAGTCTTTCCCTCCCTCGATACAAGGGTGCCGGGGATTCGGATCGTGTACCTCGCACCGGCCTTGAACTTGCCTGTCGCGGCCAACACGTTGCCCGTCAAGCGGACATTGAGGTCCTCCACTACCGGCTCGACAACCACTTGCGGCGGGGACTGTTCAAAGTCCAGTTCCTCAGAGAAATACAATCTCACACAGACAGTTTCGTCGAGCTCCGACATGTCGACATGGGAGTTCAACAATGCAAAACCCAGGTTCACTTCCCGCCGGACTTCCACCGTGTGGCCCAGGCCGACCTCCGCGCCGCTGCCGGCAAGACGTTCATTCACCACCATCCGCAACTCGTTGGAGTCCGGGCGGCGTAGCCGGATGATTACTACTTCACGCGAGGCCGACGTAAGAACCAAGGGTTCCTGGAGTCTGTCGCCGGTCTGGGCGTCATAGAAAGACGCCTGGCGAAGGAACTCCGCAGAATCGACAGGTTGGTTGAACATCACCTGAAGGGTGATCTCGTCGACGTCTGACGCAACCACGTCGCACGAGACCAACCGCAGGGGCCGCGCTGCCAATTCGAACTTGCCCCGTCCCTCGACGCTTCTTCCGGTGATCACCTTGAACTGGTCCGTCGCCGCAAGCGTGATCTTACGGCCTGCAGGCAAAGGCTTGTCCAGAAGGTATTCGATGCTATCCCGTGCCGACCAGACCCACTTGCCCGGCCAGGACGGCGCCAGGCGGAAGACCTGCGTTTTCTCCACGCGACCAATCGAACTCTCGGCAATCAGTTCCCGGTCGAATGTCAGACGGATCCGGTCAGGACTGTCGGCGTCCGGCAGCAGCGCGGCCGCCAGAACACGGACCGCCGCTTGGGTCGACCGTGTCAGGTCATGGTGAATCCACAACAGCCCTGCGATGTTCAAAACCGCAAAAAAACCCGTCAGAACAACCGCCTTGCGAGAAAATCCGAACATGAAGAATCCCTTCCATATCGCAGTGAAGTGACTGCAGATACGGAATCTATCGGCTCACCGGTTCAACGAACTGCAATTGTTCCCATCCGCCCCCCAGGCCGCACCGGAACTTTTTCCCATACATCCCAATAGAGATCATCAAACAGAATCCCAACGCCCCAATCTCCCGTACCGGCTGTGTAGATTTCTGTATGAGGGGCCAACCTCCGCACCAGCGTCCGATCTCCTTCGTATGACCTGCTCCCGAATCCTGTGCCAGTTCGCGTTAGAGAGTCGGCGCCTTCTTCCCTGTTTGGCGTAGGCGCAGAATCCGGGGAAGGTGGAACACTGGCGGCACAAGGAATATCCGAAAATCCAAGCTTTGACCAAAGCCAAGAAGGCCGTGATCTGGTTTAACGAAGCGTCAGCCCACTCCGATGCGTGAAATGCGACTTTCAGGTACAGAAGGAAACAGCATATCCTCGCATGACATCCGACTGGGCCCGCAAGGATTCGAACCTTGGACCAAGGGATTATGAGTCCCCTGCTCTACCGCTGAGCTACGAGCCCTGGATCGATCCATGTTGCGCACACATGGTCAGTATGCTCGGTACAAAGTTTTCGCCAATGTACCTCCTGTAGACGATTGCTGCAAGAAGATTACTGCCGAGCCGCACCATTCGAGCGTATGATCGCGGTCGCGTGTCTTCTCAACGAAGTGGACCCACCGGTTGAAGCGGTCGAGCATGTATGCGACCGCCTGAAGGTGTCGCAACGTCCGGCATGCCAGGGGTTGGATCAATCGCGGAGGGACACCGTTCGCATTCTCAAGCGTAACAGTCCGCTGGGCCGAGCACGGACTGCATCAGATCATTCTCAAACAAGAACTGACGCACGTGGGCACACAAATGACACTTACTCGCATAGGCGGGCAGCTCTTCGTAACCGAGACTCTTGGCCTCTTCGAGGAAACCGCAGGGACCTCTCTCACAAAGAACCTCAATGGGCCCCTCCTTGCGGGGGTCAAACGCCTTCCAGATGTTTTCCATCGACGTCTGATTCACGTTGCCGAGGATGATCCCGCTGCACGTGCCGCTGAAGACGTTTCCATAGGGGTCGACGTGGACCCCTTTGGCCCCGAGGAATGCGGCCAAGCAGTTCATGTGTACCAGTGTTTCGACGGGCCGGCAGGCCAACAGATGCGCCGGGTGCCCCGCCGCCCGACCGGTGAAACGAAATGGATACTCATGGTAGGCCAGAGTGTAGGCGCGGTCACGTTCAGATTGCGAGAGATAACGAATGTCCGCAGGCTCATCGAGGTATTCCTCCCAGCGGACTTGAACGCGGTCGGGCCCGAGGATCTCGACCGCCATCGAAGCCAGCCGATTCACGGGCTCGCTGTCAATATATTCCTGGTGGAAAGGATCCACGCTGATCTTGAGCCGCTCCATACCCAACGAAATCAGTGTCGCCAGGCGGTCGGCGACAATCCGGGCGTCAGTCGCCCAGAAACCGTTCGTCTCGACCTGATCAACGGGGCCGAGTTTCTGCTCACCCGCTTTGCGGAGGATTTCGACAAGGTGGTCCCAGTAGAGAAAGGGTTCTCCTCCGGTGAGATGGACTTTGGCCGCACAACCGGCGAGGGTCTGGAGAGATCTCCAAGCCGCCAGAGCGGTCTCGACGGGCAGGAGCCCCCCCTTCTGCGGCGAGCAATGATAGTAACAAAACTCGCAGGCAGCGTTGCACTTGTACGTCAGCATCAATCCGGCGGATCGCCAAAGCTTGAACTTGGGCTGCTCCCGCGACAGGCAGCCATTGTAGACATTCTCCGACAACGGCATCATAGACACAGCGTACAGGATTCCGGGAACTCCGTCCAGGGGATGATGAGGAAGAGCCACCCCTCTTTCAAAGGTCAGAAAAGGAAAGATTCTTGACCGAATTCCCTGTCGTGCGCCGGTCAAAAAAAAGGCCGGCGTCGTTTCGCGACACCGGCCTTTGTAAAATTCCTGGCGATGACCTACTCTCACCCGTTAGGACTACCATCGGCCGCGACGGGCTTAGCTTCTGTGTTCGGAATGGGAACAGGCGTTTCCCCGCGCGTATGCTCACCAGGAAGATCGTAATCGGACCTCACGGCCCGACGAGTTTCAAGTTTCAAGCGAAAAGCTACAAACCGAATGAACGACAGCTTGCAACACCCCGCTCAACACTTTCCCAAAGTCTTCGATGTGGATGCGTCAATGAGACACTTATGCTTCTTGACCCATGCAATCAAGGATTGATATGGTCAAGTCGTCGTGCGTTAGTACCGGTCAGCTGAAGCGATTTCTCGCCTTACACCTCCGGCCTATCAACCTGGTGGTCTACCAGGGCACTTCAGGTCCGAAGACCACGGAATCCTTATCTTGGGGTGGGCTTCCCGCTTAGATGCTTTCAGCGGTTATCCTTTCCCGACGTAGCTACCCGGCTATGCCCCTAGCGGAACAACCGGTGCACCAGAGGTCAGTACTTCCTAATCCTCTCGTACTAAGGAAATGGCCCCTCAAGATTCCTACGCCCACAGCACATAGGGACCGACCTGGCTCACGCCGGTCTGAACCCAGCTCGCGTACCACTTTAACGGGCGAACAGCCCGACCCTTGGGACCGCCTTCAGCCCCAGGATGTGATGAGCCGACATCGATGTGCCAAACGACTCCGCCGCTATGAACGCTCGGGAGTCATCAGCCTGTTATCCCCAGAGTACCTTTTATCTGTTGAGCGACGGCCCTTCCATACGGAACCGCCGGATCACTAGGTCCTGCTTTCGCATCTGCTCGTCGCATTCAGACTCGCAGTTAAGCACACTTGTACCCTTGCGCTCTAAACGTGATTGCCAACCACGCTGAGTGTGCCTTTGAACTCCTCCGTTACCCTTTGGGAGGAGACCGCCCCAGTCAAACTGCCCACCTAGCACTGTCCTATGCCCGGATTCACGGGTCATGGTTAGGTGACTAACATAACAAGGGTGGTATTTCAACGTTGGCTCTGCCCCGGCCGGAACCGGAGCTTCACAGCCTCCCACCTATCCTACGCATGCCATGCCAGGCATCAATACCAGGCTACAGTAAAGGTTCATGGGGTCTTTCCGTGTTGCTGCGGGATTGTGGTATCTTCACCACATCTACAATTTCACCGAGTCCGTCCTTGAGACACTGCTCCAGTCGTTACGCCGTTCATGCACGTCGGAACTTACCCGACAAGGAACTTCGCTACCTTAGGACCGTCATAGTTACGGCCGCCGTTTACCGGGGCTTCAGTTTAGAGCTTCGCCTTGCGGCTAACCCCTCCCCTTAACCTTCCGGCACCGAGCAGGCGTCATTCTGTATACATCCTCTTTCGGAGTTAGCACAGAACTGTGTTTTTGATAAACAGTCGCCAGAGCCATTTCTCTGCGCCCTCGCCATGTACCTGATAAATCAAGCACATGCGGAGGGACCCCTTCTTGCGAACGTACGGGGGAAAATTGCCTAGTTCCTTAAGGACGGTTCTCTCGAGCGCCTGAGGATACTCTCCTCGCCTACCTGTGTCAGTTTGCGGTACGGACATGCTGCTTTCAACCTACGCCAGCTATTTCTCGGCATCTTCTCCAGCCACTTCGGCATCATAAATCGGCCTCGCCCTTGCGGGACCCACCCTACTAGCCGTGGGATGACCCTTGAAGATGCGTCACTGACTTTGTCCAGCAACATGGTGCAGGAATATTAACCTGCTGCCCATCGTCTACGCCCTTCGGCCTCGACTAAGGACCCGACTAACCCTGGGCGGATTTACCTTCCCCAGGAAACCTTAGGCTTTCGGCGAACAGGATTCTCACCTGTTTTATCGTTACTCATGCCGGCATAATCACTTGCTATCGCTCCACCACTCATTTCTGTATGGCTTCTACGCGGATAGCAACGCTCTCCTACCGCTTGCAAGCCGCCGCAGCAGCCTGCAAACCCGCAGCTTCGGTGTTCTGCTTATTCCCGGTCATTATCGGCGCCGAACTGCTCGACCAGTAAGCTATTACGCACTTTTTAAATGGTGGCTGCTTCTAAGCCAACATCCTGGCTGTCACAGCAATTCAACTTCCTTAAGAACTTAGCAGAACTTCGGGACCTTAGCTGGCGATCCGGGTTGTTTCCCTTTAGACCACGGACGTTATCGCTCGCAGTCTTACTCCCGAGGTATGCGTCACGGTATTCGGAGTTTGGTTGAGGTAGGTAGGCTGGTGGCCCCCTATCCCCATTCAGTAGCTCTACCCCCGCGACGTAGTCACTCGAGGCTAGCCCAAAAGCTATTTCGGAGAGAACGAGATATCTCCAAGTTTGATTAGACTTTCACTCCTCCCCACAGCTCATCCCCTAACTTTTCAACGTTAGTGAGTTCGGCCCTCCAGGGATTTTTACATCCCTTTCAGCCTGGCCATGGGTAGATCACTTGGCTTCGCGTCGTACTACCTGCGACTGAATCGCCCTATTCAGACTCGCTTTCGCTACGGCTCCACACTTGAAGTGCTTAACCTTGCCACAGACAGTAACTCGCCGGTTCATTATGCAAAAGGCACGCCGTCACCCATTACCCGTCCGAAGACGGATCATAGGGCTCCGACCGCTTGTAGGTGTATGGTTTCAGGTCCTTTTAACTCCCCTAATAGGGGTTCTTTTCATCGTTCGCTCGCGCTACTTTCCACTATCGGTCGTCGAGTAGTACTTAGCCTTGGAGGATGGTCCCCCCAGCTTCACACAGAGTTTCACGAGCTCCGTGCTACTCTGGAACGCCAACGCAGTGCTTCAGTTTTCGCGTACAGGACTATCACCTTCTGTGGTCGAACTTTCCAGATCATTCCGCTAACCGTCGCACTGGGATGTTGACGCCCGCAACCCCAGGGAGCAAGCCCCCTGGTTTGGGCTGGTCCGCTTTCGCTCGCCGCTACTTACGGAGTCTCGGTTGATTTCTTTTCCTGCAGGTACTGAGATGTTTCAGTTCCCTGCGTTCGCTCCATACGGCCTATGCATTCAGCCGCAGGTACCGCCATCTGGTTGCCCAGTGACGGTGAGTTGCCTCATTCGGAAATCCTGGGATTATCGGTTGCTAGACACCTGCCCCAGGCTTATCGCAGTCAGCCACGTCCTTCATCGCCTCTCGACGCCAAGACATCCCCCATACACCCTTAGTAACTTGACCATATCAATCGATGATTGAACAGGTTCTCTCAAGTCGCCTAAGCGCTCATTGATTGTAGTTTTCCCACTTGGTTTCAGAAAAACCTTGAGTGTAAAACTATGCTTGGGAATCACGATTCCCAACGCATCCACATCTGAACTTGTCAAAGACCCTTGCGGCCTTCGTTGCCGCGTGAGCAACGTATTATACGCTGCCCATCTTCATCTGCAAGAGAAAA
>Ga0067045_1004218_pt1 | contig 11891 bp, 8 predicted proteins | sample TerdegcTABiofilm_FD_59184 | JGI IMG/M metagenome (GOLD analysis project Ga0067045, IMG submission 59184) | Combined Assembly of (Gp0054472, Gp0054536) Wastewater bioreactor microbial communities from Singapore -Terephthalate degrading...
CCCGAATCCATGATACAACAAACTCGTGGACATGCTGGAATCTCCTGTCTGAAGTCCTCTGAACAACTCCAGATAGGACCAACATGTCCACACTTTTTCAAGTCACCCTACGCTTCCGCCGGATGAACCAAGAAAGTGCCCGTGTTCAAACGCCCTGTGGCATACAATCGGGCCCGATGGGCTCGAAGGATTTGTAGGTCAGGATGAATTCCTGGTGGCCGAGTTGCTCGGAGCGGGTTGGGCGGCCGTCGGCCACTTCGAGGAGGAGGTCGAAGATTTCGCGGCCGACGTCGTCCAGGGTGGCGTGGCCCTCCAGGATACGGCCGGCGTCGACGTCCATGTCTTCGCTCATCCGGCGGAAGGTATCGGGGTTGGCGCAGATCTTGATCACCGGCGAGATGGCCGACCCGACCACGCTGCCACGCCCGGTCGTGAACAAGATGATGTGCGCGCCGCAGGCCATGAGTTCCACGATTTCAGCGTTGTCGGAGATGTTGGGGAACCCGAAGCGGACTTCGCCGTCGGGAACGACGTCGAGCAGGTAGAGGCCGCCGCGTGGCGGCACGTCGCCGGGCTTGATGAGGCCCGCGATCGGCGAACGCCCGCTCTTGCTATAGGCGCCGAGCGACTTCTCTTCAATGGTGGTGAGGCCGCCGTCGGCGTTGCCGGGGGCGAAGCTGCTGTGGCCGAGGGTGCGGTAGTAGCGGGCGGCCTTCTCGACGCTGGCGACGATCGCGCGGCCGAGCGCCGGGCTGATGGACCGTTCGGCCATGAAATGCTCGCAACCGATCAGCTCACCGGTCTCCTCGAAGACGGCGGCCGCCCCGTGCTCGACGAGCAGGTCGAACGCGCGGCCCGCGGCAGGGTTGGCGGTCAGGCCGCTCGTGGCGTCCGACCCGCCGCATATCGTGCCGACGACCAGTTCGCCGATTTCCATGGGCACGCGGGACGTGGACCGCAGCGGGCCGAGCGTGCCGCGGACCCATGCCCGGCCCGTTTCGATCGACCGCCGCGTCCCGCCCGACTCCTGGATTCCGAGCACGCCCACGGGCCGGCCCGTGGTACGGATCGCCGCCTCCAGGCCGCGGCGGTCGAAGCTCTCGCAGCCGAGCGACACCAGGAGCACCGCGCCGACGTTGGGATGCGTGCAGACCTGTCTCATGATCCGGGCCGCGTAGGGGCTCGGGAAGCAACCGGGAAAGCCGATCAGATGGACGCCTTCGTCGCGGAACGGCGCGGCGATTTCCCGGGCCACGTGGTGGGCGCACTCCACCAGGTAGGCCACGACCAGCACGTTGCGAATCCCCTTACGTCCGTCCGACCGCAGGTATCCTTGCATCAATGACCTCGCTTCCCGGTTGCGACCATTCTGAATCGTGTGTTGGCTGCGGCGGGCATCGTCGGCCCACCGTCACCAATTCGCCTGCATTCCGGTGGTCCGTCGCTGGAGCTTGTCCCACCTTACGGATCTTCAGAATATGTGGGACAGCCGCCCCCGGCTGTCCGCGATTCCGCACAGCCGCCCCCGGCTGTCTGCGATTCCGCACAGCCGAGGGCGGCTGTGCCACAAGCTGTTTCTGGACGACCGCTGATTCAAGCGATGCCCTCTATGGTATTCTTATTCTCCGCCATGTCGTCGGCATTTTGCACTGGGAACCGCACGGATGTCAACTCAGGTGTCGGGTGCCTGCGAGCCTTGCTTCTCCGCCCCAAAGGCTCGGGCACAAACTCGGAGGAGATGCCCTGGGGGGACTCCCGTCGGCCTTGGCCGCAGGGTACCATGGTTGCAGGTTCTATTCCCGGGGCGGACCTGTTTGACTTTGGGAGCACGGAGCATGCGCAACCGATTCACGATCCTCGGTCTTTTTTTCCGAGCCCGGCACGCCTTCTTGGTCTTGGTGATCCTTGCCATCGCAGGGCTTCTTGGTTCGGTCCCTGCCCTTTCGGCCGACCTCGATCAGGCCTTCCGCTCTCCGCCCGATGCCGTCAAGCCTTGGGCCTACTGGTGGTGGCTCAACGCCAACGTCACCAAGGAGTCGATCACGCACGACCTGGAAGCGATGAAGAGCAAGGGGTTTGGTGGGTTCCTGCTGTTCGACGTGACCGCCTACGGCCAGCACATCGTCCCGTCGCCCGAGCGGCGCATCGCGTTCATGAGCCCGGCATGGCACGCGTTGGTCAAGCACGCGCTGGCCGAGGCCGGCCGGTTGGGACTCCAAGCGAGCGTGAACTTGAGCACCTGCGGCGGCGCACTGCGGGCCCCCTGGACCACCGGCCAGCAGGCTCCCAAGGGCCTGGTCTGGACCGCGGCCGACGTGGTCGGGCCGAGACAAATTCAATGCGTCGTGCCGCGTCTCCAGGGGCCGGAGTCGTGGGACGTGGCGGTGGTGGCTGCCCGGATCTCCGCCGACGGTTCTCCAGCAAGCCCCGTCGCCGCCGGAGATAAGCTGCAATTCTCCAACGATCCCAACCACTGGCACGAGGCCGTCCATTCGACCGTGCCTCCCCGTGCCAAGAAGGGCGCGAAGGCCGCTGCGCAACCGAAGCCGGCGACGACCGACGAGGTGATCGACTTGACCGGCAAGCTGGATGCCCAGGGACGCCTCACCTGGGACGTGCCGCAGGGGCGGTGGCGGGTGATCCGGTTCCTCTCCACGATCATGAAGGGGCCGGAGGCCGAGTGGGACGTCGATATGCTCGACTCCGCGGCCGTCGAGGCCCATTTCAACCGGTTCGGCAAGGCGATCCTGGAGGACGCCGGCCCGCGAGTCGGCAAGACACTGACCCACTTCTACAGCGTGAGCTGGGAAGGGGCCATCCCGACCTGGACCTTCGGCTTCGATCGGGAGTTCCAGAAGTACCGCGGGTACTCGTTGCTGCCCTACCTGCCGGTGCTGGCGGGCATGACGGTCAAGACACCGGAGGTCTCCGAGCGATTCATGCGCGACTTCGGACGCACGCTCGGCGACTGTTTTATGACGAACTGCTACTCGAAGCTGGGCGAGTTGTGCCATCGGGCGGGGCTTCAGTGGCACGCGGAATCGGGGGGGCCGTGGCGGCGCGAGACGCTCCTGTTCGCCCATGCCGACGCCCTGACCTTCTGGGGCCGCAACGACATGCCCCAGGGCGAATTCTGGTGGACGGGCATGCCGGACTCCGGCAGGAGCAACGGCATTCAGACGGCGATGGCCTCGCATGTCTACGGCCGGCCGTTGGCGTCGATCGAGGCCTTTACCCACATGAGGCCCCATTGGTCGGCGTACCCCGCAACGCTCAAGCCAAGCGCCGACGCGGCCTTCTGCGACGGGATCAACCTGTTCATCTGGCACACCTTTTCCGCCTCTCCACCGGCGTTCGGCAAGCCGGGCATCGAGTATTTCGCCGGCACGCACATCAACCCCAACGTCACCTGGTGGAACCAGGCCGGGGGCATCCTGGCCTACCTCGCCCGCTGCCAGGCCATGCTCCGCCAGGGCCGTTTCGTGGCCGACGTCTGCTGCTACCGCAGCGACAAGAACTACACGGCGTGGAACCGCGACACGAGGAATTCGAGGCCCGCGCTCGGGCTGCCCCAAGGTTACGCGATGGACCTGCTCAACACCGAGGTGCTCCTGGAGCGGCTCTCGGTCAAGGACGGACTACTGGTCCTGCCCGACGGGATGAGCTATCGCCTCCTCTGGGTCGATCTCTTGGACGAGCCCATCCCTCCGCAGGCCCTCCAGAAGGTCCTTCAGTTGGTCCGCGACGGGGCCACGGTCGTGCTCGGCCCGCGGCAGCCGCAACGGGCGCCCGGGCTGAAGGACTATCCGGCCTGCGACGAGGAGGTGCGCCGCCTTGCCGCAGGACTGTGGGGCTTTGCCGGCAATCAGCCCTCGCGGCGGACGGACGGCAAAGGCAAGATTATCGTCGGCGAGACGATTGAGAAGGCCCTGAAGGACGAAAAAATCCTGCCCGACTGCGCCGGGCCGTGCGAGTACAACCACCGCCGCACCGACGCCATGGACATTTACTTCGTGGCGGGCACGGGCGAGGCCGAGTATGCGTTCCGGGTGCAAGGCAAAGAGCCCGAACTCTGGGACCCGGTGACGGGCACGATCCGCGATGCGGTCTGCTACCGCACCACCGACGACGGCCGGACGATCGTGCCGATCCGGCTCCCGGAACACGGCTCCGTGTTCGTGGTCTTCCGCCGGCCGGCCCAAGCCAAGCATCTCGTCGAGGTTTCCGGTCCGGAGTCGGGTCTCCAGATCGCGGGCCGGACCAGGGCCGGGGCATGCGTCCGGCTGTGGCAGGACGGGAAGTATGTCCTTCGCACCTCGCCGGAGAAGGCAGTCTCGCTCGGGGACACCGCGATCCCCGCTCCCTTGCCCATTGCCGGCCCTTGGACCGTGTGCTTTGCCCCGGGCTGGGGCGCCCCGGCGTCCATTGTGTTCGAAGAGCTTCTTTCTTGGGACAAGCACCCCAACGACGCCATCAAGCATTTTTCCGGCAAGGCTACCTACCGGAAGACGTTCACGCTCAGCGCAGAACAGGCAAAGGGCCTCGTCCGGCTCCAGCTTGGAGAGGTGAAGTACGTCGCCCAGGTCCGCGTCAACAAGAAGGACCTGGGTGTCGTGTGGACGAGCCCCTGGACCGTCGATCTGACCGGGGCGGTGAAGGCCGGCGAGAATGAACTGGAGATCGACGTGGTCAATCTCTGGGTCAACCGCCTCATCGGCGACGCCGACCTGCCGGAGAATCAACGCCGGACCAAAACGAACATCTACCTGCAAAAGGGAGAACGCACGCTGAAGCCTTATCAAGGCTATTCGTCCAAGGACCCGCTGGTCGCCTCGGGCCTCCTGGGCCCGGTGCGTCTGGAATTCGGCCGGCAGCAAGAAGTGAAGTTCTAACCCCGTAGGACGGGTTTCCAACCCGTCCGTAAACCGCGACAGTTCAACGTCCATCTACCAAGCAGGACGGGTTACAAATCCGTCCCACGACGAAACCGGACGGGTTGGAAACCCGTCCCACGATTTCCTTACCGCCATACTTGGGAGTCACCTGCCATGCGTGATACGACTCTTCCGTCCCGGCCTTGCTTCGGCACTCGCCGGCACTTCCTCTCGGCCGTAGGCGCCTTCGGCGGCGGTTTGGCCCTCGCCATGGGGCCGTGGGGGCGCGGGGTGCGGGCCGCAGAGCCGGCCGGCGGCATGGCCCCTGCCGTGCGCGTCCCGCGACGCAAGCCGCGCACGGCCAACATCGGGGTCTTCGGCGTGGGCCATTACACCTACTGGAAGCAGTTCGAGGGCCTGTTGGACGAGATGCACCAGAAGCTCGGCATTCTCGTCGACAGGATCAAGGCCCAGGAGGTGAACGTCACCAACTTCGGCATGATCGACAACGCCCAGGGGGCCTACGCCCTGGTGAAGAAACTCAAGGCCGCCAACCTGGACCTCGTCTTCTGCGACATGGTCACCTACGCCACGTCGTCGACTTTTGGGATCATCATCCGGGAACTCGATATCCCCGTGGTGCTGGTGGCGTTGCAGCCGAGGAAGGCGATGGACTATGCGAAGGCCACCACGCGGATCCAGTTGGCCAACGACGACTTCTGCTCGGTCCCGGAATTCACCGGCGTGGCGATCCGGATGGGCAAGCGTCCGCCGCCGGTGATCCTGGGCACGCTCTACGACGACCCCGAGGCCGATGCCGAGCTGGCCGACTGGTGCGACGTGGCCAAGGTGCTCCACGACCTGCGCGGGGCGCGGATCGGGCATTTCGGACACGTGCTGGAGTCGATGCTCGACATGCATTCCGATCCCGCGGCCTTCACGGCCGCCTTCGGGTGCCACATCGTGCAGACCGAGGCCGACGACCTCGTGCGCCTGCGCAAGACGGTCCGCCCGGCGGAGGTCGAGGCCAAGAAGGTCGAAATCCTCCGCATGTTCGACACGCCCGATCCCGGGGCCGACCCCATCACGCGCAAGCTCACGCCCGCGGACCTCGAGGTCGCGGCGAGCGTGGCCGTGGCCCTCGACAAGTTCGTGGCCGAGAAAGAGCTCGACGGCCTGGCCTACTACTACGAGGGCGAGCCGGAAAGTGATACGCGCCAGGTCGTCACCAACCTGATCGTCGGCAATTCGCTCCTGACGGCGGCGGGCTTCCCCATGTGCGGCGAGTCGGACCTGAAGACGTGCATCGCCATGCTCATCGAGGACCGGCTGAACATCGGCGGCAGTTTTGCCGAGTTCCACCCGATCGACTTCAACGAGGGATTCGTCCTGGTCGGCCACGACGGACCGCACCACATCAACATCGCCGACGGCAAGCCCGTGCTCCGCAGCCTCCTGAAGTACCACGGCAAGCCGGGCTCGGGGGCGAGCGTCGAGTTCAAGATCAAGGAGGGACCGATCACCATGCTCTCGATCGGCCTGACGGCCCAGGGCAAGTTCAAGTTCGTCATCGCCGAGGGCGAGTCGGTCCACGGGCCGATCCCCGCCACCGGCAACACGAACACCCGGGGGTTCTTCAAGCCCGACGTCCGCACCTTCCTGAAGCGCTGGGTGGCCGAAGGGCCGACCCACCATTTTGCCCTCGGCATCGGCCACCGGGCCAAGTCGATCCAAAAGGTGGCCGACGCCCTTGGCGTCCAGAGCGTGATCGTCGGCGAGAAGGCGTAGGGCGACGTTGCCTACGGCTGGGCTACGTCTTCTGATCTGGGCCGTTGAGGCATGCCTCTGGCGAGGACGCGTCGTACGAGTTCCACGTCGTTCCCCACGCCGAACTTCTTCCAGATCTTCTGCCGGTGCCTCCAGACGGCCTGTATGGACACGGAGAAACGCTTCGCAATCTCCTTGAGCGTCCTGCCGGCCACCAGCGACTCGAGAATCTGCCTTTCGCGCGGCGTCAGGTGGGGGACCGTGTCCCATGCTCTGGAACGTGTGGCAGGCTCGGCGAACGCCGGTGCCTTGTTCCTCAACGCCATCCGAACCATGTCGAGAAGCCCGCGCTCATCGAGGGGGTTCTTTCCGACGCAGGCGATTCCCCCCAGTTGGAGGGCCCGAAGGCAGTTCTCCGTGCCTGGCTTCTCGGTGACGAAGATGATGGGTAGATCGACGTCTTGAGCGGCAAGCCGATCCAGAACGCTCACGCCGTCACATCCCATCACGCCAAGGTCGCAAACAAGGCATCCCCAGTCCGCCAGGCCAGGCTGCCCGAGCAAGTCAGCGTTCGAGGTGAACGCTCGCACGCGGAGCTTCGCACGCTCCATCGCGTCACGCATCGCGCGAAGCGAGCAAGGGTCGGCGTCGACGATGCACACACTCGCCGTGTTGCCCATGGACGGCCAACTGCTTCGGTGGCCTTGAGTCGATCGAGAGACCTCGCGAAAGCGTGGCACGAGAATCACCTCGAGCCCACCTCGCTTGGTCACCTGCAAAATCATGCCACTCAGAGCGATTCGCGACAAGGGCAGAAAGCGTATCTGTTGGGGGGGGGTTATTTTTTTAACCACCAGGATGTGGGGAGCGTGTTCGGGGCCCGCTTCGTCGGCAGGCCTGCTCCCGGATCGCAGGTGTCTCCGTGAGGCGTTGAGATTATCACCCTTGTTTCCCATCGGAGGGTGTTGTGGTCCTACGGGGACGACTTCCTTAGGCAGTTCCGGCCGCCCGGACCTTGGCCATAACACGCCGCGGCGGCTGCGGCTGAACAACGTGAGGCCCCAGGACGCTGCCACTGGGGCATCGCGTTCGCTCTGCCTTAGTCGACCGGCCGAATCCTCTCCAGCACGATTAGCGCAGAGTCGTCGCCTTTCCTGGTCGAAAAGGTCTTTGGCCGCGGTTTCCCCGGTTTGGCGGCGCAAATCGTGAGCGTATTCCCGGACAGCCTGTAGATCGCGAGCACCGGCGTTTTCTCGATTTCCATGTCCTTGGGCAAGTCTGCTGTGGAGCCCATCTGCGGGTCCGGCGGGACGGCTGCTCCATCCATCTGATTTGCGGGTTTGGCCACCTTCAGATGGCACGTGCCCAAACCGATGAGCTTCTCGTTTTCCTTCACGATCAGCTTGTCGCCCTTGAATGTCCAACGAACGCCCGGAGGCACGGGCTGCTTCTGGCCCTCTTCCTCCCCGGAGATGATCTTCCACACGCCCTGCAGCAATTCTGCGTCGTTCGCAGTCGCGCGAGTGGCTTCCGCCGTCAGTTGAACGGGAGCGAGCGCAAGGAGCACGAAGTGGATCGGCGTCACGATACCCTCCGGCGACTGCAGCAAGGCAAGAAGAGGGGACCTCACGGATTCACGGCACACGTCGGCGCGGTCAGCCTTCCTCGACGACCTTCATGCCCATCAGGTTGGCCAGGTGGCGCACGCTCTGCATGTGGTCGCCGTAGAAGACCACGCGGTGCAGCAGCGTCATGGCGTGTTCCGTCTCCAGCACGCTGCTCCAATTGGCCGCCATCTTGGCCGCATCGCGGACTCTCGTGACGATCTGTGTGCGGCAGCCGTGGACCGCCCGCTTCGGCACCTCGATGATCTCGCCCGTCGACGCCAGAAACGTGTCCAGGTTGACCAGCTTGGTCCGGGTAATGACCTGGCCCAGGCGGTACTGCACCTCGGGCACGCAGCCGCTGCCGCCGACCTCGGAATGGCCCCGCAGGAGATAGGGCGCGGCTTGGCCGTCCGGGCCGTCCATCTTCAAAGGCGCGGTGCAGTGGGCGGTCCAGAGGGCGTTGCGCGACGTGTCGAAGGTCGCGTTGCCCTGGAAGCCCGGACGGTCGATCGCGTACTGGAACAGGAGCATGGTCAGCAGGGAGTCCATGTCGCCTTCGCAGGCCGCGGGCAGCCCGCGGTCGCGCAGGCGGGTGAACCCCAGGCAGGGGAACCCGCGGGGCAGCCACCCCATGCAGGTCCCGATGGCCAATCCGTCGGCCTTCTCCTTCTTCATGAGAAGGTCCAGGGCCACGCTGACGCGGGCCGCCTTCTCAATATCTTCCCTGGTCGGTTCGAGGATCTCCTTGGCGCCTTTGGTCCATGAGTCGATCTCGGCCCGGACCGCAGCCTCGTCCACGGTCTTGAGCACCTCCTCGAAGGCCGGCAGCTCGCAGGCCACGATGTCGGCGCCGAGTCGCTTTTTGACTTCTTCGGGCGAGCAGGCCGGCTTCGTGCCCTGGGCCGGCGGGAAGAGCACGATCCTGGTGCGCTGCATCATGGGAATCACGCGAAGCAGACGCAGGGCCCGCTCCAACTCGCCGAGGTCGCTGCTGGTCAACAGGGCGACGCGATGGCCCTGGCGGAGCCATCGGGGCGCAAACATCCAGTCGTGGCCGCTGGCAGGCAGCGCGAAGATCGCCATGGGCCGGCCCGCGTCCAGAATCGGAGCGGCCACGCGGGTCAGCGAGAAGTTCTGGACGTTGATCGCCAGAACGGGAGCATCCGGGCCGGCCTTGTCGAGCAGCGCCTTCGTTTCGGCGGGCGTGCGCGATTCGCCGAGGACCAGTTCGATGTTCCCCAGTTTCTTCTCCGCTTCGGCAAGGCGGGCCTTCATCGCCTCGATCTGCCTGACGTCGGCGCCCCAGTTGCGGTCTTCCGGCTGAGGATTGCCCGTGAAAACGACGCAGATCCGCGACTTGCCGCGGGGCTGCGCAGGCGGCGGCTCGGCCCCCCGCGTCTGAGCCATCATCGCACCGGCGAGCAGCAATCCGCCTGCGGCCCCGGTCCCCAAGAACTCCCTTCGCGTGCAGTGTTCACACATCGCCGAGCCCTTTATTCAAGGATGACCTTCGAGCACGTCGCAACAGCCTCGCAGGCGTGCCGCGCCCGCCGAGACCACAACCTGGAGGCCTATTGTCCCTGAAGAGGAGTCGGGTTGTCAACAAACCGTTGACCGGCCTGTCGCGCCGGCCCACAATGGCGGCAAGCCGCGGGACCCACTGTAGGGAACGCCCTCCGTGGCGTTCCAGGGAGCGGAGTGGCGGCACGGGCGTTACTGGAACCGGAAGGAATAGACGTCGGCGTCCCTCACTTCCAGGCGGAGGCGCACCGGCTTGCCGGCCAGGGCGCCGAGGTCGGGATTCCCCTTCCAGCCGACGGCGCGCTCCAAATCGTCTCCATACACGTCGTGGCAGTCGGCCAGGGCGAAGCCGGGCATCGGCCGGCCGTCGGCGCTTTGGATCTCGACCCGCACGGTGCCGGCCGCCGAGGTGGAGACGTTCAGGACCAGTTGCTTGCCGGCGAACGTGATCGGCTTGGTCAGCAGCTCGCCGCCGGCCAACGGGGCGTGGAGCGACACGAACCCGTCGATGCGCAAGCTGTAGCGGCGGACCGCGGCGCCCGTTTCCCGCCCGGTGCGCTCGGTGACGTAGAGCGACAACTCCGGCGGGGCGTCGTCCACGGCCGACTTCGTTTCGACCAGGCCCCAGTTCTGGTACGTGTCGCCGTAGAACCAACTGTCGCGCGTTCGCAGGCCGGGGCGCACGAAGGACTCGGGCCAGACGGAGAAGTGCTTGCGGTCGCGGCTGGTGATGAACATGCTGTCGGTCACGGCCGTCCCTTCGCGGGGCGAACTCTTGGCGCGAACCTGCCGGTAGTCGTACCTCGGAAGTGCCTTGGCCGATTCGGTCCAGCCGCGGTCGATGTAGCGCGTCGGGAAGCCGAGCAGCAGATGCGGTGCCCGGTCATACGGGGCGATCTGGTTCGTATACAACTCGCTGACCCGACCGGCCGGATACTTGGCCCCGACCGGGTCCTTGACGTCGGCCGGCTGCGCGCCGCTCCGGCCGGGATCGACGTTGGCCGAGTAGCTCAGGAACTCGGGCTCGGTCCAGTGCAGGAAGTCCTGCGACGTCGAGGTGCGGATGTCCCGCCCGTCGCGGAAGTCGCGGTGGTACTCGCGATACTCGCCCCGCTCCGCATCCCAGAACGCGAGGTTGTGGGAGTCGAAGGCCCCCTTGGTAATCACGGGCTCCGGGCACATCAATGTCCAGCGGATGCCGTCGGCCGACTGGAACGCGTAGAGCCCGTGCTTCCGGCCGCCCACGCCGAGCGCCTTGTACGCGGCCTCGGGCACGCACTTGGGATTCTTGTCGCGAAACGGCACGAAGGCGTGGCTTCCGACGCCGTCCCAGACGATGTTGTTCCGCTTCGAGCCGTTCCAGGCGAAGAGCCCCAACTCGGGCCTGGTCCAATGGATGCCGTCGGGGCTCTCGGCATAGCAATACAGGTCGCGCGAGTTCGGGCGGTCCTTGCCGCCGAGATACGAGGAGTGGCTGCCGCGATAGTACATCCGGTACTTCGGGCCGTCCCGGAACACGGTGATGTAGTTCGTGCCGTTGCCCTCCCAAGGCTCTTCGGTCGATAAGGCGACCTCCCGCGGCGTCGGAGAATGGAGCCGCAACTCCGCCCTGCCCGCAAGCCGCTCGACCAAGGCGTCGTCGACAAACAGCTCCCGCCGCGAGCCGATTTGAACCGGCTCCGCGCCCAGCGAGATCGCTTGGAGCACGGCAAACACGACGAAAGCGCTTCCGATGGTTCGTTTCATAGGAGACTCCCTTTCGCACCTGATTGAACAACGGTCCCGATTCCGCCCAGCACTTGACGACTCCCTCGCCACGCCTCGGATTGTAGCATTTCCGGAACTCGATGCGACCTGGCCAGGNNCANNCNNTNTCTGGTTCATCCGACTGAAGGGTGCGCGGGCCTTCGGCCCGGGATTTTCAAGGCATAAGTCCGGTGTCCAATGGTACTTGCCTACGGTTTGTCAGCGCGGANATNCTGGAGCCGCCTGGAGAGAACGGAGTCAGGCTCTGCGGGGACGCAAGTGAGACAAGGGATATCCAGGTTCCGGTGCGCCCATGGCGCGTCAGGCCCCTGAGGGCTTATGTCACCAGGGGCCGTTCTCANGAAACCCATTGGAC
>Ga0067045_1031595_pt1 | contig 11891 bp, 10 predicted proteins | sample TerdegcTABiofilm_FD_59184 | JGI IMG/M metagenome (GOLD analysis project Ga0067045, IMG submission 59184) | Combined Assembly of (Gp0054472, Gp0054536) Wastewater bioreactor microbial communities from Singapore -Terephthalate degrading...
CCCAGGTATATTCCAGGGCTCGCTTCCGGGCATTCTCTCCAAACTCCACCCGTTTCCATTCGTTTTCATACAGATCCTTCATACCCGTATACAAAGAATCATCATCCCCGGGGGGAACAATATACCCCTCTATTCCATCCCGTACTATTGAACCGGAATCCGGCGTGGTGATCACGGGGAGCCCGCACGCTAACGCTTCATAAACAGATTTTGCCGACCCCTCCAGAGTAGAGGGAAACACATACACATGATTTTGCGGTAATTCATCCGGAAGTGGTACAAACCCATGACAGACAACATTCCGGGCCCCTGCCAGATCCTCTTTTACATCCTCCCGGATAGTACCGTATAGATGCAATTCTGCATCTTTCAGGTTAAGCCGCTTCCATACCCGTAATAGAGAATCTACTCCTTTTCGTCGAGACACTCCCCCGGAAAAACAGAAGCGCACCGGGCTCTCTTTTTTTTCATGAGGCTTGTACAGATCACAATCCACCCCAAAGGGGATCTCAAATATTTTCGAAGGAGGAATACCCCAGGATATTAACCGCTCTGTAGAGAATGCGGAAGGGGAAAAGAAATAATCCACCAATTTATTCTCTTCTGTTATAGGAGTGCCACTATAGTATTCATTGAACCTGTTCACAACAACATCCCGGATAATCTTTACCTTCGGATTTTTTCTTTTTAAAACCTGGATCGTCTCTGGAATCCACTCCCAGGTATGGACAATATCAAAACCCTTTGCCTCTTTTTCCACTGCACGGGCAAGGGACACATCAAAGCCTTTCCAGACCGCCTTACGTTTTTGATCCTTTTTTCTTAATAAGGCCCGGCTATATCTTAATAATTGATAATATAGGGAAGGCCTAACGAGGCTGATCGAGATATGGGAAGATAAAGAATTAGAAGATAGATTGCCCGGTGTAAATACCGTAATCTCAGCATCAGATCCATGGGTACAAATATAGTAACTTCGGATACCATATTCATCTCGTTTAGCAAAAGGAATATTCATAGCATGGGCAATTCGCACAAAAAAACTCCTGCCTACTGTATATAATATATTACAAGATATAATATGCTTTAGGAAAAGGTTTTATAATACCGGTACAGAGTCTTGATTCTGAAAAAACTTTTGAGGGATTTCTTAAAATATTCATGCGCCGCACTTTTATCCCCTTTTTTATTATAGAGCCATCCTAAAAGATAGTAATGATTAGCCAGGGCAGCCGGGTTCCTCTGTATATCCTCAAAGTATTTGTCCAGGACACGCCGTGCCCCTTGAATTTGTGCCTCAACGTTCCCCGATATTCTATTCCGATGAACACGGTATAAAACGAGCGGTTCTGGTACAAAATCTACTTTATAAAGTTTAGCAATGCGGAGCCAGAGATCGTAGTCCTGCCGGGAACGAAGTTCCTCATCGAATCCTCCTACAGCTTTCACAACCTTTGTTCTTAATAGAGGGATGGATGTACTCCCGATGATATTATCCTTGAGTAAGCTTTGATAGATGTTTCCCCGTTTCTGCGGTTTCTTATATCCTGTTGTATTTCCTTCATCATCAATCTTACGCATTCCTCCATATACCAGCGCAACATCTTCAGTAGACCGGAGCATAACCTCCATTTGCTTCGACAACTTACCAGGGACCCATGCATCGTCCGAATCAAGGAAAGCAATATATTCTCCTGTAGCCTGCTTAAGCCCGGTATTTCTCGCAGCTGGAGCCCCCCTGTTCTGTTCGTGGCGGAAATAACGAATTTTTGGATTTTTAAGACCCTCTATTACCTTTTGAGTATCATCGGTTGAACCATCATCCACCACAATAACCTCAAGATTAGGATAATCCTGAGAAAAAACGCTTTCAAGGGATGCACCAATCAGGGAAGACCGGTTATAGGTAGGTATGACAACACTAATGAGGGGACATTTGTCGTTCATGGTACCAGACCTGTTCCGTGTAAAAATCGCTTCAAAAGAACCGTAGAAGCTTTTTCTTGTATTGGACGGCGTAGAGGAAGATTCAAGTATTGCTCATATCCTTTATCTTCAACCAGTTCGGACCTCTTCCGTAAGGCTTCTTCCCATCGTGTCTCTTTTATATGACGGAACGGTCTGCCCTCTTTGTCCCGGGGTATTTTGTTCCGAATATCAAGACGATGCTGTATCTGTTGCGGTGACCGATACTGATAATGCCGGACAATCATCGGTTCTGGATACCAGAGCCCAATATGTTTGGGTTTCTCATCTTGAATATCCCATTCCATCTTTTCCCGGTATCGGAAAAACCGTATTTCTGTCCAGCAGACCGGTTCTAGATACCGGATATGTTCCTTATCTTTCGAAAAATTACCGGTAAATGTATATTCCTTTACATCTTCTTCTGTCAAACGATAATCGATAGATTTTTTAAACACAACATGATAGCTCTTCGGTACATTTGCCAGAAATTCCTTCGGATTATCTACGTAAAATTCGTCCGCATCTGCAAAAAACCACCAATCACCGTTTCTTGATACTCGCCGGAATTCAGCGAATATTTCAGCTCGCATCGTTCTACGGTACGGTGTAAATATCTGTTTCCAGGGAACAACCTGATCACTTTTCATCGATTGCATGATTTCCCAGGAACCATCGGTACTTCCATTGTCGATGATAAATAACCCATCGACCCAGCGTAATGTATCCTCAATACATTCGCGGAGAATGTCCGCCTCATCCTTAACGAGCATCATGCCATATAGTTTCATAGTACCTTCTTAAATTGCTTAATAATATATATAAGATTAAGTTAAATTCTGTAAAATATATTTTATAAAACGTATTGGATAATGGGGTATTTCATGAAAAAATAAGCGATGAAATAAGTATTTTCTTAATTCTTCAGAGGTTATACGATCATACTTCCCTAATTCAGATGAAACAAAATCAGCCTGTTCTCTTGTTATATCACCTCTCATTTCCTTGAAGAGTTCTCGTGTCCTGATACGAAAATCAGTCTTATATATTATTTTTTTTTCATCTCCTCTTTCTACTGTAATGCTCTCGGGTCCATACATAAAAAATGGTATCCCTAAATCTACGGAGTAAAAGGTATAGGACCCAATCTCATTAGAGCAACTATACTTATGATTTTTTAATATCTCATAATATTTTCGTACAAATCCACAGTTCGGTTGTCTACTATCTCCCGCAGAAACAACAGAAAACCCATGGGATGAAAATTGAGGTCCATAATATTCAAGATCTCTATAATGTAGACAAACTGTTATAGGCTTGAATTGATCTGGAATATCTTTTAATTGTTCACAGTACTCTTTTACATCGTATTTTTCTACACTATTGGGCGTAGAATGGTTTGGAAATACTACAGTTCCAACCGCCATAGGATTTTTTTGTATATTTTCTCGCTCTTTATAAATAAGGAATGGGGCTCCAATTACAATAACTTCTTTTGAGGAATATTTCTTCCATTCTTCAGCAATGCGTTTGCTCCATACTAGCATAACCTCTATTTGATCGATACGTGCTAAATCAGGTATATCCGTACTATACCATCCATGCTGAATCTGAGCATTTAAAGGGAGGTATTTAGGCCAATTTATATAAGACTTTATTATTTTGTCCTGCCCATAACTTCCTGGTATTCTGCCAAATACATATTCATAGAATAGGCGCAGTTGTTTCTTCATTTTCATCATTATATAATTTCTATTATATCCTTATTTGATTTAGATAAATATATCTTTTGTTATATTGAACCACTCAAATACTGCCTTCATTTGTACATCATTATTGATAGATTTATTATGTTCCCATAAATTAGTCTTTTGTGTACCTGGTATAATCATAATATTTTCTTTATATTTGTTCAATTTATGGCACATTTTATGGTTCAATAATGTCATTACCTTAAGCCATATATCATCCCCATAAGGACAAAGTTTTAAAAACGTTTCTTTATCATAAACTTTATCATCAAAAGATCGTGGGGGATACAAAACACCTCCATACCCAATAGGAATTATTTCTTTCGATTTAATTTCGTCCTGTACGTTTGGCCAATACCGATATAAATTTAATTCTCCTTTTGCATTAAAATTAATGAGTCTGGCTCTATGACATTGTATTGTTTCTTTATCAGAAAGATACGCTTTATATAAGGTTTCAAGCCAATATTTTGGATATATAATATCATCATCAGCTGTAACAATCACATTATTTCTGTTTTCTTCCAATATATAATATATTTTTTTATAGGATTTTAGATCTGGACATTTTTCTATTTCTAAACCCCTATTTTGAAAACTCAAAACACGTCTGGGAATTTGACTAAAGTCATCTTCAGCAATCCATAATATTAATCTATCTGGCTTGAAAGACTGTTCCAGTAAAGATTCTAAACAGATATGAAGGTATCTAAACCGTAAGGGATAACTTGTTAAAGAAACGATAATTTTCTCTTTATCATTCTTAAAAGAATCATTTATTCCTATTCGTTTATTAAAGATAGTATTTATATTTAATATAATCAAGCTCTTTCTATATAATAATTTCTTAATTAATTTCTTAATAAACATAACAATATATATTATATAGACAATCTAACGGAAGTGAATATATGAGAATTTAACTTATGAATACTAGAAGCGCTTTTTTCATAATAATAATTAAGTGTGTCACTTAATACAAACCCTCCACTAACTGATAAAGAAGAGTTAAAACGATAGGCCAATTTAATACCTAGTGATAATTCTGTTCTAAAACTATACTCCCACTCACGGCTATCTGCATTGAACCAAACATAATCATTATCTGGATTTCTTCTCTGCAGAAAAACCATAATTTTGCTTTTTTCTAACCCAAATAGAATACCGACTATCTGTGAATTGCCTCCATTCCCAATACCTGCACCAATCCATTGCCCCTCGTTCGTATACCCTTGAGTTACAATATGATGGGCATAAAAAGTAGTACTCTTGGACATTACTTCATAATCACGAGATGATTCTAGATTACTTATTTCAAAAAATAAAGTACATTCTAATGATGTTAAAGCAGAAGAATATATATCTTTCATCATTCCAAATGTATATGCCTGTGTATGAAAAGGATACCGCAAAATAAAATCCATATTCGGACTATAATCATTTCTAGCCCATTCCAGATATAGTTCCAACCCTACTTGCGGTATGAAATATTCTACTGTAATAGATGCTCTTTGATCGCGTTTGTCTTTCCCTGCACTCATACTCATAAAAGGATTTAAAAGTGTAAAAATAGTACCAAAATCGTTATCTTCCCATTTAGAAACCAGAGATCTATGAAAACCTAATACAAGTCCTGTAGCAAAAGAAGGATTATAAGAGAAACTTAAAGCGTTAATTAATCTATAATTATTATCATCAATAGTATCAAAATATTCAGATTCTGATAATCTTCCCCAGAAAACACGTGCTTCAATATCCCCTAAATAGGTATTAAACAAGTTGAACTCGGTTCTTCTAATACCCATATCCAGTTTAGGGAAGGTAGGAGCATTATGTGAAAAAAGAATTGGATTAAATTTTGCAGGACCTAACCAAACACTCTGAGTTCCAAACCCAATTGTCATGCTTTTCCATAGAAACCTTATTTCAGATTCTCCCCAGTTAAATTTATAAAATGGGTCATCGCCAAACCGTTGCGGAGCATCTACGGATTGAATGCCATAATATCCAAAAGTGTCCGCTTTTCCTTGATAGGGTTCGCCAATATAAGAAGGAGTAATAAAATTAAAGCTGACGTTTTGGGAAAAAACAATTTGGGGTTTAAAAGTTAGTTGAAACAACCCATTGTTTATTTTAAATCCAGTTGAAAGACTACTATTTAAACCCCGTCCCTGCCATAATGCTTTATCATTTTGCCCATAGGGGTAAGTGCTATTATAAGAGGAAAATAATTCAATATCGTACAGCTTAAATCTTCTTATTTCATATCGTTCAATATCTGATAACGTATAGTAGTTAAGATATGGTCGTATTGCAGTATAGTTTTGAAAAAAATCATAATCATACGAGTCAATAAAAGTATTAGGGTTTTCGGCGACCAGTTTAAAAGGCAAAAGAGAAAATAACAAACAATAAAAAATAAGCAGCCTTTTTGAAAATCCCATTATATCCAACTACTCCCCCGCCATCTTTCGAAATGTTGCATTCCGTGCATACAGGTCGTTGTACGTGCCCTGATCGACCAGGGTTCCGTGGTCAAAAAAGTACAGGGTATCGCATTCCCGTACGGTAGTAAGCCGATGGGCAATCATAATAATCGTCTTTTTGTGGGACAGATTGTGAATCGCTTCAAGGATCGCATCTTCCGTAATACCGTCTAAGGCACTGGTAGCTTCATCAAAGATTAATACATTCGGATCCCGATATAACGCCCTCGCAATCCCTACTCGCTGACGTTGCCCTCCGCTTAGACGGATTCCCCGTTCTCCCACAAGGGTATTGTACCCCTGGGGCAGCTCCTTAACAATAAAATCATGAATGTTGGCAAGTCGGGCGGATCTCTCCACCGCTTCCATCGAGATTTCCTCTTTCGGCACGCCAAAAGCAATATTCTGAGCAATGGACTCATCCATAAGATAGATCTGCTGGGGCACATACCCGAGGTGTTTTTGCCAGGCCCGCAGAGTATCCCTCCGTAGGGGAGTACCATCGATACGTACCGTTCCTTCCTGAACTTCCAGCAATCCCAGCAGGATGTCTGCCAGGGTTGTTTTGCCCGAACCAGTTGCTCCAACAAATCCGATCGTCGAATTCTTCGGAATATTGAGAGAAATATGTTTTAATACAAAATCTTTGGAGGAAGGATACTTAAAAGATACATCCTCAACCTGGATAGATTCGGTAAATACCAGGGGAGGGTCTTCATCTTTCTCCTGGGCAGATGCAGGAATCTGGACAGGCTGCATCATCTGATCATAGATAAGATTTACCGAAGACAGGTACCCTTTTAACCGAGAAACACCCTTAAAGATGCTTTGAAAGGAAGGCATCATCCGGTATCCGGCATAGGCATATAAACCTACCAGAGGAATCGCATCCCGAAAATTCCCTTTTGAAAGAATCAGGTATATAACAATAAGAAGAATTCCGCCAAACGCAATGGTCTCCAGAGCATACTTCGGTAGATCCCCCAGCACATCGCTGATTGCTTCATTTCTTACAAACTGTTTCGAAGGTTTTGCATACTCATCCAGGAATAAGGTTTCTAAACCGAGCAGTTTTACATCTTTTATTCCCCCAAACGCTTCGCTTAACGCCTTAAACCGCATTCGATTCGCGACAACCCGCTCAGCGCTTAATTTGCTTAGTTTTCTACGAATAAAAACATAGATGAGCGCATAGGAAGTAGATAAAACCGCTAGGATCAATAACGCTAACTGGACATCTACGAATAGTAAAAGAATAATAATAAAGATCGATACGACCAATTTTGAAAACATATCGAGAGATTTTGTTAACACATCCATCACGTGGAATACTTCCACGATAATATTTTTTGTGAGATCCGCGCTGTTTTGATTCAGAAAAAAGTGGTAGGGCTGGTACAAATAATTCTTCAAAAGCCGTAATGAAAATGAATGCTTCCTCATTGCTGCAAACTGAAACTGTGCATAAGTTACAATAGCTTTCAAGGTGTTGCCAATTACCAGAAGCAACAGAACCACAATACCTAAGAAAATAAGAAACGTTTTCTGAGATTGAAAATTTCCCAGCTGGTAGATATAGGATAGATACTTATTGGTATGGATCAGATCGGGATTTGAGGCAATTGCAATGAAAGGCATAATGGAGCCGATGCCTGCTACCTCAAATAAGGCTACACCAACGATCCCCAGGTACAGGAGTATCACCTTTCTTTTTTCTTGCGGTGTAAAAATAGACCATATTTTTCGTATACTTTCAAACATTCATTATTCCTAAAATTGTAGATTGTAAGAATACTTTCAGTTTCTATGAAATGCAATCATGCTGGATGATTTCAATCATCGCATTGCTCCATACACCTTTCGCGCCCGTTCCAGGTGCTTTTCATCATCGATTTCAGCCCAGCGTAGATCCGACACTAGCAGGCACGGTATAGGATACGTGCGGGCCGTTTCCATCAATCCAGTTTCGTATTCTATATGGAGAGTTTTCTCAAACAGCTTTTCCGCTGTGTCGAGAAGAGCCGCATACAAGGGTCCGGAAATTTTACTGATTCCCACAAGCTCGCCGATTATTTCTGTAGGTTCGTGTGGTTCCGGCCTGCTGGGATGCGTTCCACCCTGTCCTAATCTCGATCGATCCTTAGACAGGGCCACCAGGTTCCCTCCCCGGGTTTCTACCCACACCTCATCCCCCGAATCGGTTCGGCCGGACACAAGAATCAGGTCTGGCCGCGGATCTGTACGAAGCACATCGAGCGCCCGGGGTTCATACACCAGGTCCGATTCCAGAAGGAGAAATCCCTCACCCGCTTCCAGCTCCTTTCTCGCAAGGTATAAACTATAGAGACTTCCTGAATCGGCATATACATCGTTATGCACGGTGATAATCCGTCCTCTGGAGGATGCAGCCAGTTCTTCGTATTTTTCCGCAACATGCCCGGTAACAATAACCACCCGCTGTACCCCTGCAGCGGAAAGCTTCTCGATCGACTCCTGAATAATCGGCTTTTCTCCCAGGCGTAGAAACCCCTTGGGGATATCCTTTCCCAGGTCCTTCAGCCGTGTCCCCCGGCCAGCTGCTAAAATTACTGCAGTTTTCATAAATATCACCGATTCCAATGTACTATTTTAGAACTTCACTTTCTATCTAGTACGAGATTTTTTAAATATGTATGTTTTGACCATACTATTACTCTTCACCATACTGCCTTATCATAGTGGGATCTTATTTGATCATCTTTTGTTAAAAGCCAGGCTTCATAGATTGAGGCATGGGCTGTTATGATTCTATCAAATGGATCCCGCGTCCAGGACAGCTGAAGAGCACTTCGGACTGCAGATGAAAAACCCTGTTCTTCAACTTCTATTCCATGAACGTTGTGCATATAATCATTAATTGCATTAGCAGAATACCGTATTCGTCCTACTTCCTTTAAATACTGAAGCTCAAGCAAAACCATGGGAGAAATATAGAGCTCATCTGCTTCATCAAAATATTTCACAGCATTCCTGGATATAATTTTTTGATCCCCTTGATGAAAAAGAATCAATGCGTTCGTATCAAGGAATATTGTCAAGATTTTTTTCCTCGTTCCATTCCCAGGGCGCTTCTAATAGAGAAAAATCCTCTGGATTTCCTACCACTGTATTATGAGGAATCAGACGATCGCTTCGCTTACCGACAAATTCCAGAGAGATCTTTATTTTTTTCCCTTTTCTGCGGATCACAACCTCTTCCCCGTGTTCCGCAACACGATCCAGGATCTTATAGAGATTTTGTCTAAGCTCTGTAGCAGAAATTTCCATACCCATCCCTTTTATAACTTACAATCAAAAGCGTACGTACGTCAAGGGCATTTTGTACGTTTGATTTTTGAAACTCTAAGTTGCAATTTTCACCAATGTCCGCTTATACTTGTTTTATGATTCCAAGAATTGCAGAAAACCGCATTCGTGAACTGGCAGGGCAGTTTCCCGTAGTAGTAATCACCGGCCCCCGACAGTCGGGAAAAACAACTTTAATCAAGGCGATGTATCCAGACTTGCCCTATTATAATCTAGAGCGGCCGGACATCCTGGAACGAGTACGGGAGGATCCCCAGGGCTTCCTATCCAGCTTAAAAGGGAAAAAAATAATCATCGACGAGGCTCAACGGTTTCCTGAACTCACCTCCTGGATTCAAAGCAGGGTGGACGAAAAGCCAGAACCCGGCCAGTTCTTTTTAACCGGAAGCAACCAACCCCTCCTCCGTTCCCAGATTGGACAGTCGCTCGCCGGAAGGGCAGCCTACTTTTTTCTTACCCCCTTCAGCCTGAAAGAACTTGGAACCCTTGCCCCTGAATCCCTGGAAGAACTTCTATTTAAAGGCTTTTACCCCCCCTTGTATGATCGGCCGTTCAAACCTGTAGACTGGTTCAGCCAGTATGTACAGACCTACCTGGAGCGAGACCTCAACCAGCTGGCACAGGTGAAAGATTTACATAGTTTCCATCGTTTCCTCCGGCTCTGTGCTGGAAGAACAGGACGTGTATTGAACATGTCCGATCTGGCCCGTGACGCAGACATATCTCATACCACGGCGAGACACTGGCTTTCCCTATTAGAAGCTGGATTTCTTATCTTTTTTATCCAGCCCTGGCATAGAAACCTTCAGAAACGTCTGGTAAAAAGCCCCAAACTTTATTTTTTCGATACAGGACTGGCGGGTTATCTTGCAGGGATCAACTCGGCGGAGCAGTGGGAAACTCATCCCCTGCGGGGAGCTTTTTTTGAAACCCTTGTAGTTGCAGAACTTGTCAAAACCGGCACTCTATCGATTCCAGATACTGAATGGTATTTCTGGGCAAGTCACAGTGGGATAGAGATAGATTTGATCAAAGAAACAAGAGGAACCGCGTATGCGTATGAAATCAAGTCCAGTGCTACGTTCCGTCCGGAGTTCATCAAAAATCTAAAAGCATGGGGGCATACAGCAGGGATCCCGGACGATCATCTATTTCTTCTTTATAATGGAGATGAATCTTTTGTCTACCAGGGGGTATCGGTGCTTCCCTGGAGGGAGGCGCTTTTTCAGTAAGTCCTCCTATAAGTCCTCCTATTTACCCTGCTTTCCTCAACACCTGCTTCATAGCTACTACCAGCCGGTCAATATCTGAATCCAGGATATCTCCCATGTTGGCAATGCGGAAGATGGAATGGTACAGTCCTGCCTGTCCCGCATAAATCACGAAACCGGCAGCCTTCAGCGCGTCGTGCAGCCGTTCGTAGGTAAGACCTGCGGGCAGTTTAAACGAAGTAAGCATGGAACAGTACGCATCTTCAGGAAGAAACAGCTCCACTCCCAGAGCCTGGAACTCTCGCCGAATTTGGGTCGAAAGCTTCCGGTACCGTTCCCTCCTTGCCTTCCAGCCCCCCTCCTCCTCAAACTCACGGAGCGCTTCCTGGAGAACTACACAGATGTGGGTAGCCTGGGTAAAGGGAGAGTAACCGGATTTCTGTTCCTTATACATTTTAAACAAGTCGAGGTAGAGGGACGAAGCTTCGGTAGTTCCCTGTTCCATCAGATCCTTGCGAACCAGTACAAAACAGATCCCCGGAGCCCCATGGATGCACTTATTCGCTGTAGAGGCGAGAGCAGCCACGTTCCACTCTTTAAATCGGACCTCCTCCCCGGCAAAACTTGAAACCGTATCGAGGAGCAGGGGCTTCCCATACCGCTTGCACAATGCTCCCAGGGTGTACAGATCGTTTATCCTTCCCGTGGTAGTTTCATTATGAATGGCGGCTACATGGGTAATTTCCGGATCTGTTTTCAAGAGCCGCTCTGCTTCTTTTAGATTCATCGGTTCCGGCCAGTTGCTTTTTACCAGCACGTACGGCTTCTTCTCGACTTCCAGCATGGAGGCAATCCTTTCCCCATACACTCCGTTGGAAAGAACGAGAGTCTTTCCCTGCCGGGGGGCCAGGCTCTGGATAATGGCCTCTACGGCGCAAGTTCCGGACCCGGTAAAGAGCACCGCTTCGTACTCTGCCTCTGCTTCCGGATACACCCGCCGAAGCCGTGCTTTAATGTCCAGGACCATCTCTGCAAACTCCGGTTCCCGATGACAGAGATCTTCCTTTAAAAACACCTTTCGAACCCGATTGCTCATAGTAACCGGGCCAGGATTTAACAGGATGGTAGGCCGG
>Ga0067045_1031596_pt1 | contig 11890 bp, 10 predicted proteins | sample TerdegcTABiofilm_FD_59184 | JGI IMG/M metagenome (GOLD analysis project Ga0067045, IMG submission 59184) | Combined Assembly of (Gp0054472, Gp0054536) Wastewater bioreactor microbial communities from Singapore -Terephthalate degrading...
GGATGCGGCCGCGTATGCCGCAACCGTCGCGTCGCCACAGCCCACGGTGCTGACTACCTGAACGGTGGGCGCATCCGCTTGCCATTCACCTTCCGTTGCGCTGGCCACGATCGCACCTCGCGCCCCGAGGGAGCAGAAGACTGTCTCGATGCCGGTGGCGACAAGGCTCCGGCAGGCGGCGAGAACTCCATCTGGCACCGCGAGTTCGCTCTCCATCAACACGCCCAGTTCGGCGAGATTCGGCTTGATCATGGTGGGCACGGCCTGAACGCCGTAAGCCAGCATCTCGTCGTGCGCGTCCAGGATCACGGGGACGCGGCGCTTGCGAGCGGACAGGATGAGCTCAGCGTACAGGTCGAAGGGGACCCCGCGAGGCGCGCTGCCGGAAATGATCATCATCTCGCTGCGTTCCAGCAAGCGCTCCCAGACATGGCGCAGCATCTGGACTTCGGATGGAGTGACCAGGGGCCCTACTTCATCCAGCCGCGTCTGGGTCTTTCCGCGGCTGTCCACGATATTGATGCACAGCCGGGAGTCTTCCTCGATCTTCACGAATGACGGGGTAATCCGGGATTGGCGCAGGGAAGCGACGACATACTGCCCGACGCTCCCTCCCGCAAAGCCTGTGACCGCGACCTCCTGCCCGAATAGCCGCAGGATGCGCGCCACATTGATACCCTTGCCGCCGGGGGAAGTCTGGACGCGGCGAGGGTGGTGGAATGCACCGAGCGCGAAGCCCTCGACTTCATAAGTCTTGTCCATGCCCGCGTTGGCGCACAGAACTGTCACCAAGACGCCTCACTCCGTTCGCGGCGACGCGATGGCTCTTCCCCACTCCATGCAGCCCGCTATGCTCCGCCACTGTCTGCGAGGGGAGCCGCCGGAACGGACACGGCGGCTCCCAGTCTCGTCACTGCCACACTACTTGGGGTTCGCGGCAATCCAGTCGCCGATGCGCCCAAGAGCCTTCTGCAGGTTCTCCACTGAGTTCGCGTAGCTAAACCGCAGGTAACCGTCGCCGTACTCGCCAAATGCAGTCCCGGCAAGACAGGCGACCCCGGCCTCGTCCAGCAGACGGGTCTGGAGTTCCTTGGATGTGTAGCCGGTGCCTGTGATGTTCGGGAACACGTAGAAGGCGCCCTTGGGCCGCAGGCACTTGATGCCCGGGATGCCGTTCAACCCGTCCACGATCACGTCGCGGCGGCGCTTGAACTCGGCGACCATGGCTTCGGACTCATCGAAGGGGCCCTTGAGGGCGGCGATGCCTGCGCGCTGGGTGAACGCAACCACGCACGAGGTGCAGTTGGTCTGCAGCTTGGCGATCTGCTCGGCCAGCCACGCGGGTGTCGCGCCCCAGCCAAGGCGCCAGCCGGTCATGGCGAACATCTTCGAGAAGCAGTCCAGCAGGATGGTGCGCTCCAGCATGCCCGGGATCGCGGCGATGCTGTGGTGGGTACCCTCGTACAGGATCCGCTCATATGGCTCGTCGCTCATGATCCACAGGTCCTTGTCGATCGCGAGCTGCGCGATCCTCTCCAGGTCGGACATCTCAAGCACGCCGCCCGTGGGGTTCTGGGGCGAGTTGATGATGATCATGCTGGTCTTGTCGGTCACGAGCGAGGCCAGTTCGTCCACGTCGAAGCGGAAGTCGTTCTCCTCACGCAGCGGACACGGCACGGGCTTGGCGCCCACGAAATTGATCATAGACTCGTAGATCGGGAAGCCGGGGTTCGGGTAGATGACCTCGTCGCCCTCGTCCACGCAGGCGGTGATTCCCCAGTAAATGATGGGCTTGGCGCCGAAGACGACGGTGATGTTCTCCGTCTTGTAGTCGGTGCCGCGGCCGCGGTTGAGGTGCCAGGCGATGGTCTCACGGAACTCCGGATCGCCTGCGCTGGGCCCGTAGTGGGTATAGCCCTTGTTCATGGCTTCGCAAGCGGCATCGATGATGTGCTGCGGTGTGTCGAAGTCGGGCTCGCCGATCTCGAGGTGGACGATATCCCGGCCCTCGCGTTCCAGTTGCTTGGCCCTCGCGAGAACCGTGAAAGCGGTCTCCGTGCCCAGACGTTCCATGCGCTTTGCCAGCTTCGGCATGTCAGAATCCTCCCGGAATGGTGGTAGAAGCTAATTGTTGGGTGCTTGCACGGCAGGGAACTGTGTCCCGGTCGGGGCGCCCAGGCACTAATGCCTGGGCTGAGTAGAGCCGCCCTGGGTGACAGCGACACCCTGGTAGCAAAAGATTGTCGAGTGCATCGGGGTATTGTCCATCATAGCCCTGGGTCAGGCCGTTTTGCAGTCTGTGATTCGCCTGCGCGGCCTCGCACTGGGTCACTCGGGATCGCGCGGCCCGCGGCGGTTAGAGATTACCACGGAGCGCCCCCGCAGGCAACCCCCGGAGGCGCTCGCATGAGCTTCAGCCAACGATCGCCACGGTGTCCATGGCGATCATCAGTTCTTCGTTAGTCGGGATGACCAGTACCGCCGCGGTGGCATCGTTCACAGAGATATCGCTCACCGGGTTGCGCTTGTCCACCTTCTCGTTCTTGTCCAAATCAACGGCCACGCCCATGAACCGCAGGCCCTCCGTGCTCAGGCTCCGGATGAGCGGCTCATTCTCGCCAATGCCAGCAGTGAAGACGATGGCATCCACGCCGCCGAGTGCCGCCGCATACGCGCCGAAGTACTTGCGGACGCGATAGGCGAAGACTTCGATGGCCGCCACGCAGCGGTGGTTCGGTTCGTCTCCGAATGCAGCCGCTTTGACATCGCGCATATCGCTGCTAACGCCGGAAATGCCCAGCAGACCGCTGCTCTTATTGAGAATCCGGTCGATGTCCTCGGAAGACAGGTTCATCTCGGCCTGCAGGAAGGGCAGGATGGCGGGGTCCAGGTCGCCGCAGCGGGTGCCCATGAGCAGGCCCTCCAGCGGGGTCAGACCCATGCTGGTGTCCACGGACTTGCCGCCGAGAACCGCGGCCATCGAGCAGCCATTGCCGAGATGGCAGGTAATGATGCGCTGCTCCTCGATAGGGATCCGCTTCTCCGCAAGTAGCCATTCGCCGGCCTTCAGAGTCACGTAACGGTGCGAAGTGCCGTGGAAGCCGTATCGGCGAACGCCCAGGTCCGTGTAGTACTCGTACGGCAGCCCATACAGATACGCCCGCTGGGGCATGGTCTGGTGGAAGCCGGTGTCGAAGACGGCCACTTGCGGGACGCCCGGCAGTGCGTCGGTGCATGCCCGGATTCCCTGCAGATTGGCGGGGTTGTGCAGAGGGGCGAACTTGTTGCAGTCCTCCACCGCGTCGATGACCGGCTCACTGATGAGCACCGACTCAGAGAACTTCTCCCCGCCATGGACCACGCGATGCCCCACCGCAGCGATTTCATCCAGGGAGCCGATGACCCCGTGTTCCGGGTGGGTCAGTGCTTCGAGAACATAGCGCATGGCCACGCTGTGGTCGGTCATGGGGTTCTCGGCGATATGCGCGTCTTTCCCGGCCGGCCGGTGCTTGAGGACAGCGCCGGCGCCGCCGTTGACCGAGACCCGGTCGGCCACCCCGTCCGCGAGCACTGACTGGGTCTGCATGTCGATCAGACTGTACTTCAACGACGAACTGCCGCAATTGATGACGAGAACGATCACAGGGACTTGCTCCCAACTCGTATAAGTATAACGGCCCGGCGGTCACCGCCGGGCCGGACGTCACGCTGCTATTCCAGGTCGTGGGCCGACCGGCCCTCTGCCCTGACCCCTGGCTGCGTCGACGGGCCAAGGGCTTTCTTCGCCTGGTCAAGGATGCCCTGGGTGCGGGTCATGTAGTTCTCCAGACGCTCAATGACCCCACGTACCCAGGCTTCCGCTTCCGCCCGAGTGGCATCCGCGTCCGCCTGGGCTGCGCGCAGGAGTTCGTCCGCCTTTGCCTCGGCCTCGCGCACCAGCGAGTCGTTGGAGATGAGAAGCTGGGCCTGCTCGCGAGCAGCTTCGAGGATCTTGGCGCGCTCCTCGTGGGCTTCGCGCACGATCTTCTCCCGGTCGCGAGCCACCTGGTTCGCGGTGGTCAGTTCGTCCGGCAGGCTGGATCGCAACTGGTGGATCAGGTCGAAGAAGTCGGCGGCGTCAACAACCGTCTTCCCCCACAGGAAGGGGAAGACTTTGCAGAACCAGCGCTCTCCCTCATCCCCCATGGCTTCCAGTTCGTCGAGAAGTTCAAGAATCTCCATGCGCGAGCCTCCCGGTCACTGCGCCCACAACGCCAAGTGGCGCTGCCCCCTGCGATTATCGCACGACGTGAATCCGCACGCGCCGCGCTGCCCGCTGCAACTCGCGGCGTTCGTCCTCGCGCAGGGAGCAACTCACCACCGGGGTGCTTACCGCCGGCTATCTCCCGTTGCGCGCGTCCAGCATTTCCAGCACAAATGGGTGCACAAACGCGGACACATTGCCGCCAAGTTTGTGCACATGCTTGACGAGACTGGAACTCAGGAACGTGAACTGCGGCATAGCCATGAGATACAGGGTGTCCAGATCAGGCGCCAACTGGCGGTTCATCGTGGCCATCTGCATCTCAAGCTCGAAATCGGACACGGCGCGCAGGCCTTTGATCAGTGTCTGCGCCCCGCACCGGCGCGCATAGTCTACCACAAGACCTTCAAAGCTATCTACGGTGATATTCCCGATGTCCTCGCAGGCGCGACGAGCCATGTCCACACGCTCGTCGACGCTGAACATGTGCTTCTTCTCGGCATCTGCGGCCACGGCCAGAATCACCCGGCCGAACAGCTTCGAGGCGCGTTGGGCCACTTCGACATGACCCAGGGTGATGGGGTCGAAGCTGCCCGGGTAAACGGCGACATGCTGCACGGTGGCGCCCGTCTGCTCCACGGCCTGCCTGCTCCTCAGTCCATCTCGTACATGAGCATGACCGTCTCGCCATGCTTCTTGATGCGCGAAGGTTCAGGAAGCCCCATCCGCTCCCACAACGCCCCGTATTGTAGCACGACCAGCCCCCCGGATGCCACACCCTCCCTGTCGACAACGAGGCGCCGGGCAAGGTCCGCGAAGCTCGCGAGGCCGTAGGGAGGATCGGCGAAGACGATGTCGAATCCAGGCGACTCCCGTGCGAACCGCGCCCAGAGGCGCTCCACCGGGCCTTTCGCCACCGTCGCGCCTTCGGTAAGGCGCGCGGCCTCCAGATTGGCCCGCAGAGCCTCGACACACCGTGCATCCTGCTCCACGAAAACACAACTCGCCGCGGCCCGGCTCAATGCCTCGATCCCGACGCTTCCGCAGCCCGCGTACAGGTCGGCGAAACGCGCGTCAACAACGCGCTTCGCCAGGCTTGCGAACAGCGCCTCCCGCATGGCGTCGGTGGTCGGGCGGATCTTCGCCTTCGACGGGTACTTCAGCGGTATCGACTTCGCCGATCCGGCAATAACGCGCACGAGACTTTCGCTCCCGGCGGGGTCAGACTGGGCATCAACGGTCCGATGGCGTATGATGTGGCTGAGACCGCTGGATTATACGGCTTCGAAGGGACGCTGTCACGATGATGCGCCTTGTCTGCGAGATTGCGCGGGAGGCCGGGTCACTGGCTGTGGTTTCCCGGCGCCGCGCGCGCGCCGAGAGCAAGCAGGACGGCACGTGGGTTACCGATGCCGACCGGGCGGTGGAGCGGTTCATTCGCGACCGGCTGACCGCGACCTACCCCGATGTCCCGGTGCATGGCGAAGAGTTCGGCGGCGCGGACCTCGGAAGCCACCAGCGCATCTGGGCCGTGGACCCGATCGACGGTACTGGCAATTACGTCACCGGGCTGCCCGAGTATGGGGTCTCCATCGCCATGCTGGAACTCGGCCGGCCGGTGCTTGGGGTGGTCTACATGCCGGAGCTAGACGTGCTCTTCCACGCCGAGCGGGGGGAAGGGGCGTTCATGAACGGATCGCCGATCCACGGTTCGCCCCGTCAGGCGATCGGCACGAACTCGCTGGTGGCGGTGAACTCCGAGGCGGTCGCGCGCCTCGCCCCGGCGCTTCCTGGCAAACTGCGAAATCTGGGCAGCATGGCAGCGCACGGATGCTACGTGGCCTCGGGCGGGCTGGATGCCGCCGTCTTCCACCGCTGGCATGCCTGGGACATCGCAGCGGCCCTGTGCATAGCATGGGAGACTGGCGCTGAAGCGCGGCTTGCAGCAACGGGCGAACTATTGGAGAGCCTGGAGCGGCCACGCCTTGGTGGTGATGACACGCTTATCATCGGCGGCCACGGCATCGTGAAGGCGCTGCTGGACCTACCCCTGCCGGCGGCCCGCATCTAGTGACATGCGCCGAATCGCTGTGTTATAATCCCCAAGTCACGGGCGCCGCGGGCGTCCGTTATTGATTAGTGCCGCGAGTTCACACCGTCAGAGCGCTTCGCGCTGGAGGGAACCGTGCGCCTGCGCAAGATCGAGGCCGCCCTTGAGAGGGCACTGGAAGGCGCTTTCGCCCGGGTCGCGGCGGGGCCCCTGCCGCCGGTGGAGATCTACCGGGTCCTGTGGCGTGCGGTGGAAGACGGCGTGATCCTGTCGCGGGAGGCGCGCTACGCCCCAAACCGCATCACGATCCGCTTGAACCCCGCTGATGCCCAGGCGCTCGCAGGCACCCGCGAGCAGATACTGGGTGAGTTCACATCCGCCCTGGAGCAGGAGTGTGACGAGAACGGCTGGGTGTATGGGGTGCGCGTCTGTCTGCGGTTCGCGGAGGATCGCTCGGTACGCCAGGGCACCGCGGCGGTTGACTGCCGCTTCGATGACAGCCCGGTTCCCGCGGTGCTGGAAGCCGAATCGGGACCGTGCGCGGGCCAGAGGTTCGAGTTGATGCCCGGCGCGGTGCTGGGCCGCAGCCCTGAGTGCCATGTGACCATTCCCGACAGCGCTGTATCCAGACGCCACTGCCGCTTCGACTGGACCCTCGACGGGTACCTGGTGAGCGATCTAGACAGCAGCAACGGAACTTTTGTCAACGATGTACAGGTTACACGGTATGTGCTTCAGCACCGCGACATGCTCTTGGTGGGAACGGTCCGTCTGCTCTTTGCATATGATTTCGAGCGGGTGTGGGCGCACTGACCGCCGACACATGGCGCCCCGCAGGGCGCCGCTTGTGGTGATCCCTCGTTGACTCCTGGAATAATCCTACTGGTCGGGAAGATCGTGTTCCTCGCGGCCCTCTACGGGTTCATCTACACCGTCTTCCGTGGGCTGGTGGACGATACCCGGCTTCTCCAGGGCGCGCCGGGGCGAGGTGCGCCGGGCTCCGGTCTCGCGCGCCGGCCTGGAAGCAAGCCGGCGGGCGGGCCTGTTGTCCTGCACCCGCCCACACCCCGCCCGGCACCCGCGGTCCTGACGCCTGTCGCTGCGCCGGTCGTCACGCCACCTCCAGCGCCAGCACCGATTGTGCCGTTGCCGACCGTACCGTCTGTCCCTCAGCCGGAGCCGGAGCCGACCATTGAACTTGCGCCTAAGTCTGAGACAACAGTTCCCGAACCGGAAGCGGAAGTCGTTGGGGCCGCGCCTCAGCCTGGACCCGCTGGCATGGAGGTTTCCGAACCGGAACCTGAGCCCGAGGTCGAGCTTGAGCCGCCCGTGGTGTTGATGCCTGCTCCCGAACCGGCCCCGGAGCCGGAGCCCGCGCCCCAGGCGGCGCTGGTTGTGCTGACTTCTCCGGAAGCCAACCTTGTCGCCGGCGAGCGTATTCCACTGTCCAACGGCACCAGCATCGGGCGGGCGGACACAAATGACATCGTGCTCAAGGACCGCTTCGTCTCCTCTCACCACGCGCGGGTGATCGTGCGCGGGGACCAGTATCTGCTGGAGGACCTGGGCAGCACGAACGGCAGTTTCTGCAACGGGGTGCGGGTGCGCGGCGAGGTTGCCCTCCAGGACAAGGACCGGGTGGGCATCGGCACCAGCGTCTTCGCATTCCGCCTGTAGCCACCCGGGCATCTGCATCACCGATCTGAACCACATGGATACCCTGCGGCGTAACGAACTTGTGCTGCTGTGCGCAGCCGGAGTGCTGACCACTCTGGGAATGGCCCTCGTGTGCGCCGCGCTTGGCGACAGCCCGCTGCGGGCCACCCGTGGGTTCTCGCTGGTGGCAGCGCTGATCGTGGTCTGCTTCCTGATGGACCTCACAGGGCAGAAACGGGACCGCCTGCTGATGCCGGTGGTTGCGATGGCCGCGGGCATCGGCCTGGTCCTGTTGTGGCGCCTGGACCCGTTCCGCGCATCGAAGCAAATCATCTGGATGATGATGGGCAGCGCAATCATGCTGGCCACATACCTGATGGTCACCGACGTGCGCTCCCTGGGAAGGTTGAAGTATCTGACCGGCGCTTCCGCGCTCCTGCTCCTGCTTGCTACCATGATCTGGGGCGAGGAGCGCTACGGCGCCCGCCTGTGGCTAGACATGGGTGTGCTTCCGCCATTCCAGCCCACCGAGATCGCCAAGTTGCTGCTCGCGATCTCACTGGCGGGCATTCTGGCCGACCGCGGTCCGGTAATCCGCGAAGTCTCTCGGGGGCGGTTCATTCCCCGGCTGGCCGAACTGCGTTATCTCGGCCCGGTCGCGCTGCTTGTGGTCTTCTGCCTGGCGATTTTCGTCACCCAGCGCGACCTGGGTGCCGCGGTTCTGTTCCTGGGGCTGACGATCGCGGTGCTCTACATGGGCACGCGGCGCAAGACCTACGTCGTTTTCGGCCTGCTTGCCTTCGCCCTCGGGGCTGTGGTTGCTCCGCAGGTGCTGGGGTATGTGGACAAGCGCATGGTGGCATGGCTTAACCCGTGGAGCGACCCTTCAGGCGCGGGTCTCCAGCCATTGCAGGCCATGTTCGCGCTTGCCGAGGGCGGGCTTCTCGGGACAGGTCTGGGCCTGGGGATGCCTTACAAGATGCCGGCGGTTGAGACGGACCTGATCCTGGCAGCCATCGGTGAGGAACTAGGCCTCGCAGGCACTGCCGCGACCGTGATGCTCCTGGCGCTGACCACGTTCGCCGGTTTCCGCATCGCCTGGCGCTCCACTGACCGTTTCGGCATGCTCCTCGCCGCCGGGCTCACGAGTGTGTTCGCTCTGCAGGCTCTGGTCATCACCGGCGGCGTCCTGCGCGTTCTGCCGCTGACGGGCATCACGCTGCCTTTCGTAAGCTATGGCGGGACCTCGGTGATCGCGAATTTCACCGCGCTGGGGCTGTTGCTGGCTGTTTCGAGAGATTGCGGGCCCAGGCCCGGCGTCGTGCATCTGACGAAGAAAGCGTCCGCTGACCGATGAGGCCGGCGGCTGCCTGAAACCATGCGCGAGATCGACCATTTCCGAGCCAATGTGCTGAGCCTTGCGCGCGCCTTCACCATCGCCTTCGCGGTGATGGCGATCGGTCTCGCGTACTGGCATGTGGTGCGGGCTCCGCAGTTGCGGGCTGACGCCCACAATCCCCGCACCCGAGAGCGCATCAAGCTCACTGAGCCCGGGCGCTTGCTGGCATCGGACGGTTCGGTGATCCTTGAGGGCGTAAACCCTAACGGCGAATGGTATCTGGAGTACGCTGAGCCCGAGGTCTACTGCCATCTCACAGGCTACAACGACCGCACCGGACTGCAGGCATCGCTGCGCGACCCGCTGTACGGGATGGGCGAGTATGAGGACCCCTGGACACGCCTGCTGCGGGGCCGGCCCCGTGGCTGCGATGTGTATCTGACCATCAACGCCGAGGCGCAGCGTCTTGCCGCGGGGCTGATGGAAGGGCAGCGCGGCGCAATCGTGGCGCTTGAGCCCTCAACCGGGAATGTGCTCGTGATGGTGAGCGCCCCGGCGTACAACCCAGCGTTCGTGCTTGATTCCGCCGCTGACTATGCTGCTTTCACTCAGAGCGACGAGAAGTACGAACTGAACCGGGCCTTGCAGGGGCAGTACGTGCCCGGGTCGGTGCTGAAGATCCTCACGGCCGCGGCGGCGTTGGATAAGCAGGTCGTCAGCGCCGACGACCAGTTCTCGTGCACCGGCACCCATGAGGTGAACGGGGCTACCGTGCGGTGCCGCCGGGCGTCGGGGCACGGAACCATCGACCTTGAGGAAGCGATGGTTGACTCGTGCAACGTGGTCTTCGCCCAGATCGGCCAGGCACTGGGGCCCGAAGAGTTCAGGAAATATGTCAATGCCTTCCACCTGCTGGACCGCCCGGATGTGCCGCTTCCGGCTAGCGGGGGACGCATGGCCACCATGGAAGGCCCCGAAGCCCAGGTGGAGGTTGCGGAGGCCGCATTCGGCCAGGGCGCCACGCTGGTGTCACCCGCTGCCATCGCCAGGCTCGCGGCAACCATCGCCAATGGTGGCTCAGTGCCGCGCCTGACGCTGGTCGATCACATCGTCGGACCAAACGGCAAGGAGAAGTTCCGCAGCAAGCCTGAATCCCTGGGGAAGGCTGTAAGCCCCGCAACCGCGCGGGAAGTTGCAGGGATGATGGTCGAGGTTGTGGAACGAGGTACTGGTCGCAGCGCCCATATCCGCGGGGTCGAGGTGGCCGGCAAGACAGGGTCGGCGCAGAACCCGTCCGGCGCCCCGCACGCCTGGTTCGCCGGGTTCGCCCCGGCCGACGCGCCGAAAGTCGCCATCGCCGTCATTATCGAGCACGGCGGGGCCGGCAGTTCGATTGCGGCCCCCATCGCTCGTCAGGTCATGGAGCGCTTGATGTAGTGCGCCAGTCACATAGCCGCACCGGCGCACGCGGACACGCCGGACATTCCGGACCCAGACCTCGGAGAGACTACGCATGAGCCAGGCCAGACCGGGTATGGTAATCGCAAACCGATACCGGCTCGACGTGCTTATCGGCGAAGGCGGCATGTCCACCGTCTGGAGAGGCACCGACCTGTCTCTAGCACGGGACGTCGCCATCAAGGTGCTGCGCGAGGAGATCGCGGGACAGGCCGACGCAGTGAGCCGATTCCGCCGCGAAGCCCATGCCGCCGCCAAGCTAAACCACCCCAACATCGTCCAGATCTACGATACCGGGATGGATGGAGACATCCATTTCATCGTCATGGAATACTTGCCCGAGCCCGATCTGAAGAAGGTCATCAAGGGCTGGGCGCCGCTCCCCGAAGAACGCGGGGTGGCGGTTGCCATCGAATGCTGTCGAGCGCTTGCTTACGCGCACCGCAATGGCATCGTCCACCGCGACGTGAAGCCTCACAACATTCTGTTCACTGACGAAGGACGCGTGAAGCTGTCGGACTTCGGCATCGCCGCCGCCCTGGGCGCGCCAGGAGCCGACTCGGACGGCTTTGTGCTGGGCTCGGCCCACTACATCTCGCCCGAGCAGGTCCAGGGCAGCCCCGCCGGGCCGCACTCAGACCTGTACTCCCTGGGCTGCGTGCTGTACGAAGCCCTGACGGCGCGCACGCCTTTCAATGGTGCTTCGGAAGCGGAGATCGCTTCACGCCGCCTGCGCGAGCGCGCGACACCGATCCGCACACTGAACCCGGCCATCTCGCCGGCCGTCGAGTTCATCATCAACAAGGCTATGGCGCGGGACGTCGCTCAGCGCTACCGCAGCGCTGATGAGATGCTGGCGGACCTTGTGAAGCTCTCCGGCGGCGGCGAGTTTGAGCGCACCGGAGTCCTGGTGTCCCCGGATGCGGCCACGACGCGCCTCGAGCCCGACCTTTCCATATCTCCCTCGGGCGGGCGGTCTGGCAACATCCGGGAGCGTTTCGCGGCAGAATCCGGCGACGACGAAGCTCCAACGGTTCGTCCCCCACGAGGCGCGCCGGTTGTTCGGCCCCAGCAGGCGAAACCGGCGCCAATCGGCCCCATGATCGCAATCGGCGTTGTTGCCGCGCTGGTTCTACTTCTCGTG
>Ga0067045_1031597_pt1 | contig 11888 bp, 9 predicted proteins | sample TerdegcTABiofilm_FD_59184 | JGI IMG/M metagenome (GOLD analysis project Ga0067045, IMG submission 59184) | Combined Assembly of (Gp0054472, Gp0054536) Wastewater bioreactor microbial communities from Singapore -Terephthalate degrading...
CCGCCGGCGCTCGGTCCTGCCGCGGCTCGGCGTCCACCGGGCCGAAACGCGCACCGATGGCCGCCAGGATCTCGGCGCGCGGGACGACCTGGGCCGGCGACCAGCACGTGGCGCCACCGACGTCCATGTACTCGATGAAGCGAGGTTCCACCCCCCGGCTGCGGGCGTAGAGCAGCAGGTCGCCCACCTCGTCGTCATTGAACCCGCGGATCACCACCGTGTTCAGCTTCACGCTCGCGTACCCGGCGGCGCATGCGGCCTCGATGCCAGCGAGGACCTGGCGCAGCGCGTCGCGGCGCGTGAGCTGGACGAAGCGCTCGCGGCGCAGGGTGTCCAGGCTGATGGTGATCCGGCGCAGACCCGCGGCTCGCAGCTGGGCAGCCGCCGGCGCCAAGCGCGTCCCATTGGTGGTCATCGCCACATCGTCGATGCCCGGAATCACCGCCAGCGAGTGGATCAGCTCCGGCAGGCTGCGGCGCAGCAGCGGCTCGCCACCGGTGATCCGCAGGCGCGTGACCCCCAGGGCCGCGAATGCCGCCACCAGCTCGACGAGCGCCTCGCGGCTCAACAGCCGATGGCGCGGCAGCCAGGCGTAGGACGCTGCCGGCATGCAATACTGGCAGCGCAGGTTGCAGCGGTCGGTCACCGACACGCGCAGGGTGGTGAGAGGCCGTCCGAGGGCGTCGTGCAGGCACCCCGCACCGCCGGCCGGCCTGCACGATTCGCGCGCTGATTCCTGCACCAAGACCCCAGATCCCCAGCAGAGTAGAACAGGCGCAAAGTCAGGCAGAATATAGGCGCACTGGCCAGCCCAACAACGCGGCACCAGGCCCGGGCCCGCGCCAGCCGCGCCTCCAGCGGCCTGCCTGCCTGGAGGGTCGGGGCGGCTGCGAGCCCGCGGTGCGGACGGCCGGCAGCCCTCGTCCCGGCGCGCCGCCGCCGATCACGTGCCGCGGTACGCCGCGAACACGATCTCCAGGTCACGGCAGGCCCGCTGCAGGTCGGACAGCGGCTGGCGGGCCGGCTCTTCCAGGCAGGCGAGGAACTCGCGGAGCATGGCTCGATAGCCCATCAGGTCGCCGAATGTGGGCCACCACAGACGCCGGCGCTGGGGGCTGGACAGAATCGCGTAGAGCCCGTTGCTCTCGAAGAGCACCCGGCCGGCGGTGCCCTGCAGGCGGGAGTGCTGCAGGACGCCGCCCAGCAGGGCTCGTCGATCCCAGGCGTACTCGATCGACGCCTGCACCTGGGGACCGTACTCCAGCACGAGCCGGCTGTGGCGTTCGGGCCCGGCCGTCCGCCCGGGGAAAGCCGCGCGCACCGTCTGGGGGGCCGCAAAACCGCCGGCCTCGGCCACCGCGGACACCAGCGCCACGAAGTGGATCCCGCCCTCCAACAGCGCGCCGTAGCCCTGCCTCCAGCCCTGCCCCGGCTGATAGTACAGCTTGCGGACATCGATGTGCCTGAGCGCCCCGATCAGTCCCAACCGCAGGATGCCCCGCAGCAGCGTGGTCACTGGTTTGTAGTAGTAGTTCTCCGCCACCATGAGCCGCGTGCCGGGCGCCGCGGCGGCAGCAGCGGCCACGATGCGGGGGATCTCGTCCCGGCGCACGCACAGCGGCTTCTCGACCAGGATGCTCTTGCCCGCCCCCAGTCCCGCCACCACCTGCTCGCAGTGGAACTCCGGCGGCGAGCACAGGATCAGCGCGTCGATGTCGGTGCGCCGCAGCACGTCCTCCCAGGCGGGCACCACCTCGCCGCCGTGTCGAGCCGCGAGTCGGTGCGCGCTGGCCGGCGTCCGGCTGTGGCACAGCAGCGACGCCTTGCCCGCCAAGTGCCGCGCGTGCGTGGCCGCGATGCGGCCGCAGCCTACCAGACAGATCCGGCGCATGCCCTCAGCCTGCGGTACGACCGTGGGCGGCCGCGATGTGCCTGGCCACGCGCAGGGCGTTGGCGGCTATGGTCAGACTGGGATTCACACCACCCGCGGCCGGGAACACGCTGGCATCGGTCACGTAGAGATTCTCCACTCCGTGCATCCGACACTCCGCGTCGACGACGCTGTCGGCCGGGTCCACGCCGGCGCGCAGGGTTCCCAGGGCGTGCGAGAACGTCTCGATGCGGTAGGTGTAGCAGAACAAGCAGCCCGCCCGGCGCAGCACGCGGCGTGCGGCGCGCAGCAAGTGCGCGCAGCGAGCCAGATCCCGCGAGGTGTAGGCGTGTTCGACCGTGGTCAGCGGCAGGCCGTATGCGTCGCGCTGTGCGGACAGGCCGACCCGGTTGCCGTACTGAGGTTCGTCTTCGGCGATGCACAGCAGGTTCTGCAGGAATCCAGCGCTCGCCGCCGCGGCCAGCCGCAGCCCCTTGGGAGCCGCATGCTTGAGCACCACCGGAGCCGGCGTGTAGATGTCCTGGATCACCCCCACGGCCGTGCCCCACTCGTCCCGCACGTGTTCGTACAGGTCGGTCAGGCAGATCTGCTTGTGGAATACCTGCTCCGGATTGGTGCGAAAGGGAAAGATCCCTGCTGCCACCGCGTTGCAGTGGCGCATGAGGAAGCGACCGATCAATTCGCGCTGCGGGCAGTCATCCAGGTTGGAGCGCAGGAGAATGGCCGGGCTGTGCAATGCGCCAGCGGCCAGGATCACCACGCGTCCGCTCACGAGCCGCTCGGCGCCGGTCGCCGCATCGATGCAGGCCACCTGCCGCACTCGGCCGGCTTCCAGGCGCAGCTCGCGCCCGATCGTGTTGGGCCACAGCGTCAGCCCTTGGGCCTGCAGCGGGGCCAGCAGGGTCACCGCCAGGTCGTTCTTGGCCCCCAGCCTGCACGGGAAGCCATCGCAGGTGTTGCAACGGATGCACAGCGGCCGACTCTGGTCCCGGAAGTTGAGGGCCAGCGGCAAGGGGAATGGGCGCAGACCCGCGCGCTGCGCCGCCTGGTAGACCCGCTGCGCGGGCGGGCTCAATTCCACCGGCGAATGCGGGTACGGCCCGGTGCGCGGCGGTTCGCCTGGATCGGCGCCCGCTTCGCCATGGACGCCGAGAAGCTGTTCCGCTTCGTAGTAGAAAGGTTCGAGGGTGGCGTACGAGATCGGCCAGCGCGCGAAGTCCGCCGGGCGCAGGCGCATCGACGCGCCCCCGTAGAGCACCGACTGGCCGCCGACCAGTTCATTGCAGGGGACCGCCACGAAGCGCTTGGCACCGTATTGCTTGACCAGCAGCGGCGACCGCCCCTGGTAGCGCTGGTCGACGAGCACCGCCTGCGGGTCCCAGTCAGCCGCATCGCGGTGCGCCCAGCCCCCGCGCTCGAGCATCAGGACCCGCCACCCGGCCCGCACCAGGACCCAGGCCGCTAGAGCTCCGCCGAAGCCCGAGCCCACGATCACCGCATCGTAACGCTCAGCAGACGTGTCCATGGACAGGCAGGGCGAGGCGGCCGGCAGGATGGTTCACCTCGCCTTCAGCTCGACGACGGCCACCGCGATCACCGCCGCGATGATCGCCAGCGCCGCGTAGTGCAGAGGCTCGCGCCGCTGGATCCAGTACTCGCAGCGCGGCAGGTCGGGCCGGAACTTGCCGGACATGTGCCGCTGGATGTAGGTCTTGTAGTACTCCACGACGAAGCGCTCGAGGCCTCCGTTCATGTAGACCAGAAAGCCCAGCGTGACTGGCGTGCGCGGGTTGTTGAGAAAGTAGAAGAGCGGGCTCAGCACAGCAAGAACGACAGCCGAGCGCTGGAACTTGAGCGCCCGGAAGCCTTCGAACGGGGCATCCTTGTAGGCTCCGCCCAGCGACACCACGAGTCCGGTCCCGTACGCCACGACGACGAAGGTCCAGAAGTCCTGTACCCGCATATCGAGCAGCGCCACCGCGAACACCGCCGCCACGATCAGCGTGCCCGCCGCGTACCGCAGGGCATCGCTGGCCACGTACCGGCCGAAGAAGGTGATCCGCGAAGGCACGAAGTACTTGCTCTGATCCTCCGTCCGGAAGAAGCCCTTGTAGATCTCGGCTAGGAAACGCTCCAGCCCCATGACCAGGAAGAACAACTGCACCCATCCCAGCGCGCGGGTATGGGGGCCCAACCCCGGAGCGAAATACAGCGGCACGAAGAGAACCAAGTGGAAGTACACGCTGCGCGGGAAGGTGCCGCGCTTGAAGCCTTCGTACGGCGAGTCCTTGAAGGCTCCCCACAGCGAGGTGTACAAGCCGGAGACGACGACCACCCCGAGCGCCACGCCCAGGTTCATCCCAACCTCCTCCACGCGAGCTTGCACGACGGCAGCGACGGTGCCGCTGGGCGCAGGTCAACGCCCGCGAAGCGCCGCCAACTAGCCGGACTTTGCAGCGGCGCCGAGTATAGACCTCGGCCCGGCCGGCCGCAAGGAACGGCAGTCAGCCTCTCAGCCGCGCTGCCGCGGTCACCCCTTGCCAGGGCGGCCGGCCACGGTGTTCTTGTTGCCCCGTCCAGATTCCGTCCGCACCCGCCCCGACAGGGTGCTCGCCCACGTGGGCCACCACCATCGAGGAGCTGCCATGATTCGTCCGCACGGAGCCGCGGAGCTGACCCCTTTGTACGTCGCCGATCCCGCGGCGCGCTCGCGCCTGCTGGCCGAGTCGCCCGCACTCCCATCGGTGCTGATCTCCTCGGGAGCTGCCGCTGCCGCGGTGATGCTGGGTTCTGGGTACTTCACTCCCCTCACCGGGTACATGGACCTGGCGACCGCCAAGAGCGTAGCCGCCGAGATGCACACGCCCGAGGGCTTGCTGTGGCCGGTTCCCGTGGTGAACCTGGTGCCCGGCGAGCGGTTGGCCGCCAGCGTCCGACCCGGCAGGCGCGTGGCTCTGTTGGATCCCAACGTCGACGGCAATCCCGTGCTGGCCATCCAGGAGGTGACCGCTGTCGAGCGGCTCAGCGACGCGGAGCGCGAGCAGATCGCCCAGCAGGTCTTCGGCACCACGGATCGGGCCCACCCGGGCGTGGCGGCATTCCTCGCCGCGGGCGACACGTTGGTGGCCGGGCCCATTCAGGTGCTGGGATACTCGTACTTCCGCAGCGAGTTCCCGCAGACGTTCCGCACCGCCGGCGAGCTTCGCCGCCAGATCGCTGACCGCGGCTGGACCAAGGTGGTGGCGTTCCAGACGCGCAATCCCATGCACCGCGCCCACGAGGAGCTGTGCCGCATGGCGCAGCAGCAGACCGGCGCCGACGGCATTCTGATCCACATGCTGCTGGGCAAGCTGAAGCCCGGCGACATCCCCGCTCGCGTGCGCGACGCCGCCATCCGGCGGATGGTGGAACTCTACTTTCCGCCGAACACGGTGCTGGTGGCCGGCTATGGATTCGACATGCTGTACGCCGGGCCGCGCGAGGCCGTGCTGCACGCCATCTTCCGCCAGAACTGCGGCTGCACCCACCTGATCGTCGGCCGCGACCATGCCGGCGTCGGCAGCTACTACGGGCCGTTCGACGCGCAGAAGATCTTCGACCGAATCCCGCGCGGCGCCCTCCAGATCGAGATCTTCCGCGGCGACCACACGGTCTGGTGCCACCGATGCCAGCGGGTCGTCATGGTGCGCGACTGCCCCCACTCCAAGGACGACCACCTGCTGCTGTCGGGCACGCAGGTGCGGCAGATGCTGGCTGCCGGTCAGCCCCTGCCGCCGGAGTTCGCTCGGCCCGAGGTCGCCGAGATCCTGATGGAGTACTACCGCTCCGCGGCAGCCGCAGCGTGAGCCGGGCCCCGGCTGGCGCGGGCGGCGGTCCGGAGCCGCCCTGCGAGCCCCCCGCTCAGTGCGCCACGGCCGCGTCTCGCCGAGCCCGCATCTGGGCTTCCATGGACTGCGGGTAGCGTTCGGGGAGCCGCGACACCGCGTCCAGCCGAGCGCACGCCTGCTCGTCCAGCCGCCACTCGGCAGCCTGCACATTGTCTTCGAGCTGCGCCACCGAGCGCGCGCCGACGATCGCGGCGCTGACCTGGGGCTGCTCGAGCACCCACCGCAGGGCGGTCTGGGCCGGCGAGCGGCCCACCTCGGCAGCCACGTCCAGCAGCGTGGCGAGGATCTGGTCGGCAGACGGCGAGAAATAGCGCCGCGGGAACGCCCAGTTCTCCGCCGAGCGCGTGCCGGCGACCTCTGTCTGGCCGGGCCGGTACTTGCCGCTCAGGAAGCCACCCCCCAGCGGACTCCATGCCACCAGCCCCAACCCGCGGCACTGGCATGCCGGGACGATCTCGGTCTCGATGTCGCGCACCACGAGGCTGTACTGCCCTTGATAGCAGACGAACTCGTAGAGGTTGGCGGCGCGCGCCCGCCACCAGGCCTCCGTCAGCCGCCACGCCTCGTAATTGCTGCAGGCTGGGTACCGCACCTTTCCCTGGTGCACCAGATCGTCCAGCGCTCGCAGCATCTCCTCCAGGGGCGTCTGCTCGTCCACGTGGTGGACGTAGTAGAGGTCCACGTAGTCGGTCTGCAGGCGGCGCAGGCTCTGTTCGAGCGCCGCCATGATGTGCACTCGTGACATCCCCGAATCGTTGGGTCCCGAACCGGTCGGGTTGAAGAACTTGGTCGCCACCACGACGCCGGGGCGACGCCGGCCCAGCGCGGCACCTAGCAGGCGTTCCGCCTCGCCATCTCCGTACGTGTCGGCCGTATCGAAGAAGTTGATGCCCGCCTGCAGGGCCGCGTCCACCATCCGGGCCGCCTCGGACGGCCCGGTGCCGCGGCCGAAGGTCATCGTCCCGAGCGCCAACTCGGAGACCTTCAAGCCGCATCGTCCCAGTCTGCGGTACTCCATGGGTCCTCCTTTCACCGGTGTGACCCGGCAGCACGATGCACCGCCAGCCCCGCCCGCCGCCGCCCGAGCAGCGCCCAGGCGCCACTGCAGACCGCAGCCGGCGATGACCAGCAGCCGGCCCTCGCCCCCGCCCGGCGATCCCGAAGAACCTCAAGCCGGCGCGGCCGCGGCGGCGATCGCGTCCAGATCGATCTGGCCCGAGGCGATCTGCTGCAGCGTGCGCTTGTAGATCAGGTGCTCCTGCTCGAGCACGCGGGCAGCCAGCGTCTCCACCGTATCCCCCGGCAGTACGGGCACCCGCGTCTGGGCCACGATCGGGCCGTGGTCGTAGCGCTCGTCGACCAGATGCACGGTCGGCCCGCTCTCGGAAACGCCGGCGGCCAGGACGGCCGCATGCACTCTCTCGCCGTAGAATCCCTTGCCGCCGAAGCGAGGCAAGAGCGCCGGATGGATGTTGAGCACGCGGTTGCGGTACGCGCCCAGCGTCAGCGGCCCGAGTGGGCGCATGTACCCGGCCAGGCACACCAGCTCGACGCCGTGCTCCTGCAGCGCCTCGAGCATGGCCCGATCCAGAGCCTCCGGGTCCGGATGGGTGACGCTGCTCAGGTGCAGTGCCGGAATGCCCGCGCGGGCGGCCCGCTCCATCGCCCCCGACCGCGAATTGTTGCTGATCACCAGGCGCGGCTCCGCGTCCAGCTCGCCGCTGCGACAGGCATCGATGATGGCCTGCATGTTGCTGCCTCCGTGAGAGGCCAGCAGGCCCAGTCTCAGTCGCTTCATGCTCCCTCCGTCTGCCCGTTGGCTGTGTGGCTCGACGCTCGCTCCCCAAGCTAGCGTCCGGACGGCCCTCGCACAATGGCGCTTCGGGGCCCTTGGACTGGCCGCACCGGCGTGCGTATCGTATGGCCGCCCAACGTGCGGCCGGCCCCCCCACAGCGGGGCTGAACCGGTCCCGCAGGGCCCCTCGCTGAAAGCTTTGGAGCCAGCGACGAGAGATCGCTCGCAGCACCCACGCCAACGGGACGAGCGCGCATGAGACCGCAGATCCGCAAGCTCGGGACGATCGACTGCGACTTGGTGGAAGCCAACCCCATCGTATTCCACCGGCAGCTCTATCGCTTCGAGTACGTCCGCCACAACTACGCCGGCAACGAGCTCAATCATCCGTACTTCCGCTTTGTCGACTGCGAAAGCGGCACGGTCACGCCACCGTTCGCACTCGGGTACCACCTCGGCTGTGCGTTCGTCCACCGCGACCTCGTCTACGTCACCGGGGTGGACCGATGGGACGGGGAGCACATCGAGCTGTTCATCAGCAACGACCTGCAGTACTGGCAGCAGCACCCTGTGCTCCACCTGCCCGGCCACGGCTTGTTCAACACCTCCGTGTGCCGCGCCGGCGAGACGTTCGTCCTCATGTTCGAGGTGGGCCGGCCCACCAGAGTGGCGGGGGTGCCCTTCACCGCCCGTTTCGCCACCTCCCCCGACATGCTGAACTGGCGTTTGACGCGCCAGGCTTGCCGCTACGCCAAGGACCGGTACACCGCGCCCCACTGCCTGCGGTACGCCAATGGCTACTTCTACAATTTCTATCTGGAGGCGCGCGAAGGCGAGTACGAGCAGTGCGTGGTGCGCTCTCAGGATCTGATGCACTGGGAGCTGAGCCCGCTGAATCCTGTGCTGAAGGCTTCTGCCGAAGACCGCCGCATCGCCAACCCCGCGCTGACCCCGGCCCAGCGCCGACGGATCGCCACCGCCGCCAATGTCAACAACTCCGACATCGACTTCTGCGAATTCGGCGGCAGGCTCGTCATCAACTACTCGTGGGGCGACCAGCAGGGCGTGGAGCACTTGGCCGCAGCAGAGTTCGATGGTTCCGAAGAGGAGTTCCTGGAATCCTGGTTCCCCCCGGCCTGAGGCCGGCTCGCGCGGGGTCTGGGATCCGCCGCGCCACCAAAGCCGCGCGCGCGGCTGGATGCGCCCAGGAACGCAGGCGGCCGCAGGAAGGGCCGCTTGACAGGTTCGTTCTCGGGGCGGTCTTTGATCGACCATGGACGCTGACTGGACTCCCAGCTCGTGGCAACGTCGGCCCGCCGCCCAGCAGCCCGAGTACCGAGATCCGGTGGCTCTGCGCGACGCGGTGATCCGCCTCTCGCAACTGCCGCCGCTGGTCACTAGCTGGGAGGTGGAAGCCCTCAAGGAGCAGCTCGGCGCCGCAGCCGGCGGCGAGCGCTTCGTGCTGCAGGGCGGCGACTGCTGCGAGCGCTTCGACGAGTGCACCTCCGAGATCATCGTCAGCAAGCTGAAGATCCTGCTGCAGATGGCCCTCATTCTGGTGCACGGAAGCAAGCGCCGCGTCGTGCGCGTGGGGCGCTTCGGAGGCCAGTACGCCAAGCCTCGGTCGCAGGCGACGGAGACGCGCGACGGGGTGACCCTGCCCAGCTACCGCGGCGACCTGGTCAACGGCATCGCGTTCACTCCCGCGGCTCGCGAGCCGGATCCGGAGCGCTTGCTCCGAGGGTACGGGCGCTCGGCCCTGACCCTGAACTTCATCCGCGCCTTGACCTCTGGCGGGTTCGCCGATCTGCACCGTCCCCACCAGTGGGATCTGGCCTTCGCGGCCCAGACCCCGCAGGAGTACCGCTACCACGACACGGTCGAGCGCATCCTGGAGTCGATCCGCTTCGTCGAGACCATCATCGGCGACTCCATCGCCGAACTCACCAAGGCCGAGTTCTACACCAGCCACGAGGGCCTCTTGTTGTGGTACGAACAAGCGCAGACGCGCCAGGTCCCGCGTCGGACTGGGTGGTACAACCTGGCCACGCACTTTCCGTGGATAGGCGATCGCACGCGGGCCCTGGACGGAGCCCATGTGGAGTACTTCCGCGGCATCCGCAATCCCATCGGGGTGAAGATCGGGCCCACCATCGAGGCCGCGGAGCTGCTGGAGCTCGTGCGCGTCTTGGACCCGGACAACGAGCCGGGGCGGCTGACGCTGATCCATCGCTTCGGCGTGGACCGGATCGAGACCTGTCTGCCCCCGCTGATCGAAAGCCTCCGGCGCGCGGGGCGCACCGTGCTGTGGGTCTGCGACCCCATGCACGGCAACACCGAGTGGACCGCCTCCGGGATCAAGACGCGCCGCTTCGGCAACATCCTAGGCGAAGTCCAAGCCGCCTTCTCGATCCACAGGACTCTCGGCTCTTGGCTGGGCGGGGTGCACTTCGAGCTCACCGGCGAGAACGTGACCGAGTGCCTGGGCGGGGCCCGCGGCCTGGAGGCGCAGGACCTGGAGCACGCGTACCGCAGCCTGATCGACCCGCGCTTGAACTACGAGCAATCTCTCGAGCTGGCCCTGCTGATCGCCGCCCAGATGGGAGCTTGATCCGCAGCGACCAGGCGCCACGACCCGCCCGTCGAGGAGCGCGCCCATGCGTCCGGACGAAATCCTGCAGGAACTGCGCAAGTTCGATACCCCGTCGATCACCAACGTGGTCGCTACGTACCCGGAGCACCCGCTGTGCCTGGGCCTCTATCATCCGTGGGCTGGGAACTGGTACACGGACCACTCGCTCCGCTGCCTGTACCCGGAGCTCGGACCGGTAGCCGGATACGCCGTCACCTGCGTGTACGGACTGCCCGACGCCGCGTCCAGTCGCCTCAGCTTCATGGATGTCATCGAGGCGCTGGCTGCAGCGCCCCGGCCCACCATCCTCGTCCTGCGGCAGGAATTCCCGCCCGAGCTCAGCGGCAAGGTTGGCCTGGCCGGCGGCAACATGACGACCGCCATGCAGGCCGTGGGGTGCGTCGGCTGCATCTCCAACGGCCCCTCGCGCGACATCGGCGAAATCCGGCCGCTGCGCTTCCAGTACCTGCTCTCTGGCGTCACTCCGGGCCACGGCCCCATGGCGGTGCGTGCCATCGAGGTCCCGGTCCGGGTGGCCGGCATGGACGTCAGTCCAGGCGACATCGTCCACATGGACGAGAACGGCGCCTGCAAGTTTCCTGCTCGGTACCTGGAGGCGGTGCTGGACAACGTGCGCCAACTGCAGGCCGAAGAGGAGGCCCGCCTGGCGGCCCTGCGGCGGGCACGCACTGCCGCCGAGGTGCGCGCAGCGTTCGGCGCTCGCCCGACGCGCCCGGGGCACGCCCCGCGCTGACTGGCACCCGGGCCCGGGTGGACGCCGGCCATCCCGCATGCAGGTCGCCGGTCGCCCGCGCGTCGCCCGGAGGCCGCTTCCGGCGGCCCAACCGCGCCTATCCGTCCGGCGCCGCCGCTTTCGACGTGCCACCGAGGGCAGACAGCGCGAGAAACGACAGGTTGAGCGTCTTGTCCAGCACGCTGATCGTCAGCAGCAGGCTGGCCATCAGCGCCGGGCGCACGCGAACCATGGCAGCCATCTGCAGCCCGGCCCCTAGCAGCACCAGATCGCGGTTCGGCAGAAGGGGGATGCGGCTGATCACCAGCTCGAGGGCCAGCAGGCACAGCCATGAACGCAGCGCGACAGTGGGGTCGGCTGCCATCCACATGAGCAGCTCGAGCACCAGCGCCGCCACCAGGCGCACGGTGTGCACGCTGGCCAGGAAGAGGATGCTCTGCCGCGGCAGCCCCAGCAGACGCCGCCGGAACACCACTGCCAGCAACGCGACGAGCATGGCGGCCACCGCCGCTGCCACGCCGTACCCGCCGTAGCGCAGCGCGAACCCGGCAGGCAAGGCAGAGCCTGCCGCCAGCAGCAGCCCGGACAAGGCCACGATCGCTATCCCCGTCGAGGCGAGCAGGGAGACCACGACATTGTCCTTGATCGCCCGCACCAGCTCGCTGGCCGGACGCGCGACATGCTGGCGCGCCCACACGAACAGGTAGGCTTCGCCCGCGTAGTCCAGCAGATGCCGGCTGTAGGCTCGCTTGCGCACCAACACCGGCACGATCGACCGCAGCGGACAGCCCCACAGGCGCCGCCAGATGACCGCCTCGCTCAGCGGCAGGCAGAGGTAGAACCCCGCGAAAGCGACGAAAAACCACGGCGACCGGGGCACCGAGACCAGGACCTGCCGCCAGCCGATGGCGCCCAGTTGCCGGCCCAGG
>Ga0067045_1031599_pt1 | contig 11881 bp, 9 predicted proteins | sample TerdegcTABiofilm_FD_59184 | JGI IMG/M metagenome (GOLD analysis project Ga0067045, IMG submission 59184) | Combined Assembly of (Gp0054472, Gp0054536) Wastewater bioreactor microbial communities from Singapore -Terephthalate degrading...
GGACGCTTGACAAGCCAAATATCCCTGTTCAAGATGACGATTGTCGGCCTGCTGCCGTGGGGTTCCAGCGGCCACGACAAGCGCAAGAACCCCGTGAACAATCACGAATCCCCATAGCTCCCGAACATATCAATCCTGCGGGGCCTTGAGGACCTGGTATTTGGGGCCTCGCGCGGGCACATCGCGCACCGCAGCCACGGCTTCGCGGTAAAAGACCTCTTGTGCGCGAATGGGCGGACCATCGGTGCGAACCCGTTGGTATTCCCCATCGGATTGCAGGGTCCAAGCCTTGACGTTGTCGGTAAAGAAAACGTCCAAAATATGGAGCAGCCTGGCTCTTTGCTCAGCCGACTGCACCGGAAAGATGGTCTCGAAACGGCGGTCGAGGTTACGCTGCATCCAGTCCGCGCTGGACAGGTACATTTCTTCGTGTCCCCCGTTCGCGAAGTAGAAGACGCGAGCGTGTTCCAGAAACCGATCCACGATGGAACGCACCTCGATGTTGTCGGAGACTCCCGGCACTCCCGGAACCAAGCAGCAAATCCCGCGAACGTTGAGCTTGATCCGCACGTTCGTTTGCGAGGCGCGATAGAGGGCCGAGATGATTTCACGGTCTTGGAGCGAGTTGATCTTGGCCATGATCAAACCCGGCTGCTCCGGGGTGGCCACCCGCATTTCACGTTCGATCAGCTCCAAGAACCGCTGCTTGAGCAAACCCGGTTCCGTGGTAAGCTTGTTCCATCCTACGGCTTCGGAGTAGCCGGTCAGGATGTTGAACAGCGAAGACGCGTCCGCCGCGATTTCGGCGTCGCACGTCAACAGCCCCAGGTCGGAGTAGATTCTTGCCGTGCGGTCGTTGTAGTTGCCGGTGGACAGATGTACGTAACGGCGAATCCGCCCGCCCTCACGCCGCACAATGAGCAGGGCTTTGGCGTGCGTCTTGTACCCGGCGACGCCGTAAACCACGTGCGCGCCGGCGTCTTCCAATCGTCGTGCCCATTGCACGTTGCGAGCCTCGTCGAATCGTGCCTTGACCTCTACCAGGACGGTCACCTCTTTGTCGTTGCGGGCGGCGTTCTCCAGTGCCTCCACAATGGGGGAATCGCCGCTGGTCCGATAGAGCGTCTGTTTGATCACTAGGACATCAGGGTCCTCCGCCGCGCGACGCGCCAGCTCCACGACCGGATCGAAGGATTCGTAAGGGTGGAAAAGCAAGACGTCGTGATGCTGAATCGCCTGCCAGATGTCATCCCAGCCGAGCAAATCGCGGGGCGGCTGCGGCGGCCAGTCCGCGTTTTGGAGATGATCGAAACCCGGCAAGGCCACCAGCTCCCAGAGGCACCCTGCACCGACGATCTCCGCCTCGTCATAGACGTCCTCTTTAGATAACGACAGCGTCTTCCGCAGCGATTCGACGATCAAGGGATCGGGGTTCGGCGTAACCTCCAATCGCAACGGGTCGCGGCGGCGACGTGCCAAGACGGCCGACTCCACCGTCGATAATAGGTCGCTGGCGTCGTCGTCTTGAATCGAGACGTCGGCATCGCGGGTTATCCGAAATACGCACGCTGCTTGTACATGGTAGCCGCGAAACAGCTTCGCGCCGAATTCCAACAAGACATCTTCGATCAGAGCGAAGCGGCGAGGCTTATCGCCGGGCAAGGCCACGAAACGCTTCTGCCGCAAGGGAATGGGCACGACGGCGATCCTGCCCTCCGCCCCCTCCCTGTCTTTTCCTCGAACCAGAAGGAAAGCGGCATGGACCTGTAGTCCGGCCAGCACGGGCGGCGGTTCCAGCGTGGTGATCGCGAGCGGCGTCAATAGGGAGGACAACTCTTTTTCGAAATAATTGGTCAGATAACGACGATCCTGGGCGGTCCATTCCCGTGGTCGAAGCACGCAGAGTCCTCCCTCCCGAAGGGCGGTCATCACCTGGCGAATCCCCTCCGATTGCTCGGCCACCATGCGATGAACCCGCTTTCGCACCGCGTTCAACTGTTCCTGCGGGGTCATGCCCGCCGGATCGCGCTTCTTCGAATTGCTCTTGATGAGCTGGATGATGCCGGCGACGCGAATCATGAAGAACTCATCGAGGTTCGTCGAAACGATCGCCAGGAACTTCAACCGCTCCAGAAGCGGAACGTCGGGCGCTAAACCCTCCGCCAGCACGCGATGATTGAATTCCAGCCAACTCAATTCACGATTGAAGAACGGCTCGATCGCTTTTTTCTTGGACATCGTGTCACCCGCCTCCAAGACGGAAATCTCCCCATCGCCCAATGATGACGCAGCCGAATCGCCGGAGCTTCCGACGGCCTTCGTGCCTCTCGCGGGATCGGCGAACCGCATACGGCTGCAAGCGGCCGCCCGAGCGGATTCGCCGAAACGGCCCTGCGGCTCCCCGTCGCCTCACGCCCCTCCTTTGCTCACTCGACGCGGACCTTCATGCCGTAAACGTCCTCGAACATGTCACTCTTCAACGCCACGGAGCGTTTTTCCAAGAAGACCTTCGACAAACCTCGGATCGTAATGAAAAGCTCGTCCTCATCGTGTCCGAGCTCCACTTGCTCGGCCGACTGGATATTTCCGCGGGCGAGGGCGTCGGCGACCCGAAGCACCGCTGCCAGCTTGTTCACCACCACGCGGCTCTCGCGCGGCAGCGTCGCGTATTCGACGTGGGACGGCTTGGGCGGGCTGCGGCGGTGATAACGCGCGATGTGCGCGATGATTTCCGTCTCCTGAGGCGTCAGGCCGAATATCTCCGAGTTGGCGATGATGTAGTAACTGTGTTTATGGTGAGCGCTCGGGCTGATGAATCCCCCTACTTCATGGAGAATGGCCGCGATTTGCAACAGAAAACGATGGCGCCGTTGCAATCCGTGGTCGCTTTGCAGGTAATCAAAAAGGCGCACGGCGATTTCGGAGGATACGCGGGCGTGCTCGAGGTCGACGCAATAGCGGGCGGCCATGGCGTAGGCCGCATGCAGAATGCCCTCGCGGATGGATCGGTCTTCCGAACCGCTCGTCTCCCGGGCCAGTTCCGCCAACAAGCCGTCGCGCATGGAAACCTTGGCGACCAGCAGTCGCGTGGCTTGGGTGTGGGCCAGCAGCTCCCAATACATCAGCAAGGCGGGAACGAGGGTTTCCGCCTCGGCAAAGGTGAGATTGAAGCGGCGACACAGTTCCTCGGGCGAGTACCGCACGCATTGTTCGATCAAGCGCTCGAAACGATCCTTGGGCACCTCCAGCAAGTCTTCCGAGTGCGTCGGGCGTCCCACCTCTCGCGCCGCAAACCGCACGTCCCCCCCCACCGCCACGAAAGTGTCGCAGTGCGACAGCGGCAAGGTGCGATTGACGGAAGCCACTTGCATACGAATGTGCTGTCGAAACAGCTCGCTCAGCTTATCGGTCGGCTCCGAGCGCGCGGATAGCATCTCCAACAGCCGGACGGCGCCGAATCGTACGCCCACGGAATTCACGATCTCACCCTCATCGAGGATGGTAAGAATCGTGCTTCCTCCGCCCACGTCCGCAACGAGAGAATGCCCTTGGTTGACCTCGGACAAATCGCCCACCGCCTCTCGGACGGCGGCCACCGTCAACCGCCCCTCCTCGGCGATACTGATGATCTCGATGTTCAACCCGCAGGCCAGATAGATGCGGTCGAGCACGTTGTCGGCATTCGCGGCCTCGCGCAGGGCGCTGGTGGCCACGGCGCGAACCTTCTCGATTCGGTACTCGCGCAAGACTCGCATGTAATCGCGCAGAATCTCGACCGCGGCCCGCATGCATTGTGCGCCGATTCGACCGCGTCGGAACGTGTCCTGGCCCAACCACACCGCGCGCTGGAATCGTTCGAGGACTTCGTACCGACCTCCCTCGAGGACTTGGGCCACGACCATCCGAATGGCATTCGTACCGATATCGATGACGGCTACCGGATTTCCCGCCGTGCCGCTCGATCCCGGCTGCGGAGAAGGGGCGTTCGTTTGCGAAAAATCATTCATTTTGGCGAGAGAGGCGTGTGTCCATAAATTCCGGAATTCAGTTCACCGAGTTCGGCACGCGTTCGCCGCCATTGTTTCCGTCGATTCCTACACGGACCGCCGGCGCCACGGGCGGTTCGGCGAGCACCGTCGGCACGAAACTACACGGGGAGCCCCACCGTATCGGAATCCTCCATGCGCTCCGACTTGGTCAGGGCCGCGACGATTCGGGGCCACAAAGCCGCCACTTTTTCATCCTGCCAGAAAGCGCAGGTTGCAGCGAACAATTGCCGGCGCCGTACCCGGCATGCCTCTTGCAAGAATTCGAGTCCCGCCACGCACCGCTCTTGATTCATCCAACCCGGAAGCAACTTATCCCCGACCTTGAGCCGACGAACGGCGGCCTCCAACTCCGCGACCCAAACATCGCAGTCATGAATTTCGCCCAGGTAGGACTGCATTTCTCGCACTGCTTCCAACGCCACCTCGAACTGCGCCCCGAGCGTCGGAGCACAGATCTCCAGCGTGTAGCGAAACTTCTTGGCCGCGATCCGAAACTCGTGATGCCGCGCGACATCCATTTCATCTTGCAGCGAATCGCCGAGTTCGAGGAATTGCCCCATCCGCCGGAGCAAGCGTCGTTCGTATCCGGCGGGGGGGACCTCCGATTTGCCGACGACGGTGGCAAGCGTCCGTTGGGCTTCGCTCAACCACTCTCTTATCTGGCGTAGCGTCCCGGTTCGCAAGAAGCGTCGGAGCGCACGGCGGACTTGCACTTGGCACCGGCTACGTGTTCTTTCCAATCCGGTGATCCAGAATACAATTCCGCGACGAATTTCGGGATCGTCGCTCTCGCCCAGTCGTCCCAGCATGGCGGCGATTTGAACATCCGTATCTCTTGCCTTTCCCAGTCCGGACGCCAGGTCGCGTAGCGCCGCCCGCCAACGGTTTGCGCGTTCTTTTCCCAAGAGCTTCCGAAAAACGCGAAATCCCGCGCGGAGTCGGCGGCATGCGACTCGAACCTGATGGACCGACTCCGGATCCCGTGCCGTAGGCACGCCTGCCAAATGTCGTCGCAAACGACGAACATTTCGGCCCAAGTAACGCACCGCAGTCACCACGGAGACGTCAGCCGGCGGCTTCGCTAACATCGACTCCTCCGAAACGGCATTCATCAAGACAAGACGGGCCGAGGGAGGTGTTAAAGGTTGTATCCCTCGCCCAACAGATTTTGATGTGGTCACTCCCGGACTTTATTGTAATCTTCGGCCGCCGGATTTGCCGCCCGTTACGGCCGCCCTTCGCATCGTGCCAAGCGTTATATCTCGCTCAGGTACCAATCGGCGAAAAGCAAGTGTAGCGAAGGATACACCTTGAAGAGGGGGATTTGGAAGGTGACCGACCATCCCCTGTTCATTCACCCATGCAGGGGGGCCGTCAGCATTTCACGCAGGCGAGAACGCAAGCCACGAAGCCGTTCGCGGAAATTCGCGTCCGACCGTCGGATTGACAGGGAAAACCTGCGCAGATCGGCGCGGCAACGACGTTTCGGGCCGTCTTATGTGCCCGTCATCTCAGAGAATCGCCCGAAAGTTGCCCACATGCAGAACCTCTCGAACCGCGAAAGGTTCCGCGTAACGCGTCCCGGCAGTCCAACCCCACATGCGACCGCGATACTCGATCTGCTCTTCCAGACCGGCCGTCGATCCGCCGGGTGAATTCGCCAACTGGCTGGCGTAACATCGCACGGCGGCAAGCTTTTTCTCCCAATATTCGCTCACGTCCACGACGAACGACGGCTCCGGGATTTTTCGGATGTGGGTGCAGAAATAATAGATCACCCGTCGCGGGTGGAATGGTTCTCCCGGCAAGTCGGTTTTGCTTAGCTTTGCCCAAAACCTGGCCGCCTCGATGAGCTGTGTGGCCGCTGTGTGGTCGGGGTGCGTGTCTTCCCAGTAGGGGCAAAAGAGGCCTTGAGCACGAGTCGTCCGTAAAACGCCGGCGAGTTTGGCTCGCGCTTCGAGCGTGGCCTCGAGCGACCGGTTGGGAAGACCCAGATTTGAACGCCAATTCAAGCCCAAGACTCTCGTGGCGGCTTCGGTCTCTTGTCGGCGAATCTCTTTGCTGCCGAACGGCGTCGGCTCTCCATCGGTCAAATCCAGGATTCCGACGCGAAGTCCCTCCGCCTTCATCTTCAGGATTGCGCCGCCCATTGCAAACTCCGCGTCGTCCGGATGCGGAGCAATGATCAAAACGTCTAGCATGTGTCAAGTAATCCGCACCAAGTCGGCAAGAGAAGATCGGACCGTACTTTTCAGCCTACGACCAGCACTACCAGTCGCTTGGGACCGTGAACGCCCAGAATGAGGATTTTTTCAATGTCGGCCGTACGACTCGGACCGGTAATGATGACGAATTCGCCGCGGCGATCCGGCTCCGCAGCCTTCGTCGCCAGCTCGCTCCACAAGGCCGGCAAGTGCTCTCGCAGTTGTGAGCCTTCGGCCAGAACGATACACGCCGGGGGAAGATAGCATGCGAGCCGCTCGCCCGGCCGTTCGCAGACGACCACACTGGAACCGGTATCAGCCAGCAGATAGTCGGCCTGAATGACGGCCACTGGGATGCCCGCCAAATCGCGTGCCGGCGGATCTTCCGGCAAAAGCACCGTCTCCCAAGGAAGATCAGCCTTGGAGACCAAATCCCGGACAAGCGGACGGTCCATGACCAAGACGTGGTTCCAACCGGACGCCTGCGCCAACTCCCGCAGAATAACAACGGCTTCCTCTCGATTGGCAGCCGCAATAGGCTCTCCGTGCACGGACCGCAGTTCCTCGACAAAGCGTGCCCGCAGCTCCGCGGAAGTGGGATTCGTCGTCGGCCAAACCACCGGCACGGGAGGAGGCTCCGGCGACGTCGCTCCTCTCAGGTTGTCTCGAATCCTTTGCAGTATGAGCGATCGGCTTGTCATGCCGAAACCTCCTTTCCCAAAGAGGGCGGGGCGATGCCCGATTTATCGTCATCTTCGGCAAACTCTCGTCCGCGTTGCCGCCACCAGGCCCGGAAGGTGTAGGCCGGCACCTCCGGCAATTCACGCCCGCGGGTCCAGGCGCCCAATTGCGCAGGATGCCACGGAAGGAATTTCGCCAAACGCACTCCCAAGCGTACCGTGGTCATGGCGAGGCGATAGCGCAGCGGCCCGGCCATCGCCCAGGACCACGCCTTCCAAATCAAACGCTCGAAGGGAGAGCGGACCGGGGAGGGACTATTAACCGCCTTGTGTCGCAAGTGAACCAATTGGTGCGGGATATCGATTTTGACGGGGCAGACCTCGCCGCAAGCCCCACACAGCGACGACGCGAACGGCAGCTTACCGGCATCCTCCATGCCTACCAAGTGCGGCGTGATAATCGCACCGATAGGACCGGGATAGACCCAGCCATAGGCCCAGCCGCCCGTGCGGCGATATACCGGGCAGGCGTTCAGGCACGCGCCGCAACGGATGCAAAAAAGGGAACTGCGGGCGGCGGGGTCGCGCAGAACGTTGGACCGCCCGTTATCCAAGATGATGATATAGAATGTCCGGCCGGGCGTGGCTCCATGCACAATGTGGGTGTAAGTCGTCAGTTTTTGGCCGGTACCGCTTCGCGCCAGCAGGTTGAGGAACAAGGGGAGATAGCGAATGCCGGGAATAACCTTTTCGATTCCCATCACCGCGACGTGCACCGGCGGCGCCGAAATCGAGAGGCCGGCGTTGCCTTCGTTCTCGACGATACAGATCGATCCTGTATCGGCCATGGCGAAGTTGACGCCGGAAATACCCATATCGGCTCGAAGGTACTCCTCTCGCAAATGCCGCCGCGCGATGTCCGTCAGCTTTTCGTGTTCGCTCGTATAAGGCTCTTGGAGTTTCTCAGCGAATAGGCGTCCTACATCCTCGGCCGACAAGTGGAGGGCCGGCGTCACGATGTGTACAGGGCGTTGGCCGGCCAACTGCACTAGGTATTCGCCGAGATCGGTCTCAAGGGCACGAACCCCGGCCGCGGCCAGGACGTGGTTCAGCTCCATCTCTTCGGTGACCATGGACTTCGATTTGACGACCGTTTTGACCCGGTGCCGTTCGACGATTTCCAGGATGTGCCGATTCGCCTCTTCCGCGTCCTTAGCCCAAAGCACGACTGCTCCGCGAGCCGCCGCATTTCGCTCGAACTCGACGAGGAGCTTATCCAAATTGAGGATGGAAAACCGCTTGACCGCATGTGCCTCTTCTCGCCATTGCTCCCAGTGGGGCACCGACAGGGTTACCTGCCGGTTGTGCTTGCTCGAACGCTCCGCGGACTCGCCCAGCGCACGCGAGCCGTGCGGTTCGGCCAGTCCCTTGTTCTCTTTTTTCAAAAACGGAGCGCCCGATAGATGAAGCCCTGGCGACGTCATTGAATCTCGTGCCTCCTAGGAGGTTATTGGAGCGGCTCTTTCCGACCCGACGGCTCGATTCGGTTTCGGCCGTTGCCGGCCGCGGTCAGCGCTGAACCAAGATTTCGGCAATGTGCATCGGGCGAATATGTCGCATCTGGGGATTCCTCTTCAGAATGCCTCCCACGTGCATCAGGCAACTGATGTCCACGGAGGTCACCACGTCGGCACCGCTCCGCAAGATGTTGGCCGCCTTCGTTTCACCCATGGCGATCGACGTGCCCGGCATTTTGACGCTGAAAGTGCCGCCGAACCCGCAGCACTCCTCGATGTTCGGCAGCTCGCAATACACAAGATCCTTCACGTTTTGCAAAAGAGTGAGGGGTTGATCCAGAATGCCCAATTCCCGGCGACCGTGACAACCGCTATGCATCGTCACCTTGTGCGGAAACCTGGCGCCCAAATCGGCAACGCCCACCACATTGACCAAGAACTCCGATAGCTCGAAGACGCGGCGTCCGACGGAGACGATTCGTTCGTCGGGATCCACCTGCTCGAAGAAAACCCGACACATCGCCGTGCACGAACCCGAGGGACATACGACGTACTGGTACGGCCGAAAGACATCGCAAAAATGCCGCACCACACGTGCCGCTTCCTCCCAATAACCCGAGTTGAAGGCAGGCTGTCCGCAACAGGTCTGGCCTTCCGGGAAAACAATGGGAATCCCCAAATTCTTCAAAATGGCGGCGGTGGCCTCGGCAATCTGGGGGAAAAACTGGTCGATGTAGCACGGGATAAACAGCGCCGCCTTCTCACCCCGGTTGTAACTGGGATACTTGCCGTCGGGCAACCCGTTGGTTAGGTGGATCATAACGGAAGCTGCTCCTACCGCTTGGGAATACTCACCAGATCGCCCAATCGCTCGTCGTTTCGGGTTCCAGCAAAGGATCGCATTGCTGGATTGCCGCCATAGTCGGGCGACTCCGGCAATTCTAGTCCTCTCGGCAAACCGTCGCCACAGGCCTCCGACGCAAGGACCTCGAGGTAGACCGTTGCCGCCGTACCTCGCCATCATGCTCCGGCTTTCCGTTAGCCGTTCCCGATCGCATTCGACCTTCGCAGCTCACCGGACTTTGGATGACGTGCAAACCAGGAGCAACCGGTGCCTTGCAGTCGCCGCCGGCATTGCGCCGAATCCGCACTTGCTCCTTGTCGGGGATCTCCCCCGCGATCAGAGCGAGCCGGAAATTGGGGAGCCGGCCGAGTACGGCTACACTTTACCTTTATTACTACGTATGCTATCGGCGAAAGGATCAGCCATACCGTTATTCACGACGCCGGCATTCTCATCCATTCCGGGGAGAGGGCTTCACCATGGACGCCATCCAGGCCATTTTGACGCGAAGGAGTATTCGCCGATTCGCGGAACGAAGTCTGCCGCCGGACGCACTCGAGCGACTCTTGGAAGCCGCCATGGCTGCGCCGAGTGCCAGGAATGCCCAACCTTGGCATTTCATCGTCATCGATGAGCGGCCCATCCTGCTGGAAATCGCGGGGCGGTTTCCCAACGCCGACGCCGCCCGGTACGCTCCCCTCGGCATCCTCATCTGCGGCGATTTGACGCTGGAGCTGTCGAAGGGGTACTGGGTCATCGACTGCGCCGCCGCGGCACAAAACATGCTTCTCGCAGCCCACGCCCTGGGTCTGGGCGGACTATGGACCGGCGTGTACCCCCGCGAGCAACGGGTGGAAGGGCTACGGGAGCTGTTGGCGATCCCGGAGCATGTGATTCCACACAGCTTATTGTTGTTTGGTTATCCCGCGGAATCACCACCCGAGGTCCGCCGCTATCATCCCGACCGCGTTCACCGCAACCGTTGGTGAAGCGAACAAACTTCACATACGCGCCGCCTTTGTATTCCAGGATGCCCGAAGACGCAATCACTGTGGGTATTCTTCGCGTTAGACAAGCATTGACGCCGAGTCGAGTGCCATCCGATGAAGGCTGATTCCAAGTTTTCCCTATCTGCCGTGCTGCCGAGCTCCGGCAAAGAAGTGTTGGTCCACATCGACCGGGGGCACATCGTCGCCGTGGAGGACGCCGAGATCGCAGCAAAAGGCGTTGACGCGACTCCCGGCACCCGGCACACCCGGACGGCGGGGCTGCCGCGCGAGCGTTCCCTGTTCGTTTCGGGAGGGTTCTTCGACATCCAAATCAACGGCTTCGGCGGTCGAGAGTTCAGTTCGCCGCGGCTCGAAGCGGAAGATGTGTTTCGCATTGCCGAGTCGCTGTGGCGGTTCGGCACCACGCGGTTCTTGCCGACATTGACGACGCAATCGTATGATGTTCTGGCTCACGCTTGCCGAGTGCTCAGCGATGCCGTCTCTCAGGATTCTCTGCTCCGAGCGCGCATTCCCGGTCTGCACCTCGAGGGGCCGTACATCAGCCCGCAAGAAGGACCTCGCGGTGCTCATCCGTTGCCGCATGTTCGCGCTCCCGACTGGGACGAGTTTGCCCGGCTGCAAGACGCGGCGGACGGCAACATCCGTTTGATCACGCTCTCACCCGAGTACGAGAATGCCCCGGAATTCATTCGACGCGCCGTGGAGGCGGGAATTGTGGTCGCGATCGGTCACACGGCCGCCGATGGAGAGCAGATCGCGCGGGCGGTCGATGCGGGGGCCGGTTTGAGCACTCACCTGGGCAACGGTGCTCATCCGGTGATGCCACGGCACCCCAACTACCTGTGGGATCAGCTTGCGGAAGATCGGCTGCGGGCCAGCTTGATTGTGGATGGCTGCCACTTGCCTCCCGCCTTCGTGAAGGTCGCGGTCCGAGCAAAATCGACGAAAAACTGCATCCTGATCAGCGATCTATCGGGCATGGCGGGACTGCCCCCCGGGCGGTACCAAACCGACCTCTGCCCGCTCGAAGTTCTGGATGACGGACGCTTGGTCATCGCCGGTCAGGGGACGTTACTTGCCGGGGCGTCGCGACCGATCGGGCAAGGCGTCGTCAACATCATGGATTTTGCCGACATTTCCTTGAGCGATGCCTTGGCCATGGCCGTGGAGCATCCCGCGGAACTGTTGGCCCTTGCACCGGCTCGAGTCGAGGCGGGTTCCGAACTCGACTTGGTCCTTTTTGAAGTTCGGCCGCAGGCCGAAGCAGGGAGCCCCAAGGCATCTGCAGCGGAACATTTGCCGCAGCGGGAACTCGTGGTGCGCGAGGTTCTCTTCCGTGATTTCCGCGGGCGGTGGGATGAATGAATCTTTGCCGCGTGATCGCTGCATCCGCGAGCCGGACCGCCGTTCAGGGTAAGCCTATCTGATCCAATCCCAGATTATCCCCCTCCTGAAAGACATGCCGCAAGGGTGTCATTCCCGGTCGGACTTCAACCCGAGTCCAGAGGTAGGCCTGCGGGCCGATCAGATCGGCGGGGCGATCACAGTATTGGGCAATTCCCCTCACGTCCAACTCG
>Ga0067045_1004216_pt1 | contig 11880 bp, 9 predicted proteins | sample TerdegcTABiofilm_FD_59184 | JGI IMG/M metagenome (GOLD analysis project Ga0067045, IMG submission 59184) | Combined Assembly of (Gp0054472, Gp0054536) Wastewater bioreactor microbial communities from Singapore -Terephthalate degrading...
AAGTTGCTGGAAAAACAGTTATCGAACATACTCTAAATCAATTTGAACAAAACGATAAAATCGACCAAATAATAATAGTAATGAATCCGTATTATATTAAAGAAATTGAAGATATCGTTTTAAAGAATTGTTTTAAGAAAATTACCAAAATATTACGTGGAGGCAATACTAGATATCAGTCATCACTTATTGCAATTAATTCTATAGATAGGCTTCCAAACAGTATCAATATAATATTTCACGATGCCGTTAGACCACTAATTGACCAAAATATAATAAATCATGTTATTGAAGCATTAGATATGTACGAAGCAGTTGATGTAGCAATTCCTACTCCCGATACGATTGTTCGGGTTGAGGATGGTATAATTACTGAAATTCCAGAACGAGAAAAATTATTCAGGGGACAAACACCTCAGGGATTCCATTTAGAGACTATCAAAAAGGCCTATGATATAGCACTTAAAGATCCATTATTCAAAACAACAGATGATTGTGGTGTGGTGAAAAAATATCTTCCCGAAGTAAAAATAGGATTAGTTCAAGGAAATGATTATAACATGAAAATAACCTACCCTGTAGATACTTATATAATTGAGAAATATTTTCAGCTGAAATCTGAAATAATTAAACCTGAAAATGATTATAATTTTTTAAATGGTAAAACAATCGTCGTATTTGGGGGATCTTCTGGAATAGGAAAAGAAATATGCAACATTTGTATGAGGTACAACGCAAATTTTTATTCCTTTTCTCGCTCTCAGAATAACTGTGACATAACTAATCATCAAAAAGTAAAAGAAGCCTTGAATTATGTTATTAAAGAAACTGGGAAAGTAGATGCAGTTATAAATTGTGTAGGAATTCTATATAAAATACCTTTAAATAATATGAAGATGGAAGATATTTGTCAGATTGTTAATACCAATCTAATAGGCACTTTCATTGTGGCAAAAGAAAGCTTTGAATATTTAAAAAGTACTAAAGGGCATTTAATATGTTTTACATCCAGTTCATATACTCGCGGTCGTCCATATTATAGTATTTATTCTAGCACTAAGTCTGGAATAGTTAATTTTTGCCAGGCAATTTCTTTAGAATGGGAACCATATGGAATAAAAGTGAATTGTATTAACCCCGAGAGAACAAAAACACCATTAAGAATAAAGAACTTCGGTAATGAGGATGAAAATAAACTACTTCAGCCAGAATATGTAGCAAAAATTACACTTTTAGTATTGAACAAGACCTTCACCGGTCAGGTAATAGATATTAAGAAAAAATGATTAACATATTAAATTATTTCAAATTAATTATTGCATATGTTATTTATCTGTTCTCTTTTATAAGTCCAAGATCTAAGAATATTTGGGTGTTTGGTTGCTATAGAAACTTATTTTTAGATAATTCAAAATATTTGTTTATTTATGTAAATGAATATATTAGTAATATCAGAGCGATATGGATAACTGGATCTGACGAAACACTGGATAAGGTGAGAAGACTTGGATTTGAAGCTTATAAAAGAAACAGCTTTTGGGGCTGGTTTTATTGTATGATTGCCCGTATATATATATATAGCTCCTACGTTTCCGATATTAATTTTTTTTCATCGGGAGGCGCAGATTGCATTAATCTATGGCATGGAGTAGGATTAAAGAAGATCGAATTTGCGATTGAAAGTGGTCCATTATTTGAAATTTATCATAAGCATAGAATAATTAATATGCTTAAGTATCCACATTTATTTAGAAGACCGGATATTTTATTATCTTCATCACCAATGCAGTCAATACAGTTTGCAAAAGCTTTTAGAATTAAAAGTGATAGGATAATTGAATGTGGATATCCGAGAAATGAAATATTATTGTTTACTTCCTCAAATAGTAAAGTTTATACTAATAAATATTGTAAAGATACAATCAAATACATTAATATGACCCCAAATTATAATCAAACATTCTTATGGGTTCCTACCTGGAGAGATGATCAGGTGAATATATTTAATACTAAACAAATTGACTTAGAATTAATAAACAATTTGTTGATAGCGAATAATTATTTGTTATTTATAAAATTACATGTCAATGATAAAATTAATATTGATAATCATTATTCAAATATTATTAATATTCCTAATGATATTGATATTTACCCGCTTTTGAGGTATATTAACGTTTTAATTACAGATTATTCATCAATATATTATGATGCACTATTATTAGATGAAATTAAATATGTATTTTTTATTTACGATTATAAAAAATATATTAGTAATCGTGATTTTAATTATGATTATTTTAAATATACAGTTGGTGTTTATATAAGTGAAATAAAAGATTTTTATAATATATTTAATAGCGGATTTAATTATTCGTATAGAGATACAAATACTTTAAAAGTGAAGATTTGGGGTAATAACTATTTGAATCCATGCGAAAAAATAGTCAACCACTTAATGTATAAAATATGATTATAAATATAAAAAAATTAAATATATTAATATATATAATATACATTCTTGTGTTTATTATAGCTATATTGACTGAAAACTGGAATAAAACCACCACCAAATTGATAACATTATATTTAACAATAATAATATCAATATTTCTATTACTTAATAAAAATATTAATAAGTTGTCACTGTTATATTCAATTATATCATTATCGGGAATATTAATAGATTTTAAATATTTATCTTTAATACATATGTTGTATATTGTTATATTACTTAAATATGTAAGGGAAATAAAAGGAGAAATGCTTAATAGAGAACGGTTAATATATTTGCCATTATTAATTATTTTAATAACCGGTTTACTTACACTTATCAACTCTCCTCAATATTATCAATATTTTAATGCTTGTATTTTTCCAATTATCTTAACTGAAATTAATAACAGAACTTATAAATATAAAAATGATGTATATTTAAAAGCAATTACATTAGGGGCAAATAACGCTATTATTGGATTCTTATTAATTACATTTTTGAGTTATTTATTTAGAAGATATTCATTTATTGTAGTTGAAGGACGATTTAGAGAACAATTGACTGGAAAAATTCAAATTGGTATAATTGACTACTATTATTACCCTACAATGATTGGAATATTAATGAGTGCAGGAATTATTATATCTGTACATTTATATTTGTACTATAGAAACAACCGAGCAATTATTTACTTTTTATTATATACATTATTATCATTTCTAATTGCATCTCGGGCTGCAACCGTAGGAATATTGATTTCTTTACTCAATTACATGCTATTTCATTTTATTAAAAACTCAAAAGGAAATATTATAGTTAATATAGTTAAAATATCTACAATAATATTAATAATATTTATTTTTATAAGTAATTTTACTTACTATTATGGGGATAAAGTTATAGGAAAATTTTATAATTTGTTATATAGTCCTTTTGATGATATAAATTTTATTTCACGAATAGATTTAATTATTCATTCCTTTCAGGATAATGGAATATTAGGCAAAGGATTTGGTTACCTATGGAATAGGTATTATGTCGATGAATCCAATTTAATATCTTGGGTTACTTATGGTATTGGTATTTTAGGTACAATAATGCTTTTTATTTATTGGATAATACTATTGATAAAATATACTAAAAAATATATTCGAGCAAATTCTGAAGATAAAATGAAATATGTATTTGCAGCATCCTTATTAATTGGCGTTTTAGTAGCATCTTTTTCTGATAATACGCTTTACCTGATGCCTAATTACACAGCACCGATACTGTTTACCTTAATTGCGCATTATATTAATTAATTCCAATGACAGAAAAATGAACAATTATTCTATTATTTTGCCAACCTTTAACAGAGTTCAATTACTACAACTTTGCATTGAATCTCTGATCAAACAAAACTATGATAAACAAAAATATGAAATAATTATAGTTGACAATAATTCAAATGATTCTACCGAAAAATTAGTGAAATATTATTTAAACAAATATAATAATATTAGGTATATTAATGAGCCCAGGAAAGGGTTGTATTTCACAAGACATACGGGTGCGTTTAATGCAAAATATGATTATTTATGTTTTTGCGATGACGATGCTATTTATCATCCTGATTGGTTGAAAGAACTTGATTTTGTTTATAACAAAAATCCAAATGTAGCTGCAGTAGGAGGGAAAATATTAATTAAATGGGATAAACAACCTCCCCCGTGGATTTATGAATATGAGTCATTTCTAGCTAAAATTGATTTAGCAGATCAAATTTTGCTTAGTTATTCAATTAACCTTTACGGGGCAAGTTTAAGTATCAAAAGAGATGTTTTATTTAATATTGGCGGTTTTGAACCTGATCAAATCGGAGACCGGTTGATAGGAGATGGTGAAATCGGATTGATGGCTAAACTAAAGAAAAACAAATTACTAATAGGCTGGACACCATATGCAATTACTTATCATTTACAATTTGTTGAAAAAAACGCGACTATAAAAGATATAGAAAGAAGGTTTAAGAATAATGGTAGAGCATTTGCTTATAGTAAATTAAAAAAGCACAATTATCGCAAGATATTGTTTTGTATAGAAGTAGTTATTAGTGCCTTAATCGGAATTGTTTATCAGGCATTTAAATTATATTTTATAAATCCCCGAAAGGCGTATTTTATTAGAATATTTTATTTAGAATCACTTAATTATATGTTACAAGTAATAACTAATAAAGAGTTCTATAAAGTAATATTAAGTTATAATTCATTATTCGACTATCATAAAAATGAATAATATATTATTTATTCAAAGCTATACCTCTATTTTTTCATTAACCCCATGGCGAAATTCAATATTTATACTCAAGGATAAGGGCTATAATTGTAGAATTATACAGTTATATGATAGCCATATTGTAAAATACAAAGATAATATTAGTAAAATAACGTACCAGGTACCATATCCAAGCATAATAAAATATTTACTAGCAATTATTAAGCATTTATTTAATGGCATTTGTTTATTAAAAATTGGTGATGGTTTATCATATATATTGAAAAGTATTTATATCATTTATAGTTTTGCTTTTAGGAGAAGGTTAATAAAATATTCTGATATAATTATAGCAGGCGATCCACAATCATTAATTGCAGCGTTTTTATTTGGTAAAAATAAAAAAATCATTTATTGGTCTTTAGAATTATATGTCTATCGTGATTGTAAAGATTTCGGTACCAAATTAATTAAAATAATAGAGCGTTGGTTATCAAATCGGTGTTTTCTCGTTATTGAATTTAGTGCTAAAAGAGCGCAAATTTTAAAAGGAGAGAACAAAATCGATTCTGGCAAAATACTTGTTATTCCTAATTCTCAAATTGGTTCAGCTGTGGAAAAAAGGAATTATTATTATAACGATTTGTATGGAATAGATAAAAATAAACCAATAATTCTTCATGCTGGTGGATTGTTAGATAAATCTTATAATATGATTAATTTAATAAACAATTTTAATTATAATAATTGTGTATTGATAATACACAGTAGAATAAGAAGTAATAAAATTAATTATATTAATAAAGTTATATACAATAATAAGAAACAAGGCGTTATATTTATTGATGACAATCCTTTACCATATAACGAAATAGAAAAAATTTATTCTTCGTGTGATATAGGATTGATGTTACATAATCCGCAAAAGGGATTGTTTTACACTAACATTCTCTATACTGATCTATCATCTGGGAAGATGTTTAATTACATAAAAAGAGGTAAACCTTTAATAACTACAAAGTTACCTGGTTTGAAGGAATTTATTGAAGATAACGGTATAGGTATATGTATAGAAACACTAGATGAATTAGATGAAGCAATAAAAAAAATATTGAGTAATATTGATTACTATAGTACAAATGTAATTAAAGTGCAGGAAAAATATAGATATGAGCTATATCATAATAAAATATTTAATTATATTTAGCAATGTTTAAAATTATAAATATTTAATAAATGAAAAGTCACAAGAAAATATTAATTGGTACACTAAATAAAAATAATCAAGGTGCTATACCTACAATAACAAAAGCTTTTATTGATGGTTTATCACAAAAATATTCATTTATCCCATTTTATCAAGAAAGGAACTATTTTAATAACAGGCATTCATCACTAAATATAATTAATATATTTTATTTTTTCAGAGATTATATAAAATGGATATGGCTGGTTATTAAGAGTAAACCTGATATTGCCCATTATCCCGTTACTTCATATTGGAATTTTGAAAAAAGTTTATTGTTTCTCACTACTGCTAAAATGTTAGGAGTAAGGATAACCATTGGTCATGTTCATGGTGGAGTAATTCTAGAATTTTTAAGTAGCATGAAAAAAATTAGGGAAAAGATAGATTTAAATTTATTTAATAATATTGATTGTATTATAGCTTTGAGCGATTATTGGAAGTCAAATTTGTCTAAATATTTTTCGGGGGACCTGTTTGTTGTAAATAATCCAATTGATGAAAAATTTGAAAATTATTTTCGCAACAAATGTTTTTCAAATAATAGGTCAATACTATTTATTGGTTCTATCGGTAGAAAAAAAGGAGTATATGATATAGTTGAAGCGGCTAGCCAATTAAATGCAATATTTACAATAAATATTGTTGGACCAGAAGATAGGAGAAATGACTTAAATAATATAAAACAAATGATTAATAAAAAGAAAATAGGCTCAAAAGTGATATTACAAGGGCCTCTATACGGAGATGATAAGATAACCATGTTTAAGAATTGTGGTATATTCTTATTTCCATCATATTCAGAAAATTTCCCATTAGTCATTATTGAAGCTGCCTGTGCCGGTTTGGCTATTATTACTACTCCAGTTGGGGCTATACCAGAATTTTTCAAGCATGATGAGTCGGCATTATTTGTAGAACCCGGAAATGTTGATCAAATAAAAGCGGCTATTCAATTACTGCTAAACGATACCCAGAAAAGGTATATTTTAGGGCAAGAAGCGAGGAAAGTATTTGTAGAGAAGCTTTCTCGTGAAAAAATAATGAATTCACTTGATAATGTATATAATTATTTATTGAATAAAAGTTAACAATGAGATATACTCCTGATTTTTTTGTAGCGATATATAATAATTCACCATTAATTATTAAAAACATATTTGGTAATATTTATGGAATAATTAAATATTTTAAAGAATATAATTCAAAATATCGGTACTATTTGAAGATAATTAAAAAGTATGAGTATTGTGATAAAGATTCATTGAGAGAGTATCAAGAGCATAAATTGAGAAAAATATATAAGCATTCATTTTCGACGGTCCCATACTATAATAATTTATATAAGAAATATGGTTTAGATGAAAATTCGATCAGGACGTTGGATGATCTTGTCAAAATACCGCTATTATCAAAAGAAGATGTTCGTAAAAATTATAATTCGTTAATATCATTGCGACCAAGTCGTTTACAGTTTGTTGGTCAAACATCAGGGACTACTGGAAAACCATTAATGATTGATATTGATGTAAATTCAGAAGCTTTTAATAATGCCGTGATCACCTACCAAAATTTAACGTTCGGTTGTAATGACAAATGGTATGCAACCTTGGCAGGTTATAGAATTTTACCATCATCTCATCACAAGCCTCCTTTCTGGTTAATTAATTATTTTCGTAAGCAAATTCATCTTTCAACCATTCATCTTAGTAAAGATACTATCAAATATTATGTTGATATTGTAAGAAGGAAAAATGTCAAATATATCAGAGGATATCCTTCTGCCATTGGGAAAATGGCTAGTTTAATGCTAGAAATAAATGAGAGTTATCCCCTAGATGCTGTTTTCGTTTCTTCAGAAGTAACTTTACCTTGGATGAAAGATGCGATAAAAAAAGCATTTAAATGTGAGGTTATTGATTTCTATGGTCAAGTTGAAAGGTTAATGTGGGGAATAACTTGCACTAATGGCAACTTACATCTTTTGCCTTTATCATCAATTATAGAAATTTATGATAATAAACCTGTAGTGACCACTTTAATTAACTATCGAATGCCACTTATTCGTTATGAGTTAGATGACGAAATTTATTTTATTGATAAAAAATGTGGTTGTGGCAAAACCTGGCCACTAATACAACCTATCGTTACGCGCAGAGGGGATTATCTTTTAACGCCTTCTGGTAAAGTAATTTCTAGTCCAATTCTGACTATCGCGTTCTGGGGAATTGAAGGCATAGGAGAAGTACAAATACATCAAATTGAATATAATAAGGTTATTATTAGAATATCTCCTACTGAAAACTTTAATGAATCTTCGCTTAATAAAATTATTCATAATTTAAAAGAGACTACATGTAATGAAATTATATTTGATGTTATACTGACTAGTGATTTTATGATTGAACCAAGTGGTAAAAGGAAATTTATTGTTAGGGATGAAAGAATAAATTAAATGGTTACTAATGAACAATTAATTAATATCATAAAACAAGTTGAATCGTATATAATTAGCGAAGAGTATAAAGGATATGATCCATTTGATGGTCTTAATTCTCCTATATTTCGTTATTCGATATTTAATAGATCGAAGATTATCCGATTATTATTCCAACAAATATTAAAAAGGTTACCATTTAATATAAGACCAATTTTAGGCATTAAAAAGGAGATTAATCCAACAACTTTAGGCATTGTTATCCAGGCATATTCATATCTGATGGAATTATTTCCACAAGAAAAGAATGATTATTTATTTAAAATAAATAAGCTTATTACTTTATTAGAAATGTATAAATCTACGGGCTACAGCGGATATTGTTGGGGGTGTAATTTTGATTGGGAAGCAAGATATGCAAACATTCCTAAATATGTCCCTTCAATTGTAGTAACGAGCATAATAATTAATGGACTATTTGAATATTATAAAATAACTGGAGACGACAAGGTAAAAGAAATAATAACTAGTTCCTCTAAATTTGTGCTAAGAGATCTTAATCGTTATTATGAAGGCGATAAGTATTGTTTTTCTTATTCTCCAAATGATCATCAAATAATATTTAATGCTACCACGAAAGCAGCTCGGTTATTATCACAAGTATATACAATTACAAAAGATAAATCATTATTGAGAGATATAGAACAAACTGTTCTATTTGTTGTTAATAACCAAAATATCGATGGCTCTTGGAGTTATTCTAAAGGAGATTCTAGAAAATGGATAGATCATTTTCATACTGCTTACATATTGGATGCACTAGACGAAGTAATAAATAATTGTGGAGTTAATCAATACAGACAATATTTAGATAAGGGGATATCATTTTATTTAGATAAGTTATTTACGAAAAATGGTATTCCCAAATATTATGATAATTCGTTTTACCCAATTGATTCTACCTGCTTAGCACAATCCATCATTACTTTAACAAGATTTAATATGTTAGAAAGAGCTTTTAAAGTCATTGAATTCGCTATTAATAATTTGTATTCCGGCAGAGGTTGGTTTTACTATCGAAAAAAAATGATTACTAATAAAATATCGTATATGAGATGGTCAAATGCATGGTTTTTATTAGCATTAAGTTCTTATATTTGGAGAATTAGTAATGTCTAATAGATCTTATTTGTGGGGTTATCCTTTTGATGATGTCACTTTAAAAGAGGTAATTGATTTTGTAGTCAAAACTATTGATAATAATGAAAAGCATTATTTTGTTGTTCAAAATACAAATAAAATGTACCTTTCTGCAAAAGATGAATTATTATATAATGTTATATCAAATGCTTCTTTGATTCTTCCTGAAAATTCATTTTATATTGGTAACATGCTTATGGGAAAGCGGTTAAAACAATATAATTTGACAAGAGATTTAGTTGAAAAGATGCTAGAAACATCAAATAATAATAAATATAGTATATATTTTCTTGGTTCTACGAATGAAGTATTAACATGCTTAAAAGATAATATCAGTAAGAAATACCCAAATATTAAAATAATTGGTTATAAGAATGGCTTTTTTAATTCATCAGAAGAACGGAATGTTGTAGAGGTTATTAATAAATTAAGGCCTAATATTCTAATTGTTGGAATGGGATCTCCTCGTCAGGAGTTATTTATCTATAGAAATTTTAGAACATTAAATACTAACATTTCTATTGGTATGGGGGGAGCTTTGAAATTATTAGCAGGCGTTGAAAGGCCTGCTCCTAAGTGGGTTAAATATGGGCTTGAATGGTTATATCGCGCTTGTCAGGATCCTCATAAAATGAAAAGATATGTTATTGTAAATACTTTTTTTCTTAAAGAATTTTTTCTGAAGGGGTTGCTAAAAATATGATCTGGCGTTCTTCTATCCATAGTCGCATAGCACAGATTATCGATTTTATTACTGCTCTGATCGGGACAACTCTATCTTATCATCTTACTGGCTACTTGTATCAATATTCTTCATTTTTTGGCCAAAAATTCCCTGTAGAGATTACGCACGTCTCTTTTATGGTTTTAATGGCGATACTATATGTATATTTATTTAGTAAATATAAAGCCTATAGCTATCAGCGGTTTACCTCACTCTGGACAGAATATATCAATATTTTAAAAGTTGCCGCTATCGTAACTGTAACATGCATTGCTTTAATTTTCCTTTTCAGGGTGAAGGTACCTCGAACCACTATCATCTTAACTCTATTGGTTAACGTAATATTGTTTATGGCTCAAAAAACCTGTCTATTTTATCTTGCAGATTATTTGCGGAAAAAGGGTCATAACCGTAAAAAGATTCTCTTAATCGGGACCGGTTCCCGCGCCCAAAAATTAATTGAGGTCATCAATAAAAATTTCAAATGGGGACTTGATATTATCGGATTATTATCGGGAGATGAAGAAAAAATAGGCAAGGAATATTATGGTTATAAAGTGCTTGATCACTACGATAATATTGAAATAGTTTTGAAGGAATATAACCCTGAAGAAGTCATCGTTACAATGACCATTAGTAGATTCCCATATTTGAAAAATATATTGGAAACCTGTGAGAGAGAAGGCGTTCAGGTAAGAATTTATTCAGACTTCTTTGGTATTTTGACCAAAAAAATTCGTACTGATAATGTATATGGCTTAGATATTATCAGTGTTTATATGACTGTCCATACCGAATGGCAACTATTCCTCAAGCGATTAATTGATATTATCGGGGCTTTACTTGCTCTAATTCTTTTTTCACCATTTATGTTAATTGCTGCTATTGGAATCTGGCTTACCGAGGGACGACCTATTCTTTATCAATGGAATGTGATGGGGTTGAATAAACAGCCTATTAAAAGCTGGAAATTCAGAACAATGGTGAAAAATGCAGATGAATTGAAAAAAGATCTGCTGGATAAGAATGAAATGAATGGTCCCGTTTTTAAAATTAAAAATGACCCCAGGATCTTCCCGTTTGGTAGATGGTTAAGAAAATATTCTATTGATGAAACCCCTCAACTGTTTAGCGTCTTGAAAGGTGATCTTTCTTTAGTTGGTCCAAGACCAGCCGGTCCTCATGAGTTAAAAAGATATGAAAGTTGGCACCGGCGTAAACTTAGCGTCAAGCCAGGCTTAACCTGTTTATGGCAAATATCAGGTAGAAATGATATTAACGATTTTGATGAGTGGGTCCGCTTAGATCTCGAATATATCGATAACTGGTCCTTATGGCTGGATTTTAAGATATTGCTTAAAACCATACCGGCNGTGATTAAAGGTAANGGAGCTTCTTAAACAAATGAAATAATATATCAGAATCGAGTCGTGGGTAGAATATTATAAGGTCAGTAAAATTCTTGAATAATGATAAAGTTTACTTATATAATTAAAGATGAGTTATATTTACGCAAA
>Ga0067045_1000158_pt1 | contig 11879 bp, 12 predicted proteins | sample TerdegcTABiofilm_FD_59184 | JGI IMG/M metagenome (GOLD analysis project Ga0067045, IMG submission 59184) | Combined Assembly of (Gp0054472, Gp0054536) Wastewater bioreactor microbial communities from Singapore -Terephthalate degrading...
ATGGGCGGCAGGCTGATTAAAAACTGGATTGAGCGGCCGCTTTTGGAGCGGGAAGAAATAGAGGCGCGCCTGGAGGCGGTGGGTGAACTGGCGGAAAATGTTTTTTTGCGCCGTGACTTGCAGGAAGGGCTGAAGAATATCTATGACCTGGAAAGGCTGGCCGGCCGGATATCTTTTGGCACTGCAAACGCCAGGGATCTGGTAGCCCTGAAAAAATCGCTGGCGCAGCTGCCGGAGATAAAGTCCCTTTTGGAACAGGCGAACTCTGCGCTGTTGAAGGCAACCGGCCGCGACATCGACTTGCTGGATGATGTCAGGGATCTTCTGGAATCGGCAATTGAGGACGACCCGCCGCTTTCCCTCAGAGACGGCGGCATTATCAAGACCGGCTTCAACCCGGAGGTGGACCGCCTGCGCTTTGCCGGCAGGGACGGCAGAATAATGCTGGCCGGCCTGGAAGANCGGGAACGGGCCCGNACCGGCATAAAATCGCTTAAAGTTGGCTTTAACAAGGTTTTCGGCTACTANATCGAGGTGACCAAATCCAATCTCCACCTGGTGCCGCAAGATTACCAGCGGCGGCAAACCCTGGCCGGNGCCGAGAGATATATAACCCCGGAGTTGAAAGAATACGAGGATATGGTCCTCGGCTCCGAGGAAAGGCTGGCGCAGCTGGAATACCATCTTTTTAACGAGATCCGGGAGAAAGTATCCGGAATGATCAGCCGCATTCAGAGCACGGCTGAAGCTGTTGCCCGTGCCGACGCCTTATTCTCGCTGGGTGAGGCTGCTGTCAGGGGGAAATACACCAGGCCGGTCATAAACAGCGATGGTACGATTACCATCAGGGACGGGCGCCATCCTGTGCTGGAAACTGTCCTCGGGACGGGGCAGTTTGTCCCGAACGATACCTTTATGGATGACCGGGAAAACCGCATGTTTCTGATCACCGGCCCGAATATGGCCGGGAAAAGCACTTACATGCGCCAGGTGGCCCTGATTGTTTTAATGGCTCAAGTCGGCAGTTTTGTCCCGGCGTCTTATGCCGGGACATGCCTGGTTGACCGCATTTTTACCCGGGTGGGTGCGGCGGACGACCTTTCCGGCGGGCAGAGCACTTTTATGGTGGAAATGAATGAGTGCCGCACAATTGTGGCCAATGCTACCAAAAGAAGCCTGATTATTATGGATGAGGTGGGACGCGGCACCAGCACTTACGACGGCATCAGCATAGCGCGGGCGCTGGCCGAGTACATCCACCTGCGGGTTGGCGCAAAGACCCTGTTTTCAACACACTACCATGAGCTGACCGGTCTTGAGCGTTTGCCGGGCATCGTCAACTATAATGTTGCAGTTAANGAGGACGGNGAAAACATCATATTTTTGCGCAAGGTTGTTCCGGGGAAGGCCGACCGCAGTTACGGGATCCACGTGGCCAGGCTTGCCGGACTGCCGGAGGAGATCATTAACCGGTCTGCCGAAATATTGAAGAGCCTGGAACATGTGACAGAACCGGCCTGCCAGGTAGCCGCTGCNGCGGAGCAGNCCNGGNGNGNNGANGAAAATATTTTTAATGTGGCANATCACCCTGTTTTGCNGGANTTGCGCAGCCTGGACNTTCAGCGCATGACNCCGCTGGAGGCGATTAATAAGCTTTATCAATTGCAGAAAAGCCTNAATGATTGTATTTTATAAAGGGGCTGAATTATTAAAGCTTATGAGGGGGGAGAGCGATGCATGTTGGCGTAGATGTGGGAGGAACTTTTACCGACGCGGTGCTCCTTGAACNGGGGATCATACGCGCTACCGCCAAAGTGCCGACTAAAGCGGACTTGCTGGNATCCATCCTGGANGCGCTTGATNTTGTGCTAAAAGGCGTGAATACCAGGGACCTGACNAGGATTGTTTTCAGTACGACGATAATCACCAACCTCATTGCCGGGCGAAANTACGACAAAGTGGCCCTGCTTTTAATTCCGGGTCCCGGCCTGAGCCACCAGTATTATAACTTTTAATACTNCGGTAAGCGTCCTGTCCGGCGCTATCGACTACCGGGGCAGGGAAATCGTGCCTTTGAATGAAACAGAAATAGAGTCGGCCCTGGCCGGCCTGGCTGCCGAAGGATATAAAAAGGTGGGCGTCATTGGGAAATTTTCTCCCCGCAACAGTTCTCACGAGAAACGGGTAGCGGAAATTATTCATAAAAGATACCCGGACTGGCAGGTGGAGCTGGGATTCCTGGCAGGTCCCCAGCTCAACTTCCCCAGACGTGTGGTGACTACTTACCTGACCTGCGCCACCAGGGGCCCGTACAGTGATTTTGTCGGCTCTGTCCGCAGTGCGCTGGAAAAGCGGGAAGTATCGGCTGAAGTGTTTATCTTAAAGGCAGACGGCGGGACGCTGCCGCTGGAGAGCTCAATAAATCAGCCGGTAGAGACAATTTTTTCCGGACCTGCCGCGAGCACCCTTGGGGTGCAGGCACTGACTCCCCCGGATGTAACTGAAGTGGTGGTGGATATCGGCGGCACCACGACAGATATCGCCTTGATTTTAAACGGGCAGCCTTTACTCTCATCAAAAGGCGCCCGCGTAGACGGGCAGCTTACCCAGGTGCGTGCCCTGGCCGTAAAATCTGTCCCTGTCGGCGGCGACAGCGTTCTGGAATGTGCCGGCGGTGAGATCGTTTCCCGCCCGGCAAGATTAGGACCTGCTTATTGTGTGGGCGGGCCGGCGCCGACTCCTACCGACGCGCTCCGGGTGCTCGGCCTGACCGCGTTGGGAGATGAGGGCAAAGCTGTGGAGGCCATGGAACTTCTCGGGGCTCCCCTTGGTTTGACTGCCGTTGAAACCGCCGGGAAAGTGGTGAGCCTGGTGGTGGACAGCATTACGGCAGAAATAGAAAAAATGTTTCTGGAGTGGGAACAGGAGCCTGCTTACCGTATTTGGGAGCTTTTGCAGAAAAAGAAGGTTCACCCTTCTATCGTTGTTGGAGTAGGAGGCGGGGCAGATGGTTTTGTCCCTCAAATTGCCGCAAAATTAAACTGCGAATCCGTTATTCCGCCTTACGCCCCGGTGGCAAATGCAATTGGGGCGGCAGTGGCCAGACCTACCTTGCAGGTTAGCCTGCGGGCCGACACCGAGCAGGGCTACTACAATATCCGGGAGGACGGGCTTCAGGGGAAAATCGATAACAGGTTGTTTAACGAGCGAAAAGCGTTGGAACTGGCCAAAGAAAGGCTGTTCGAAAAGGCTGCGGGATACGGTCTGACAGTGTTGCCGGACGAAATCGAAGTTACTTATCAAGAAGTATTCAACATGGTCAGGGGCTGGAGCACTGTCGGCCGCTTATTCGACCTGACCGTGCAGACTTCCAGAGGTATCACCGGCCGTATTGAGATTGGGGGCAAATAATATGCAAAAAGCCAGTGACAAAAAAACCGGGTTGATTTTTTTCCCTGCCTTTGACTGGGCTATTTCACCCACTCACCCGGAAAGGGAGGAACGTCTTCTTTACACCCGCGACCAGATTTTTGAAGAAGGGATTATGGATCTTCCGCAGATAGTGGAATATACTCCTGCCCTGGCAACGACCCGCGATATAGCGAGGACGCATTTCTGCGTGCCTCGTGTGGAGGACCAGATTACCGAAGCACACCTGATCGCAGCGGGCGCGGCGATTCTCCTGGCGGATGAAATTGTATCAGGTCGGCTGAAAAACGGCTTTGCTCTGGTCAGGCCTCCGGGACATCACTCTATGCGGGTGGTGCACGGCAACCGCGGTTTTTGCAATATCAACAATGAAGCAATTATGATAGATTACCTGCGCCGGCACCATGGAATCAAGCGCGTGGCCGTTGTTGACACTGATGTGCACCATGGTGACGGCACGCAGGATATTTTCTGGCACGATCCGGACGTCCTTTTTATATCCTTTCACCAGGACGGGCGCACTCTCTATCCCGGCACCGGGTTTACCAACGAGCTCGGCGGGCCCAGGGCCTATGCCCGTACCATCAACATTCCCCTGCCTCCGGGGACGACCGATGAAAGTTTATTATATGTAGTTGACAACTTAATCCTGCCGGTCCTGAACGACTTCAAGCCTGAATTTGTTGTCAATTCAGCCGGCCAGGACAACCATTATACCGACCCGCTCGGCAGCATGCGGATTACCGCTCAGGGATACGCCAGGTTAACCGAGAAGCTGCAGCCGGACCTGGCGGTGCTGGAAGGCGGCTACGCCATTGAGACCGCCCTGCCCTACGTTAATATGGGGATTATCCTGGCCCTGGCGGGACTTGATTATTCTGCAGTGCGCGAGCCGGACTACCGGCATTTCAAAGAAAGCCCCGATTTAAGCGGGGAGGTGCGCTGGATAGTCGACAAACTTTTGCAGCACTGGGAGAAGCGTGATCAGGTTTCGCCCAACCCGGAATATATCAAGGGAAACTATTATCAACGGATGAAGAGGATTTATTACGACACTGACGGCATTAGCGAAACCCAGATCGAAAGCCTCAGACTTTGTGATAACTGTCCGGGATACCTGACAATAGATACCAAAGCAAGCCGCGGCTTCGGGCATAGCGTGAGGGCCTTCTGCATATCCATCCCTTTTACAGCCTGTCCCTCCTGCCTGGCGGAAGCAGAGGCTCTCTATGAAAAATCAAAAAGAAACAGGGATTACCAGTATATTTACCTGCAGAATAAACCCGCCGACATCTTCCTTCAAAGCAGTGGGGACGGTTCTCGTTGATCGTTGACAATCAACCAAACCGCCCGCAAATTACCCATAAATTATCCGCGATTCACCCGTAAATCATCCGTGACAGCCGGCACAGGTGATGTTAAAATTAGTCAGGGGTAATTTATATGGCAAGAACGGCAAGGGAAAAAAGCAGTACTGGTATATATCACGTTATGCTTAGAGGAATAAATAGACAAGATATATTTGAGGATGATAAAGATAGAGAGAGATTTATAGATACATTAGCTAGATATAAGAGAGAAACGGATTTTAATTTGTATGCATACTGTTTAATGGATAATCATGTCCACTTGCTTGTTAAAGAAACAGAAATAGAGTTGTCGAAAATAATGAAGAAGATAGGTACAAGTTATGCTTATTATTTTAATTGGAAGTACGGGAGGAACGGTCATTTATTTCAGGATAGATATAAAAGTGAAGCCGTAGAAAACGATGCATATTTTCATGTAGTTATAAGGTACATTCATCAGAATCCCGTTAGGGCAGGAATATCGGGTATAGGAGAATATAAGTGGTCTAGCTATAATTATTACATGAGAGCAGGAGGCATACTGGATAAGGATTTTTTTCTGGATATGTTAAGTAAGGATAGAGATTTGGCAATTAAGAGATATATAGCCTTTATGAATGAGCCTAATGAAGATAGGTGTTTAGAAATCGATGATCGTATAAGAATGACGGATGAAGAAGTTCAAAATGTCGTAAAAGAAATAGGAAAATTGGAAAATATTTGTGATATACAGAGTTTAGATGTTGTTAAGAGAAATGAAATTATAAGAAAAGTAAAAAGTATAGAAGGTATTTCTGTTTTGCAGATTTCGCGGGTAACAGGGATAAATAGAGCTGTGATCATCAAATTATAGCATAGTGAAGAGCAATGAGGACCGTCCCCATTGATCCCTTGATCCCATTGATGACCACTGATGAGAGGGGTGTGCTTTTGGGAGGCATAGTTATCCTGGATGAATTTACAGCCGGACAGATTGCCGCGGGTGAAGTGGTTGAACGGCCGGTTTCGGCAGTGAAGGAACTGGTGGAAAATGCTATCGATGCCGGCGCCTCCAGGATTACTGTAGATCTCACTGAAGGCGGACTGGCAGGGATTACTGTTTCTGATGACGGTTGCGGCATGACGGGGGAAGATGTCCATCTGGCGTTTCAGCGCCATGCCACGAGCAAAATCAAAAATGTTTCCGATTTGCGCCGCGTGACCACGCTGGGATTCCGGGGAGAGGCATTGCCCAGTATAGCGGCAGTTTCTAAAGTAACCATGATCACCCGTGTAGCCGGTTCGGTTATGGGGACCCGCGCTGAGATCGAGGGAGGTTCGCTTGTTTCTGTAACCCCGGTAGGGTGTCCGTTAGGCACAACTGTCGAGGTGAAGGATTTGTTCTATAATACGCCGGCCAGGCGCAAAACGATGAAGAGTCCTGTTACTGAAGGGGCATTGTGCAGCGAGCTGGTTTCCAGGATGGCCCTGGCCAGGCCTGATGTTTGTTTTGAGCTGAAGACCCGGGGCAGGCGTGTTTTCTATACACCGGGTAACGGCAGGCTGATTGATGCTGTAGTGTCAGTTTACGGCTCCCGGCAGGGAAGGGAAATGGTTGCGGTAAACGCTGTGGAAGGTAACCTGGCTGTTAAGGGGTATGCGGGAAAGCCTTCGCTTAGCCGCAGTTCGCGCAGCCATTTGATTATCATTGTAAACGGCCGTTATGTTCGTTGTCCGGCTGTTGCAGCGGCAGTTGAGGAGGCTTACCGTTCCCTGCTGCCGCATGGGCGCAAGCCGGTGGCCGTGTTGTCTCTGGCTGTTATGCCGGAGCAACTGGATGTGAATGTTCACCCGGCCAAACTGGAAGTGCGCCTGCTGGAGGAAGAAAGAGTTGCCGGCCTGGTTAATAGGGCGCTCAGGAATGCGCTGAGCGGGCAGTCGGTCATTCCTTCTGCAGTTGCTGAACGAAGGCCTGAAGTACTATTTGTATGATCGCGGCAGGCCGGTGTTTGTCCAGGTTCCGGCTGCATTTCCACCGGAGCCGCCGGGGCAGGACGGGCCGGCTGCCCGGCTGGAACCGGATGACAGGGCAGTTGAGCCGGTTCAAAAAGTTATATACGGCAATAAGTGTAATCCTTTTTCACTTGCGGAGCAGGCGGAGCTGAAAAAGGAAGCGGCGGTCGAAAAAAAGTTTCCCCTTCTCCACCCCCTCGCCCAGCTCCTTCCAACATATATTCTGGCAGCCGGGGAAGACGGTCTTTACATCATCGACCAGCATGCTGCCCACGAGAGAGTTTTATATGAGGAGTACCTGGCCGGACAGGGCAGGTGTTCCAGCCAGTATCTTCTGGTGCCGGTGACGCTTGAACTGGAATACAGAGAGGCGTCTATTGTTAATGAGTTTATTCTTTGGTTCACCGGCTCAGGGTTTGTCATTGAGCATTTCGGCGGCAATGCGTTTTTGCTCAGGGGAGCGCCGTCTTACCTGCCTGCCGGCCTGGAGAAAGAGTCGTTCCTGGACATGATAGACTATTTCAAGGAAAGAGGTTCTATGCCGGACCGGGCTGAATTCTCGAAACGGCTGGCTTCAACGGTTGCCTGCCGGGGGGCGGTAAAAGCGGGAGAAAGAATGTCCATGAGCGCCATGGAAGCTTTGTTGCAGAGGCTGGCCCTGGCGGAAAACCCGTTTCCTGCCCGCACGGCAGACCGACAATTATCCATCTCTCCAACCGGGATCTGGAATCCCGTTTCAAGAGGTAGTGCCGGGTCATGATGCCGTTTAAATTTGCTGTCACAACATCTCAGAGCCAGACACCGGACCTGGTATACCATGCCGTGCAGATTTCCCGGGAGCTTAAGGTTCCTTATATAGGAAGGGACGGCCGGTCTCTGGAGGCTGTTTCAAAGACCCTTGGGGTGGAGGGAATGCTGGTTGTTTCTTCGGAAAAAGTAGCTTATGTGTCCCGTGAAGGGGAATTTTTTTTCCACCCGGGCCTGGCCGGGTTACGTATAAAGGAGTTAATAAATGGGAAAACTGACCAGATGATTGATGCCATGTCTCTAAGTCCGGGGGACACTGTTCTGGACTGCACCCTTGGGCTCGGCACAGATGCCGTTGTGGCGAGCTTTATCGCCGGTAAAAACGGCAGGGTGGTCGGGCTGGAGAGCTCGCCTGTCATTGCTTTTTTAGTTAAAAGGGGCCTTGCGTTTTATCCGGAAGCCAACCGGGATATTGTTGCTGCCATGCGCAGGGTGGAGGTCATCCGGGCGGATCACCGGGAATATCTGCGGGCTTTACCTCCGGGGAGTTTTGATGTGGTATATTTTGATCCGATGTTTCGCTTTCCCGGGAAGCAGTCGCCGGCAATTAACGCCATGCGGAATCTGGCCAACCACGCCCCTCTTGACCGGGAGACGATCACCCATGCCTTAAGAATAGCTGTTAAGCGTGTGGTGGTGAAAGAAAGGCGGGGAAGTGCCGAGTTCGAGCGCCTGGGTTTTGAAAAAATATGTGGGGGGAGGTATGCTCCTGTAGTATACGGGATAATGGACGGGCAGGGTGTTTCCGGTGGATAAGCATGTGAATTCTTTAAAACCCCTGCTGGTGATTACCGGGCCGACGGCAACGGGTAAAAGCGAAGTGGCGGTACGGGTGGCCCAGGCGGTTGGCGGTGAGGTTGTTTCAGCCGATTCGATGATGGTTTACCGCCATATGGATATCGGCACCGCGAAGCCGACCAGAGAAGAAATGCGGGGCATACCGCATCACCTGATCAGTATAATAGAGCCGGATCAGGACTACAGCGTGGCGGTTTTTCAAAACAGGCCCGGGAAGTGATTGCGGACATTCATAGCCGGGGCAAATTGCCGATACTGGCAGGAGGTACCGGACTTTATATCAGAGCAGTAATTGACCGCTACGATTTTACCGGGGCCTGCCGGGATGAATCATTGCGGGCCGGGTTGTTAAAAGAAGCTGAAAGGTGCGGTTTTGAGTCGCTCCACCGCCGTTTAGCCGGGGTAGACCGTGAATCTGCTGCAAGATTGCATCCCAGGGATGTGCGCCGGGTAATTCGTGCGTTGGAAGTATATTACCTTACGGGAAAACCTCTCTCAAGTTACCAAAAGGCGAAGGAATTTGCCGAGCCGTTATATAACCTGTTGATTTTCGGTTTGACGATGGAGCGGGAACTGCTTTACCGGCGGATCGAACAAAGAGTTGATGCGATGATCGAAGCAGGATTGGTGGAGGAGGTGGAGGGACTGCTTAACGCCGGTTACAGCACCGGTCTGACTTCCATGCAGGGACTAGGGTATAAAGAAATGGCGTTGTACCTGACCGGGGAGGTATCTCTCCCCCGGGCGATTGAGCTCTTAAAGAGGAATACCAGGCGTTTTGCCAAGAGACAGCTTACCTGGTTCCGCCGTGACGAGCGGATCAGGTGGCTGGAGACAGGTTCACAAAAGAAATTACAGGCGGCTGTTCAAGAAATTGTCTGTAAGGCAGCAGGAGTATTTTGATATTTATAGAAACAGTAAAGAAAAAAATTCCAATGGAGGGATCTCCTAATGACGAAACCCCAGATTAACCTGCAGGATGCCTTTTTAAACCAGTGCAGGAAGGAGAATATCCCCGTTACCATTTTTCTCGTCAATGGTTTTCAGCTTAAAGGCATGGTGAGGGGCTTTGATAACTTTACAGTGATCCTGGAAAGTGAAGGAAAACAGAAGATGGTATATAAACACGCCATTTCCACAGTTGAGCCTATAAAACCCGTGAACACCACTTTTACTGAAACAAAAAGTACTTGAACCTTGTCTGGTTGTCAGGGGGACTTTAACTCGGCCGGCCCCTCCACATGGGAGCCGGCTTTTTTGGTTGTAAACATTCATCTCGGGCGTATAATTTTATTGATAATGCCCGAGAGGTGGCTTGAGTCCGGTGAAAGTAAAGATGTGGAACAACCGGGAAACTGGAGGCGGGGCGCCTGGTGGCGGGATCAGGCACAGGAATGTCCTGGCGCTGCGGACTGCCGCTAAAACCACTAATGCCGGAGAGGAATCGTCCCGTCATAAGAATGCCAGAGATATTATGCAGGAATTACATGCCCTGGTGGGCCTGCAGGGAGTAAAAAGTTAATTGAGGAAATTTATGCTTTTGTAGAAATACAAAGGCTGAGACAAAAGAAAAGCTGGCTGCCGAGCCTCTCGTGCTGCACATGATTTTTAAAGGCAATCCCGGTACCGGTAAAACCACTGTGGCCAGGATCCTGGGCAGGCTGTTCAAAGAGATAGGTGTATTATCAAAAGGCCATCTTGTCGAGGTGGAACGGGCTGATCTGGTAGGTGAATTTATCGGCCACACAGCCCAAAAACAAGGGAACAGATCAAAAAAGCGCTGGGTGGCATCTTGTTTATCGACGAGGCATATTCTCTCGCCCGGGGTGGGGAAAAGGACTTCGGCAAGGAGGCCATTGACGTTCTGGTAAAAGGGATGGAGGATTACCGTGACAGCCTGATTATGATTCTGGCGGGCTATCAGGATGAAATGGACTGGTTTGTGGAAGTAAATCCCGGCTTGCGTTCGCGTTTTCCCATACATATGACTTTTCCTGACTATAGCAACAGGGAGCTCCTTGCCATCGCAGACTTAATGCTGAAGCAGAGGCAGTATGTTCTGTCCAGCGGGGCCAGGGAGGAACTGCGGTTTATTATTGAAAGGGAGCGTAAACGGCACGAGCACAGCGGTAATGCCCGTATGGTGAGGAACTTGATTGAAAAGGCGCTGCGCCGCCAGGCTGTCCGCCTGCTTCAAAAAAATTGTGAATTGAGCCGCGAAGACTTAATGTATATTGTTAGGGCAGACCTGATAGGAGGAGATTAAAAATGACGGGTTTCAACCCGGGGCTGGAGCAGTTATCCGAAGAAGTGGACCGTGAAGTCCAGCCGGTTTACCGCCTCATAGATGAGAGGGCGCTGAAGAATCACGCTAAAGTGCTGGAAGCGTTCCGGCAAATGCGGGTGAGCGAGTTTCACCTGAAGGGATCTACCGGCTATGGTTACGGCGATCGAGGGCGGGAGACGCTCGAAGGAGTGTATGCTGCTGTTTTCCGGGCGGAGGCTGCCCTGGTGCGGAGCCAGATTGTCTCAGGCACTCATGCCATTGCCCTGTGTCTGTACGGGGTCTTGCGGCCGGGGGACGAACTTCTCTCTGTGCAGGGCGAGCCGTATGACACCCTTGGTGAGATGATCGGGATCAGAGGCCGGGAAAACGGCTCGCTGCGTGAGTTCGGGGTTCTGTACAATCAGGTTGAACTGCTGCCTGAAGGCCGGCTGGATTTTGCAGGTATTGAAAAGCATTGGGCGAAAAGACAAAAATGGTTATACTCCAGCGTTCCCGGGGTTACAAATGGGCGCCTTCCTTAGGAACCGGCGAAATGAGGAAATTAATTGCTTTTATCAAAAACAAAAAGCCTGATACAATTGTTTTGTCGACAATTGTTATGGCGAGTTTGTCGAAGCCGAAGAGCCGGTGGAAGCGGGCGCCGACCTGGCGGCCGGTTCACTGATAAAAAACCCCGGCGGCGGCATTGCTCCCACCGGAGGATATGTGGTGGGGAAAAAGAAGTATGTTGAGATGGCCGCCAACCGGTGGAGCGCTCCAGGCATCGGACAGGAAGTAGGGCCGTCGGCCGGGTGCCAGCGGCTGCTTTACCAGGGGTTGTTCCTGGCGCCGCACATCGTTGCCGAAGCGCTGAAAGGCGCGGTTTTTACCGCCAGGTTCTTTGAGAGGCTCGGATTTGAAGTTATGCCGGGATATTGCGAGGAGCGCAGTGATATCGTGCAGGCTATCAGCCTTGGATCGCCTGAACGGATAGTGGCTTTCTGCCGGGGGCTCCAGGCCGCTTCCCCGGTGGATTCCCATGTCTGTCCGGAACCCGTCGCCATGCCCGGTTATGGTGATCCGGTGGTAATGGCCGCGGGAACATTCATTCAAGGCGCCTCGCTGGAGTTAAGCGCAGACGGCCCGGTCCGGCCGCCCTACGCAGTCTATCTCCAGGGAGGGCTGTCCAAAGAATATGTCAGGCTGGCAGTGCTTTCTGCTGCCAGGGAAGTGTTAAA
>Ga0067045_1031600_pt1 | contig 11879 bp, 9 predicted proteins | sample TerdegcTABiofilm_FD_59184 | JGI IMG/M metagenome (GOLD analysis project Ga0067045, IMG submission 59184) | Combined Assembly of (Gp0054472, Gp0054536) Wastewater bioreactor microbial communities from Singapore -Terephthalate degrading...
CCCGCCGCCGCCGGCGCCGCACGCGCACGGCAGCCGCGCCGAGCAACCGCTCGCTGGTGCGCGGCGGCGCCCAGGTCTGGCGCAGCACGGTGTATCCCAGCGCCGGGATTTGGGCGCACACGACCAAGCGCTGGCGCCCGCAGATCGTGTGCGGCGTGATCGCCTGGCATGGCACGAATCGGCCCGCAGGACCGACCAGTGCCGGCTCGCTGTCGCGGCGATCGCGGACCAGAAAGCCCACGTCTTCGGTCTCCATGACGCCGCGAAACGGGAACGGCTGATCGTTGAACGCCACCAGCGGCGCGCCCTCGCCGCGGGTGTCGATGCGCCACGAGATGGACTGGCGCGCGGCGTTGGCTTCCGTCTCGGCCACGTGCACGGCGCCGCCGATCTGACGCTGCGCGTCGGCATAGGCGGCGCTCACCGAGGAGCCCGCCAGGATATCGTGGAATTGGTTGAACAGCAGGTCGCGCCACGCCGCCGCCAGCGCGTCCGGGTGCGGCTGGCGGCCGTGCTCCAACCAGGCGGCTACGCTCCACAGCTCCGCCGCCAGCAGCGCCGCTTCGGCCTGGCGGTTGGCGCGCTTGATGGCGCTCACGGCCGCGTAGCAGCCCCGCGCATGGTGCTGCAGCTCGCCTCGCCAGCGCTCCAGCCGCCGAGTCCGCGCGTACGCCAGCACCGCTTCTACCGTCGAATGCCGCAGTTCGGGCCGGGCTGGCTCCTGCTGCCAGCGGGCGATCTGCGCCAGCAGTTGGCGCGTCGGACCGCCTCCGTGATTGCCGACCCCGTAGAAGGCAAAGACCTGACGGCCCAGCTCGGTGCGGGCCGCCAGCTCGAGATTCTGCCCGATGCTGGACTCCAGGCTTGCGGGGGTGGACGCTCCGTAGGACTGCGGGATGCGCAAAGCCACGACCTCGGTGCCGTCGTCGCCGGCCCACCGGAACGCCAGCAGCGGGATGGCCGCATTCTCATGGGTCTGCGGCCGCATGCACACGTACCCGTGCAGGCGGCAGCCAGCCAAAATCTTGGGCAGCGTGCCGGCATGGCCGAACGAATCCACGCAGTACCCCACGCTGCACAAGCGGCCGAATTTCTCCCGGAAATACCGCTGGCCATACAGGCCCTGGCGCACCAGCGACTCGCCGGCCGGCAGATTGCAGTCCGGCTCGATCCACCAGCCGCCCACGATCGCCCAGCGGCCTTCGGCGACCCGGGCCTGGATCTCGCGAAACATGGCTGGATCGCTGGCCTCCACCCAAGCGTACAGGGCCGCCGAGGAAGCGGTGAAGACGTAGTCGGGCGTCTCGCGCATGCGGTCGAGCGCGGCGCGGAACGTCGCCTTGGTCTCGGCATATCCTTCCGGCCACCGCCACAGCCACACCGGATCGACGTGGGCATTGCCGATCAGATGGACCAGGGGTCGGCTGCTGCTGGCTGCCATGATGCCTCCCATGTTCGGTGGACCGCGCCCAGCGCCGGCCCAGGCGGGCCGTCACATCTCGTACAAGTGCTCGTCGCGGCGCGGCGGGGCTTGGCGGACGCGGCGGCGGCCCCCCTTGCCGCTGCCTGGCATGACGAACGCCTCCTCGTCGTTCTCCAGAAGGTCGCCCATCTCGGCCTCGATGGCGTCCGGATCCTCGCCCGACTCCAGCCGGCGCAGCGCCTCCTGCATGCTCTGGCCATACTCGATCCCGGTCATGTCGGAGAGCTTGCGCATCAATCGTGCGGCCGCGCGCGGATCGTTCTCGTCGACGCTCTCCGCTTCCGAGGCCAACGTGCTCATGGCCTGTTCCATCTTGGCTTCATCCAGCGGCAGATCGTCGGCCTCGTCACCCGCGCCTCCAGCCAGGCTGCTGCGTCCGACCACCGCGAAGCGCGAGACCTGACGCTGCAGCCGGTGCCGGGCATGGCGCGGGCAGGGCGGCACCTTCTGGGTATCGATCGAGCGGGACAGGAAGCTGTAGATCGTGTTGCATGCTGGGCAGTAGAATTCGTAGATGGGCATGGACCGACCTCCACCTGCGCATGGTTACGGCTCACGGTCCAGAACATAGCAGGCGGCTGCACCCGCGCGCCAGGCCACTGCCCTGGTTGCTGCCGGCCACCAGGCCGCCTAGATTGCGGCCGGTGCGGGCGCTCTGTGCTGACCGGTGGCCCGCCTGCAAGGACCTGCGGCGCATGCTCAACATCATCCTGCTGATCACGGACACCTACCGCTACGACAACCTGCAGCGGCGAGCCCCCACCATGCCGGTACGCACCCCCCACCTGGATCGCTTCGCGGCGGAGCAGGCCACCGAGGTGCACGGGTTCTACACCGGCAGTTTCCCGACCATCCCGCACCGGACGGACATCGCCACGGGTCGGCTGGGCTGGCCCCACTATGGGTGGCAGCCGCTCGAGCTCAGCAGCAAGAACCACGCAGCGGCGCTCTTGCGCGCGTGCGGGTACGCCACCCAGCTCATCGCCGACTGCCCCCATCTGTTCAACGCGCGCTTCCAGGGCGCGTTCGACGCTGCGTTCCAACACCGCGGCCAGGAAGGCGACCGCCCCCTGCTGCACCTGAACGACCCCATCGAGCCAGTCATGCCACTGGCCAAGACACGGCAGCAGCCGCTGTTCCGCAATGCGCCCCTGGTCGACACCCATCGGTGGACCAATCGGTACAACCAGTACGAAGCCGAGACCTTCGCAGCTCGCACGAGCGGCACCGCCTGCCGCTGGCTGGAAGAGAACCATCGGGCTGAGCCCTTTTTCCTGTGGGTCGACTTCTTCGATCCGCACGAGCCCTGGGATCCGCCCGAGTACTTGGTGCGGCGGTACGACCCCGAGTACGTGGGCACGCCCATGTTGCACCCGAACTACGGTCCAGCCAGCGCGTACACGCCCGCCGAGCTGCGCAACCTGCGGGCGCACTACGCTGCCGAGGCCGAACTGGTCGATCGCTGCCTGGGACGCGTGCTGGAGAAGATCGACGACCTCGACCTGTGGCGCCGCAGCGTGGTCGTGGTGACCAGTGACCACGGCGTCTCGCTGGGCGAGCACCAGCGCACCGGCAAGAGCAACCTCCATCCGGACGATCCGCGGTACTGGCCCATCTACCCGGACGTCGGCCACGTGCCCTTCCTCGTGGCCGCTCCCGGCGTGCCGGCAGGCGGCAGCCTGGCGGCCTTCGCGCAGCCCGTCGACGTGCTGCCCACCGTCACCGCGCTGGCCGGCGCCGCAGTCGCCCCACCGGAGCCGCTGCAGGGCCGCTCGTTCGCCGACGCCCTGCGCGCCGGCCGGGGCACGCATCGAGAGTACGTCGTCAGCGGCTGCCACTGCGCGGCTGCCGAGGACGGTGGCTGCCGCCGCCGCGCCGTGACTCCGTTCGTGGTCACGCCCGAGTGGGGCTACGCGCCCCTCGGGGCCAACGGCCAACCCGAGCTGTACGCGCTGGCAGCAGATCCTTTGGCCGAGCACAACCTGGCAGCGGCGCATCCGGAGAAGCTGCCCGCGCTGCACGCACTGCTGCTGGCGCACCTGCGCGCCCACCAGGCCCCGGCACAGGTCTGCGCGCTGTGGGAGCGGGACCCGGCGGCAGCGGCGGGCTCGCCGGCGATGGACTACGACGGATGAGCGCGACCATCGCCGCCCAGCCCGGGCCTGGCAAGTCCAGCCAGCGCGCGCGCCGACGCCCCACGGCTGCTCGGCCGCCCAGCCCGACGAGCGACCGCCGGCCGTTGGCGGCCCGGGCCGTGTCCAGCCCGCGTGGGGCGATCCGCGCTGGCAGGCTCGGCCCCACCTTCACCTGGCGAGACCAGGGCTGCCGCATCGTCTTGCACCAGGCCGACTGCCTGGAGGGCATGCAGCGGCTGCTGAAGCCGGGCTCCGTGGACGTAGTGGTGACCTCGCCGCCGTACAACCTGGGCATCGCCTACCGGCAGTACGACGACACGGTCCCGCGCGCCGAGTACCTGGACTGGATCGAACGCTGGGCGCTGGCCGTGCACCGGGTGCTCGCGCCCGCCGGCTCGCTCTTCCTGAACATCGGCGGCAAGCCCGCCGATCCGTGGGGACCGTTCGATGTGTTGCTGCGGCTCCGCCCGCACTTCGTGCTGCAGAACACCTTGCACTGGATCAAGTCGATCGCCATCGACGCCGCCCCAGGGCCGGCGGGGGTCGCGGGGGGCTGCCCCCTGTCGATCGGTCACTACAAGCCGATCAACAGCAAGCGCTTCGTCCACGACTGCCACGAGTACGTGTTCCACCTCACCAAATCGGGCCGAGTCGAGCTGGATCGGCTGGCGGTCGGGGTCGAGTACCAGGACAAGAGCAATGTGGGCCGGTGGCAGCGCGCGACCGGCGATCGGCGGTGCCGCGGCAACACCTGGTTCATCCCCTACGAGACGATCCAGAATCGCGACCGACAGCGGCCACATCCGGCCACCTTCCCCGTGCGTCTGCCGCTGATGTGCATCCGCCTCCATGGCCTCGGGCGCGTGCGGCAGGTGCTGGATCCATTCCTGGGGCTGGGCCACACGGCCCTGGCCTGCAAGACCCTGCATGTCTCGTGCGTCGGCTTCGAGCTAGATCCCGCCTACTTTGCGGCCGCCTGCCAGCTGGTCGCCGACGAATCGCCGCCCACCGATGCCCATCAGCCAGACCGACGTGGTGCGCGCAGGGCCCGCGCCCGAACGTGATGGCCGCAGGCGCGCCGAACGGGGCCGCCGGCAGGCTGCCACAGGCCAGCGGCGCCCAGCCGCGCTCCTTGCCCCGCACGACGTCGGCGGGTCACGCGACGAAAGCCGCCGTAGAGCCGGTTTGACAGGCGCTGCGGCCCTGCCGTTCGTTCACCCGTTCGCCACCAACGCCCATTCACGCGAGGAGTGTCTGCATGCGCTTCGACAACCGGGACGACATCATCCAGTTGACCCCCCTGTGGAAGGGCGAGCGCTTCCCCAACGGCCGTCCGCGCGTGCCGGACGACGTGCTCAAGCGCCTGGAGCGGGTGACCCTCGAGGAAGCCTGGGGAGTGTGCTGGAGTCACGACTACAAGTACCAGTTCCAGGGCGACTGGAAGGTGATCAACGGCGGCCGGACCCTGGTCGGCAGAGCCGTGACCGGGGTCATGGTGCCGCGTCGCCCCGATCTGCACGACACCCTGCTCGAGTACGGCCACAAGGAGGAGGGCCGCGTCGGCTTTTTCAACTCGTGGGTGATCGAGACGCTGGTGCCGGGCGACGTGCTCGTGATCGATATGTTCGACAAGATCTACCAGGGGACCTATTCCGGCGGCAATCTGTCGAACGCGATCCGCTCGCGAGGGGGGCGCGGTCAGGTGCTGTGGTGCGGCATCCGCGACGTGCAGCAGGTCATGGACGTCAAGGAACTGGTCACCTACTATCGCGGCAACGATCCCACGGGCATCGGCGACGTGACCTTGATCGGCCTGAATACGCCTTGCCGCATCGGCAAGGCGATCTGCATGCCCGGCGATGTCGTGCTGGGGGACGCCGCAGGGATTCTCTTCATCCCACCCCATCTGGCCGAGGAATGCTGCGAGAACGCCGAACGCACCCAGTTGCGCGAGATCTTCCAGTTCCAGCGCATCCGCGAGGGCGTGTACAACTCCCACCAGATGGATTCGAAGTGGACTCCCGAGATCGAAGCGGACTTCCACGCCTGGCGGCGGACCAGCACGCCGCCGGAGTACCGACACCTGAAGTGGGAACAGGACCAGGCCTCTTCTGACCAGAAGACCTCGTCCGAGGCCGGCACGCTGCTGTAGACCGGGCGCCCCGCAGCGGTGGCGCTTCGGGCGGGGGCCCAGCGTCCCTGCCAGCCGCCAGCCGCTGGACCGGGACCCGGACGACCGCTCAGGTGCCGCTGAGGACCGCGCGCACGCGCGCCGCGACGACCAGCTCTTCGCCGTCCAGCAAGTGCTGGGGATTCAGCCACAGGGCCTGCGTCCGCCGGTCAGCGCCGATCGCGATGGCTGGCGCGCCGCGCCACAGAGCCTGCGCCGCTGCCTCCACGTCTGGCCGGCCATCGCCCGGCTGGACGAGCAGGCGCGCCCGCGGGATGCACAGCGGCCGGGCGCCGCCGGTCGGGTAGGCCACCTCCGCGCGCACACCCGGCAGCCCCTGCAGCTGCGCGCACATCCGGCGCGCCATGTCTTCCCAGCGCGCCATCTCCGCGTGCCAGTCGAGCCGCACGAAGCGCCGCAGCGCGTACACCAAGCCGACGATCTGCTCCTTGCTGACCTTCAACGGCCTGCCGATACCGCTGTTGGGGAATGCCTGCGCCCGCGCGGCCGCCACCAGGTCGCGCCGGCCGCAGAGGATGCCGGTGTCATTGGGGCCGCTGATCTGCTTGCCCCCGCTGAACAGCACCAGATCCGCGCCGCTGTCCAGGAAGGCGTGCAGATTGTCCGCCGGCGGCAGTTCGGCAGCGGCATCCACGATCACCGGCACTCGATGTCGGCGCGCGATGTGCACCACCTCGGCCAAAGACAGCGCCGGCACCGGATCGAGCACCACGTAGAAGATCGCGGCAGTGCGCGGCTGGATGGCCGCCGTCAGTTCGGCCGCAGTCGCGCCTTGGCGCCCGCCGATCTCGACCAGGGTGGCGCCAGCAGTGCGCAGGGCCTGATCGAAGCTGATGCGGTGCACCCGCTGGACGACGATCTGGTCCGGCATGCCCGTGGTATCGGGCAGCTGGGCCATGCGCTGCCGATCCCCGCGCGTCAGGCACGCCGCGGCCGCCAGCAGCATCCCGCCCGCCGTGCCCGTGGTCACCAGCCCAGCTTCCGCGCCCGTGAGGGCGGCGATCTCGCGTCCGGCCCAGTCCATCAGCGCGTTGATGTCCACGAACGCCGCCGCCGCGCGCTCCATGGCCGCGATGACCTCGGGGGCCATCAGCGATCCCCCCAGCACGGTCATGCTGCCCGAGGCATTGATCACCCGTGTCAGGCCCAACTCGGTGTAGATGTCCACGCGATCTTCTCCGTCACGGTTGCAGGGTCCATGCTCCAGCCGCAACGCTCCTCTGCTGCGCGCCTACGGGCCTGTCGGTCGCAAGGCCACGACCAGACGCGCACCACGCCCGTCGGACCTGTCGGAGTGGCCACCCCGAGGCAGCCGCAGCCCGCGCCGGCCTGGCGGGCCGGATCGCGGCACAGACCCCGTGCGCGGCCGCCTGCCGTCACGGCAAGAGAATCTGGTCGACGTCGCGCAGCCCGTATCTGGGACCGAGCAGGCGGTAGTCGGTACCGGTACGGCTGTTCCAATCCCACACGACCGCACCGGCCTTCAGGGTCAGCTCGCACAGCAGACGGCGATCGCCGCCCAGACACCCTCCGGCCACGTCGCGATACGCGAAATGGCCCGCCAGCACGCGCAGCACGGCGATGTCGGCCGGCGCACCCGCGCCGAGGTGCCCCAGCTCGGGATGCCCGATCTGCTGGGCTGGGTTGGTCGTCGCTGCCCGAATCACTTCCGGCAGCGGCATGCCCATGACCAGGAACTTGGACATGACCGTCGTCATGTCCATCATGGCCGCGTTCATGCTCAACGCGTGCAGGTCGGTGGAGATCGAATCCGGATAGAAGCCCTGCTGGATGCTGGGCACGGCGTTGCGGAAGACGAAACTGCCCGCGCCGTGGCCCACGTCGAAGATCACCCCGCGCGCGCGCGCCTGGTGGAAGAACTCGGGCACCTTGCCCTGGCGATCCACCCACGGCACCGACGCCAGGTACATGTGCGTGCTGATATCCCCCGCAGCCAGACGCTGGGTGACCAGCTCGTAGTAGGGCCGCTCCGGGCAGAAGTGTCCGAAGTCGACCATCGTCGGCAACTGCACCTGCCGCCCGGCAGCCAGGGCGCGGTCCACCGAGACCCACTCGGGCCCACTGTAGTGCGCCGTCTTCATGCCCACGATGAGGTCCGCGTGCTCCTTCATCGTGCGGACCGCCTGCTGCACATCCATGTCGTGGACGTTCTGCTCCATCTCGGTGGCCACCATGCCCAGGCCCACGATGTTGAGCAGGGCGAAAACCCGGGTCTGGCAGCGGTCGAGCACGCGGTAGCGGAAATCCTCGAAGTTGCGCCAGCCGGCACTGCCGGTGTCCACCATGGTGGTGACGCCGCTGCGGAAGCTGAAGCCATCCGGCAGGATGCTGTAGTCACCGGCCCATGCGTGGCGATGTCCCGGCGTGGCGTACAAGTGGGTGTGGATATCGACCAGGCCGGGGACCACGTACAACCCGGCGACGTCGAGCACCTGGCGCGCCGAGTCCGCCGGGATGTCCTGGCCGACGGCCGCGATCTGGCCAGCAGCAACGGCCACATCAGCCGGGCCATCCACGTGGTTCTTGGGGTCGATGACATGGCCATCCTTCAGCAGCAGGTCGAAACGCATCTTTGCCTCCCCGTGATGCCGGCTGCTCCACGGCTAGCCGGCGCAGTTGGCAGCCGACGCCGTCCGGCGCCCGCGCGCCGCTGCCTCGCTTCACAGCTTGGCAGCCTGCAGGGCTCGGTGCACGCCGTCGACGAACATCTGCACGGCCACCGTGGTCAACAGCAGCCCCATGAGCCGCTCCAGCGCCATCAGACCGCGCGCCCCCAGCGCTCGGCTGCACTGGGGCGCCAGCAGGAGGATGGCGCTGCCCACCAGCCACGCGGCCACCAGCGCGGCCAGCCACTCCGGCCAGCGGTGCGGCTCGCGGGCCATCAGCAGCAGCACCGTAGCCATGCACGAGGGCCCCGCGACCAAGGGTATCGCCAGCGGCACGATGAACGGTTCGCCGCTGTACTGGCCGCCAAACAGCTGCTCGCCACCCGAGAACACCATGCTGACGGCAATGAGGAACAGGATGATGCCGCCGGCGATGCCCAGGGAGGATTCGCTGATCTGCAGGAGCGCCAGCACGTAGCGCCCGAAGAACAGGAAGACCACCAAGACCCCGAGGGCGATGGCCATCTCGCGCAGCACGATCCGCCGCTGCCGCTGCACCGGCAGGTCGCGCAGGTACACCATGAACAAGGGGATGTTCCCGAACGGGTCCATCACCAGGAAGAGCAGCACCGCAGCGGAGACCGCGGTCATCGCAGCCTCGCCCGGCGGCTGCCGCAGCGGCGCTGTGGCGGTCGGCGCACTGCCGCCCCCACGTCGACCCACGCCCCAGCCCCGGGCCGCCGGCGCCGCCACCAGGCCATGACGGCGCGGTGCCGCCTCCTCATCTGCCCTGTGCCGCCAGAAGCTGCAGCCGTTGCTGGGCGCGCGCCGCGTATGGCGTGCCCCCGTAGTCGGCCACCACTTCTTCGTAGTATCGACGCGCGGTAGCGAACTCGCCCAGCATGTCCGAGCACAGGGCCGTCAGGTACTTCAACTTGCCCCGATCCACGCCGCGCCGCCGCGAGTTCATCTGCTGTTCGAGCCGCTCGACCACCCGCTCTAGCGTCTCGCGCGCCGAGTACCGCCGTCCTCCCTTGTAGTAGTAGTGGCGCAGCAGCAGATCGTCCGCTTCCAGTCCGCGCACTCCTCCGGCTGCCACGGTCTCCTGCAGCCGGTAGTCCTGCTGCTGCACCAGGCTGTCGATCTCGCTCCAGACCGTCTTGAGCCACTCCTCTTCGCCCGCCGCGCTGGCCGGCGAGGGCGGCTGGGACGGCGACTGCTGAGCCACCGCCCAGGGGGCCACGGCCAGCACCAGCAGCGTCACCCAACGAAGTCGATCGCGACGCATGTCGTCCTCCTCGCGCACCGCAGCACCAACGTGCGGCCGTCACCGGCACCAGGCCCGCAGGCCCACCCGCGCTCACCAGCAGCCGTCAGCACGGCAGATCGACAGCGGGCACGCGCCTTTCTCCAGCCGGCACGACCGGGCACTGCCTGCGCAAGTGTAGCAAACCGCCGCCCTGCGGGCCACCATCGCCGTGGACAAGCCGGCTGGCCGAGGGTATACTTCGCCGCCGCGATTGCCCGTTTTTCCGGTCGTTCGGGTGGTGGCGCATGGGCCAACGGAGCAGGCGAAGGGCGACCATGCGCGGCCCATGCGCGCCCGCGGCAAGCGTGCCGGCAAGCCGCCGCTGTACCTGTTCCCGGAGCGACCACTGCTCGACCGCCAAGACCAGCAAGACGGAGGTGCACGCCGTGGCTGTTTTCGGCATCGGCTTCTTGGGAGCTGGCATCGTCTCCGAGCTGCACGCCGCGGGCATCGCGGCCTGCTCGCAGGCGAAGCTGATCGGCCTGTGGACCCGGTCGCCGGAGCACCCGGCGGCGCGGGCCGAGCAGTTCGCCTGTCGCGTGTACCGCAGCCCCGACGAACTGCTGGCCGACCCACATATCCAGGGAGTGTGCGTGCTGACCAACCTGGAGACGCACGTCGAGCTGGCCTGCCGGGCATTGGCGGCTGGCAAGCACGTGTTGGTCGAAAAGCCCGTAGGAGCGAACGTGGACGAGCTGGTGCGCCTGCAGCAGGACGCTGCGGCGGCCGGCCGGGTGTGCATGCCAGGCCACAACTACATCTACGAAGCCCACCTGCAGCGCACTCGTCAGCTGTTGGACCAGGGCCGCCTAGGGCGACTGGTGACCCTGTACGTGCTGTACCACATCCATCATCCCGAAGAAGTGGCGGGGCGCTATCCGGGAGTCATCCGGCAGATCATGACGCACCACGCCTACATCCTCCTCTATCTGGCCGGACGGCCAGTATCGCTGGCGGCGATGAGCGCCACTCTCCACTACCAGCACCTGGCCCAGGAGGACATCGCCCTGGTCAACCTGCGGCTGCAGAACGGCGCCCTGGCCCATTTCTGCGCCAGCTTCGCCGCCGACGACTACAGCTCGGAACCGTGGACCGTGCTGGTCAAGGCGATCGGCACCGGAGGCGCGACGCGGTATAGCTATCGGGACTGGGTGGAGCTGCGCCCCGGGGCCGTGCATGCCCAGACATACTCCGCCTATCCGGCCTCGATCGCCAACGAGATCGAGCACTTTGTGCGCTGCGCGCGCGGTGAGGCCGAGCCGCTGTCCTCCTTGGCGGACGCCGTCGACGCGCAGCGCATCGTCGAGGCTTGCGAGCGCTCGGCAGCGCTGCACCAGGAGGTGCGCCTGACCTTCGACTGAGCCGCCACGGTGCGGCCCCGACCGTCTACAGCACGGTGCCGTCCGGCAGCACGGCGTCGCGCGGCACGACGATGATGTGGTCGCGGATGTACCAGTTCTCGGCGTCCGCCTCGGCGATGCCCTCGTGATTGATCAGGACCACGTCGTCACCCACGCGCGCTTCCTTGTCGATGATCGCGCCGCGGATGTGGCAGCGGCACCCCACGCCTATGGGCGGGCGTCCCCGCTGACGATTGGCCTGGATCTGCGCCGCGCTCTCGTAGTAGCTGGCCCCCATGATGATGGACGATTCGATCCGCGTCCCCGCGCCGATCTTGCAGCGCGGCCCGATGATCGAGCGGACGATCTCCGAACGATCGATGATCGAACCTTCGGCGAGCATGCTGTGGCGGATGTAGCTCTCGTTCACCTTGGTGTCGGGCAGATGGTGCGCATAGGTGAAGATGGGGGCCGACTCGTCATAGAAGTCGAAGCGCGGGACCGTCTCCAACAGGGCGAGATTGGCCTCGTAGAAGGAGCGAATCGTGCCGATGTCCTCCCAGTACCCGCTGAACGGGAACGCGTACACCCGCCGCGACTGGATGCTCTGCGGCAGGACATCCGCGCCGAAATCGATGCGGGTGGGATCCGCCAGAGCCTGGATCAGGACCTCGGTGCGGAACACGTAGATCCCCATCGAGGCGAGGAGGGCCTTCTCGCCCGGATCGGCGCTGGGCGCAGGTAGACGGGCCGGATCCGACTCCAGCGGCTCCAACGCCGCCGGCGTGGCGGGC
>Ga0067045_1004219_pt1 | contig 11878 bp, 9 predicted proteins | sample TerdegcTABiofilm_FD_59184 | JGI IMG/M metagenome (GOLD analysis project Ga0067045, IMG submission 59184) | Combined Assembly of (Gp0054472, Gp0054536) Wastewater bioreactor microbial communities from Singapore -Terephthalate degrading...
GCCGTATTATCTCGACTGAGCTGCTCTTGTACAACCAGACTTATATCCATTCATTTCTGGGAGGAACGCTGGAACAGTTTTTTGAATACCGGCCGAACAATATTTTAAAGCATGAAGTGATCAGGTGGGCCAAAAACAAAGGTATCAATTATTTTTTGCTCGGCGGGGGCTACCGCGAGGGGGACGGTATTTTCCGGTATAAACGTTCTTTTGCCCGTAACGGTGTGCTGGATTTTTACATTGGTAAAAAGGTGCACGACCATGAAGCGGTGATTATGCTGGAAGAACTGACGGCGGCAAAGGTCCCGCGGGAAAGTGAAAGTTATTTTCCTGGTTACCGGAGGTATTGAGATGGCGGTGACAAAGAGAAATCAAGCTGTGAAAAGGGCGTTTGACCTGGTTGGCGCCTTGCTGATTCTGGCACTGCTCAGCCCGCTGCTCTTGATGGTGGCGCTGGCGATAAAAATAACTTCACCCGGCGCGGTCATTTTTAAGCAGCAGCGCCTGGGTTTAAATGGAAATATCTTTTATTTGTATAAATTCCGGAGCATGGTTTCCAATGCTGAAAAAATTGGTTCCGGGATGTTTGTGGAAAAAGATGACCCGCGCATAACATTTGTTGGTAAATTCCTTAGAAAGACCAGCATTGATGAACTGGCTCAGTTATTTAATGTGATCCGGGGCGAGATGAGCCTGGTGGGCCCTCGTCCCGCCCCCCTGCATCATCTCAACAAATACGATGAGAGACAGAAAAAAAGGTTGAGCGTCAAGCCGGGCATTACCGGGTGGGCTCAGGTAAACGGCCGTCTGGCCATTTACTGGCCGGAGCGAATCGAGCTGGACGTCTGGTATGTTGAACATTATTCGTTCCGGCTGGATATAAAAATATTAATCAAGACAATTGCCGTGGTTCTGTTACGCCGCGGAGGAACCGCCAGGGCGGACCGGAAAGAAGTAGACCCCTTCATGAAAATGTAGTAAATATTCAGCAAAGCCGGTGGAGGCACGGCGTTATCCTGAGCGAACGACTTGCGTAGCGCCGTGAAAAGCACTCGGCGAAGCTGAGGTTGCGAAATTGGGGGCGCGGACATGGACGTCCGCGCCAGCCTTAAACGAACCAGGATGGTGAGTTGAAGGCGGCCCAATTTTGCCCGAAGCGAGCCGTAAGTGCTGTCGGCGCGGAGCATTGGAGTGAGCGGGGATAACGCTGTGCCTCCACACTTACATATAATCTTATTTAGGAAAGAACGGGGGATTAAGGTGAGGCTGAAGGGACGTAAAGTTTTAGTAACTGGGGGAGCCGGTTTTCTCGGCTCCCATCTTTGCGAACAGCTGCTTGCAGAAGGGGCGGAGGTGCGGGTCCTGGACAAATTCACCTCCGGCAGAAGAGATAATTTAAGCGTGATTTTGAAACAAATTGATCTTTTAGACAGTGATATTGCTTGCGAAGATGCGGTCCTGAGGGCCGCCAGGGATACCGATACCATCGTTCACCTGGCATTTCCCATGTCCCTGCGCCAGCGGTCGATTGAAACCCCGGTCGTAGTTGAAATTTTAACCGGCCTTCTAAATTTGATAAAAGCAGCGCTTGCCCGTGATGCTTTGCTGATTTATATTTCCTCCATCGCTGTTTACGGCAATGAGCAATATATTCCCATTGATGAGCGCCACCCTTTGGAACCTGTTTTTATGCACGGCGCCGTAAAACTGGCCGGCGAAAATTTTTGCCGGACGCTGGCTGTCAGCAACGGCCTCCGGGCAGTGGTCCTCCGGGTCGCGGATATTTACGGGCCGAGAAATTCCAGGATCAGTGTGCCGATTAAATTTTTGCTCCAGGCCATGAAAGGCGGGCCTGTAACTGTGTATGGGGACGGCTCCGACAGCCGCACTTATACGTTTGTTGCCGATTTTTGCGAGGCGGTTGTCCTGAGCATGATCCGGCCAGAAGCCGCAGGCGAAGTCTTTAATATCGGAGGCAATGATTGTGTTTCAATGCGCGAACTGGCTTTTGAAGTCAAGAAAATAACCGGCGGCGGCAGTCAGGTTATCTTTCAGGACGGCCCTGTAGCGGGCCGCAGGCTGTTCATTGATAACCGGAAATCAAAAGAGATTCTGGGTTTCAGACCGGCATTCGGGATTGCCGAAGGGCTGGCTGTCACCCACCGGTGGCTGAAAGATAACCCGGACTATTATCAAACATAATTTTTCTTCTGGCACCGTATATTTTACTATATCCGGGATTTAAAAAGGATATGGTGAAAGGTAAAGGGTGTGATAATTTGGAAACATTAATTGTTATAGGAGTATTGTTTATCCTGACCTGGTTATTTTTGTATTTCAGGTATTTTAAAGAAGGAAAAGAGGAAAATGTCCGTGCGGGTTCAACTGCTTATTTCGTAGCTTCATGGGGTGACGATAATAATAACGGTTTTATCACCAGTCCGTGGAAGACACTCCAGCATGCGGTAAATCAGTTGCAGCCGGGGGAAAAGCTGTTAATTCGCGCAGGCGTCTATAAAGAAAATGTATCTTTAAAAAAGTCCGGCACCGGTGAAAATCCAATCATTATAGATGTATTCCAAGGTGAAGAAGCGGTACTGGATGGTGGAGGCGCCGGCTGGAAGTACGGCTTTAACTTTGAGCACGGGGTTTCTTTTGTAACTCTGTCAGGATTGAAGGTGAAAAATTTTGAGGGATACGGGGTGGCCCTGTGGGGAGAAAACCAGTCCATCCAGTTGAAAAATCTGGAGGCGCAGGGTTGCGGTACTGGTTTATATATCTTTTCAGGCGTGGATTTACTAATTGAGGGTTGCCATTTTCATAATAACTGCGGGCCCGGCCTGGCGGTCTCCCCGGGGCCTTTGAATAAAGCCGTGATTATTCACACCCGGTCTTCTTATAACGAAGGTCCTGGCAGGCCGGACGGCTTTATCCTGGACAGCGGAGAGGACATTGTGATAGAAAAGTGTATTGCTGAAAATAACGCAGGCAGCGGCTTGAGCTGTCTGACCATAAATACGACTGTTTCCGCCAGCTTTATCCGGGATAACGGTTTTTACGGTATTAAATGCCCCGGTGGGGGATACAAACTGATTAACTGTATTATTGACAGCAATGGTATGGCAGGTATTTTCCTGCAAGGCGGGCAATGTGAATTATTCAACAATCTTACGGTATTCTGCGGTCATAAAGGTGATTACGGGCTGGTGGCCGCTTCCGGATCTGATTCTTCTCCTGCCAGGATATCGCTGGTCAACAATATATTTGCATATAATTACGGCGGTGTTCATTTTGACAGTTCCATATTGCTGGAAAAGGAGGATCACAATATTTACTGGAGCCGCGAGGACGCCGAAATTTCCACGGGTAACCGCAGGTATTCCAGGAATGAAATAAATGAGCAGACCTGGTTTAAAGAAACCGGCAAAGGGGGGCGCAGTTTTTGCCGGGATCCCCTGTTTGTCGACCCGTCTTGCCGTGATTTCAGACTGGCAAAAAACAGTCCGGCCATCGACCGCGGTACAATAGAAGGCGCTCCGGGTTCAGATATAAACGGGAACGTTCGCCCGCAGGGCGGGGGTTTTGATATCGGCCCTTATGAATCGGCGGAGGGAAGCCTTGTTCCTCCTGCCGCCAGGATAATCCATGCGCCTGTCTATTCCAGCGATAGTTCAAATTCACTTAAATTCAGGGTCAGGTGGGAAGGATTTATTGAGGACGGGAAAGTGGCGGGTTTTAACGTTCAATATAAGGACGGGACGGGAGGTTCCTGGCAAAACTGGTTGCCGGAAACAACAGAAAGGGAAGGCGTATTTTGCGGTGCCGGCGGCCATACATTTTATTTCCGGGTCCGGGCCAAAGACAGCCTCGGCAACTGGGGGAAATGGTCGGGTGACTGTTGTACAGTAGTACCCACTGATGACCGGAGCCCTTTGATTAAGTATGAGGGTGATTGGAATTTCACCAGTTCCGGGGAAAGTTATCTGAACACCTTAAGTTGCTCAGCCAGCCCTGGAGCTGCGGCTTCCTTCCGGTTCACAGGCACGGAAGCTGCCTGGATTTCTACTTTGGGTCCGGACCGGGGGCAGGCGTTCGTTTATATTGATAATATGCTTCAGACCACAGTCGATTTGTATTGTGATAATTATCACTACCGCAGGCCGGTGTTTTCTGCTTCGCTTGACGGCACGCCGCATACGATCCGCATAGTGGTTGCCGGAACAAAGAACCAGCAGTCGAGCGGGTACCAGGTGGACGTCGATGGGATCGCTGTAAAGCTATAAAATTATAACATAAAAAATATATAAAATAAAATACAGATACTTGAGATGCAATAGTCTAAATATTATAATAATTTTTAAAAAAAAGGATTTTTTATTTTATTAACGAATATTGTGATGTAAAAATATACCATAGAGGTGGTAAAGTATGTCTCAGACGCACCAACGATTACTCATTGTTGATGACAATGCCGGAATATGCCGCCTGTTGTTCGAGATGTTCAGTGATGAGGGGTATACCGCAGAAGTGGCACAAAGCGGTGAGGAAGCAATCCGGAAGGCATGTGCAAATAATCCCTCTCTGATTCTTCTGGATGTCAAAATGCCTGGCATGAGCGGCCTGGAAACGCTGGGAAAGTTGAAGAAACTTGTACCGGGCGTGCCGGTGGTGCTGATGACGGCATATACTGAGTCAGATGTGGTGAGGAAAGCAAAGGAAGATGGTTTGATTCATAATTATTTAAGCAAGCCGTTCGACATGGATGAAATACGCTGCCTGGTCAGGGATATCCTGGCTGAGAAAAAGAGCGGGGAAAGAGTATGTGTTTAAAGCTTTATGTACAGTTTGTCAAGATCGGTATCAATGTTAAAAAACTGGCTGTTAATGATTGCCGGCAGGAGCTATTATCACCAGGAACAGCCGCCTGGCAGGCTCTTTAGGCCCGGTGACATTTTGGGTTATTATAACGATTTGACCGCCAAAACAAAATGGCGCGGTCCCGTTTCTGAAGGCGGTCTTCCCTTGAACCGGATGCAGGATGGCAGGCTGGTCATTTTCCCCACTACTATTGCTCAAAAAGCCCTGGGGCACTACGATATGTGGCTGCTCGGCCGGGACCGTCGGGATCTGGAGGAGTTCATGCTGCTTGCACGATGGCTGCGTGAACACCAGGACAGTCAGGGTGGCTGGCCGGTGTGGTCAACCCTGGGTTTTACCTGCAGCTCAAATTACTCGGCGATGGTCCAGGGTGAGGCGATCTCGGTTGTGGTGCGGGCCCACCGGCTTGATGGCGATCCATCGTGGGTCGAAGCAGCGGAAGCTGCCGCCCGGCTCATGCTCAGGCCTGTCGAAAAAGGCGGGACTGCCCGATATATGCCTGAGGGTATTGTGCTGGAAGAATTTCCTTCAGAAAGCCTGAAGACCGTCCTTAACGGGTGGTTTTTTGCGCTTTATGGCCTGTACGATTTAAGGCTTTCCAAAACGGTACCTGCTTTGGATATAGAGAGGACATTGGGCGAGACGCTCCGGGCGCTTGGTGCTTTTTTGCCTCGCTTTGACGCCGGCTACTGGTCTTATTACGATACCTGCCGAAACCTTGCCAGCCCCTTTTATCACAGGCTGCACATAGCACAGCTGTGTGTGCTTGAGATGACATTCCCCGATATTATCGGGCCGGTAGCCGGGCTGTACCGCAGGAGATTTGAGCACCAGTGGTCCAGTGGGATAAATAAATTAAAGGCCGTGGTTAAAAAAGGGTTGCAGGAGCTCTGGAACCCGCCTGAAGTTTTGCTACGTTAATAAAAAAAGAATATATATTCCGACAGCACTACGGTTCGCTTCGGACGAAATTGGGCCGCCTTCAACTCACCGTCCTGGTTCGGTTAAGGCTGGCGCGGACATTGATTGGGGACATTCCTCCGCAGGAGGTGTGTCCCCTGACATTTGACCTGCGCCCCCAATTTCGCATCCTCAGCTTCACCGAGTGCTGTTGCCGGCGCTACGCAGGTCATTCGCTAACGATAATTTCAAAAAAAATTTGCCGGTCTTCCGGACTTACTGGAGACTGGTTTTTTTATGCCGACAACTAAGAGGACAGGGTACCGTTGGAACGTCTTTTTTCTTTTGCTCATAAGATAAAAGGCAGGCAGAGAATGTATCTGGGGGAATACCCTTGAAAGTTGCCACAGTAGCAGGCACCCGGCCTCAGTTTATAAAAGCGGCGGTGGTTTCCAGAGTGATTAGGGAAAAACACGATGAAATTCTGATTCACACCGGGCAGCATTACGATGAAAATATGTCCCTGGTGTTTTTTTCGGGCCTGGGCATACCTGCTCCTGATTATTGCCTGAAAGCCGGACCAGGTACACCCGGGCAGCAGCTGGGCCGGATGCTCAGCGGGCTGAAAGATGTGCTCGACCGGGAGAAGCCGGATATCGTCCTGGTGTACGGCGACTCGCGCTCCACTCTGGCAGGAGCACTGGCGGCATCAAGGGCGGGTATACCCCTGGCGCACGTGGAAGCAGGCCTGCGCTGTCACAACCATTCCGTGCCTGAGGAATCCAACCGGGTGATCACCGACCACCTGTCCGCGGTTTTATTCTGTCCTTCTGAAACAGCGGTACGTAACCTCATAGAAGAGGGTATGGAAGTTGCTCCGGAACGGTTCACCAGCCCATATGTGGTTAATGTCGGGGATGTGATGTGTGATCTTCTCCTGGAATGCTTAAATAGAGGAAATTATTTCCCTCCTGCGGTCGGGTATCAGTTCCAAAACCGTGGGGAATACCTCCTTGTTACTGTGCACCGGGCGGAGAACACGGATAAAAAGGAGAGACTGTCCGCTATCCTGGAAAGCCTTGTTTCTTTGGGGGAAAAGATTATATTTCCAGTTCATCCCCGTACCGCTAAAAAAATTTTGGAGTTTAACCTAGACGGTTATCTTAGTCACCCCAATATGGTGGTAATTGAGCCGGTGGGTTTCCCGGAAATGATCTGGCTGATGAAAAACGCCAGGAAAATAATCACCGACTCCGGGGGTATTCAAAAGGAAGCTTTTATCCTCAAAGTACCCTGCATTACTTTAAGAGAGGAAACAGAGTGGCCGGAGACGGTTGAAAGAGGCTGCAACGTGCTTGTAGGTTGCGACCGCCGCCTGATCAGAGAAGCAGTGGGGACGGTCCTCGTTGCTGACTGGTCCGGATATCCCTACGGGCGGGGGGAAGCTTCCCGTTTGATTTCCCGTTTCCTGGAGGAATACAGTTGCGCCGGGTAGTTATGGTTTCCAACAGCGATTTCTGGTACGATTCCAGGGTCCAGAAAGAGGCTCTTGCCCTGAGCCGGGCGGGATACAGAGTAACCGTTTTCTCCCTTACTATGGCTGGACCGCGGGAGCAAGACATGGGCGGAATCAGGTTGCTTAATCCCACAACTACGGGGCTGGCCTGGTTTCCCTACAAGCCGTCTTACTTGAAGGCTTACTGGCAGGTTATGCACGCGTTGTTGAAGGAGAACGGAGATATATGGCACGGGCACGATCTGGAAACGCTCCCCTTTGTGTTTATTGCCGCCAGATTAAAGAGAGGCAAGGTTGTTTACGACTCCCATGAACTATGGCAGGGATACGACTGGCCCGGCCGGGGCGGCAGGGGTAATATTATACGGCGCTTGCTGTGGAGGGGCTGGATGTGGATAGAAAAGGTGCTGGCAAAGCGCTGCCATTTAGTTATTGCTGTCAACGAAAGCTGCGCCCTGGAAATGGCCCGGTTGCTGGGAGTGCAGCCTCTGGTATTGAGAAACTGCGTTGACCCTGTGGTGGCGGACTGCGCCGCCGGTGGCCTGAGGGAAAGACTGGGGCTCAGCTGTGGCGAGCCGCTGGTGGTTTATGCCGGCCAGCTTCAAAGGGGGCGCGGCCTGGAAAACCTGTTAAGGGCCTGGGCAGGGCTGCCCGGTGAATGGTACCTGGCCCTGATCGGCCGGGGGGTGCTGGAAGGTGAACTGCGGAATTTGGCGCTGCGCGCCGGGCTTGCAAATATTTATTTCCTGCCTCCGGTGAAGGCCTGGGAACTGCCGGGATTTATTTGCGGGGCCTCTCTTGGAGTGGCTTTGATTGAGGATACTGACCTGAGCAAGCGCTGCTCTTTGCCCAATAAGCTGCTGGAATACATTGCCGCCGGGGTGCCGGTACTGGCATCGGACCTGCCGGAGATCCGCCGGCTGGTAGCGGGGTATCAGACAGGTGTTTTGGTTAATCCCCGTGATTACGGCGATATCAGAAATGTTTTAAAAGAGCTGTTGAGTAAAGGTGAAAGGCTGGACAGGATGAGGCAGAATGCCCTGAAAGCCAGAGAAAGTTTAACATGGGAAGGAGAGGTGAGCCGGCTGATCAATGGATACTCAAAAATTGCCGGCGGATTATAGGAGCAGGTACACGCTTGCGGCTGCCGCGTTATTTGGGCTGGCAGGGGGCATGGCTGCTGTAAAATGGCCTCTGTTTCCGGCTGGCGGGATCTTGGCGCTGGCCACGATTCTGATGGCCCCGGAAACCCTGGGTTTCTTTGCCGGAGGGGGGCTATACCTGGTTGGCAGATCCCTCGACTTGGGGCAGCAGGCGTTGTTTTTTCTTAATGCAGGTTCGTTTTTACTCCCCATGTATTGCCTTCTGGTTCTTTTATTGCTGAGAAAAAGAGCGGGTGCCCTTGTTCATGTGCTCAAGCTTTGGGAATTTTGGGCTGTGCTGGGTCTGGGGTTATTAATGCTGGTCCGCCTGCCGGGCAGTCTTTTTATGGAATATGGGGTGCAGAAGATAAAATATTACCTGGCTGACAACCTGATCGTTTTTTTGGGGCCGGTTCTGGCCTCAGCTGTTTGGGGCGCTCCCGGTCTTAACCGGTTTCTGAAGGGGGTTTTCCTGGGTGGCCTGGCCCTGACGGCGTATTTCTGGCTGAGTGAATCATATCTTGATTTGCCTTTTAATACTTATGCCGTGCTGAATGCCAATCCTATTGAATTAAGCAGGTTGCTCGGTATGTTTATCCTTTTGGCAGTGTTTGGCAGGATGCCGCTGCTTTCCGTCCCATTCATGCTTTTTCTTGCCGGCGCCGCTCTTGTCGCCATGGTCCTGCTTAATGCCCGGGGACCTGTCCTGGCGCTGGTTGTTGCCTTGCTCACTGGCAGTTCCAGGGTGGTGGGCAGGGAGTTCCGCCCGCTGCCTCTTCTGGCCGTTCTTTTGTTTTTTNTGTTGGCAATTTACATGTCTTCCANTTACTGGTTTTCATCCGGTTTGTTTAGNTTGGAAGACAATGGGAGAATGCAGCTCTACCAGGCGGCTCTGGCAGCATTTTCTCAAGACCCGGTCCTGGGGGCTGGAACGGGTTCTTATGCCTCTATCTCGCCCGTTCCGGGAATCAGCTACCCGCACAACTTGTTTCTGGAATCGGCGGTGGAGCTCGGGCTGCCGGGCCTGGGGCTGTCCCTGCTGCTGGTTTTTGCCCCTCTGAGCCGGCTCATGCTTTGGGGGAAACGGGCTGAAGATACTACCCTCGCCGTTGTATTAGTGCTGTTTTGTCTGGTGAACGCCATGTTTAGCGGGGATATACCCGGAAACTTTACGCTCTGGCTTTCTGTTGGGGTGGTGGCTTCCCTCGCCGTAGTTGCTGCGGAGGAGTACCAGTGAGATTTTTAATGATCTCCGGCGCAAAAGCTTCATCTTCAGGCGGTGAAACCATTCATACCCTGGAAATGGCAGGGGGGCTGGCCGGGGCCGGAGCCCGGGTAACTCTGATCTTGCAGGGGAAGTACCGTGGGCCGAGCCGGCAGGGTATTGATATAGTAGGGCTGCCTGTAACGGGAAATAAGTACCTTGACAGGCTGATCTGGCCGGTGATGGTATGTCTGGTGGGGCTGTTTCTGACTTTAAGGGAGGACTATGATGCGGTATATGTGCGCGACAGTATTTACGAGATGCCCGTGGTTTGGCTGCTTAGCCTGCTGGGCCGGGTGGTGCTCCTGGAACTGAACACAGTGGTTGCAGAAGACCTTGTGGCAAAGGGAAGAGCGCCGTGGAAGCAGGCACTGGCCGGCTGGGTGCAGCGAAAGGCCTGCCTTTCTGCCACCCTGCTCTTGCCGGTTTCTACCTCCCTGGCCGGGTGGCTGGCCGGACAGGGTGTGCCTGCCGGCAGGATCGCAGTGGTGGCCAACGGAGCCAACCCATATCTGTACCGCCCTTTGGAGCGCAGGGTTGCGTTAAGTAAACTGGGCCTGGACCCGGCGAAGCGGTACCTCTGTTTTGTCGGCAACCTGGCTGCCTGGCAGGGCACAGGGATGGTTGTTGAGGCATTTGCCGGGCTGGCCAGGCGTTACCCGGACATCATGCTGCTGATCATCGGGGACGGCCCGGAAAGGGAGATGCTGGAAACCCTGGCCTGCCGCCTGGGTCTAGCCGGCCGGGTGCTTTTCACCGGCCGGCTGCCGTATCACCGGGTTCCCCTTTACATGAATGCTTGTATTGCCGGTATTGGCGGGGGCTGGTATGGTGAAAACCGGCTGTTAAAAAGAAGGTTCCATTTCAGCGGCAGTTCTGCCTTGAAAGTTTTTTCTTACCTGGCCTGCGGCCTGCCGGTAGTTGTTCCGGATATTCCAGACCTGGCCGGTATGGTGCGGCGGGCAGGTTGCGGGCTGGTGGTGAAACCTGAACGGGTGGAAGACCTGGAAGCGGCGCTGGAGGCTGTCCTTGAGCATCCCCGGCAGTGGACGGAGGCCGGGCTCAGAGGAAGGGACATGGTTGAACGGGAGGCTACCTGGGAACACCGGGCCTCTCTGGTTATATCACTGGTAGATCTGGTCAGACGCCGGAGAGGTGAGTGATTTCAATGAAAAAATTAATGTATTTGACGGTGACCGCGCCCCTTGGCCAGCCGGAGGCCTTTTTGATACCGGAGATGAACTGCCTGACAGAGCAGGGAGTTGACCTGACGGTCATCCCCATTCGCCCGGCCGGACGGATTGAGCACAGGGACGGGGAGGAACTGCTCCTCCGGACCATTGTTGCCGGGCTCTGGAGTGGAGAAGTCTGGCTGTCGGTCCTGTCGTGGCTCGTTAAAGCTCCCCTGCGGGTGACGGGCTTGCTATTCCTGCTGCTAAAAGGCGGGAGCCCGGCCAATAAAATAAAAAACCTGCTGGTTTTTCCTAAAGGCCTGTTTATAGCAGGAAAAGTAAAGTCTCTGGGAATAGACCACATCCACGCTCATTGGGCTTCTACTCCCTCGACCTGTGCCATGGTGGCATCCGCCCTGACCGGTGTCGGCTGGAGTTTCACCGCCCACCGCTGGGATATCCGGAATAACAACCTGTTGAGGGAAAAGCTGAAAAGGTGTTCCTTTATGCGGGTGATTTCAGGCCGGGGGTATAAACAAGTAATCGAAATTGCCGGCCCGAAGGCAAAAGAGAAGGTAATTATATGCCCGTTAGGGGTAGATGTATCACCGGGGTTGAGCAGGAGACCTCATTCAGGCAGGGGGAAGCCTCTTATCGCGGCTATTGGCACTCTGACGCCGGTAAAAGGCCACCGCTACCTTCTTCAGGCCTGCCGGCTGCTGGCTGACAGAGGAATAGAATTCCGGTGCCTGGTAGTTGGTGACGGGCCGGAAAGAGGCAGCCTGACGCGTCTGGCTGAACGGTTGAAGCTTGGCAAAATAGTCAACTTCACCGGCGCTCTTTCCCATGACAGGATACTCCGGATGCTCAGGTCCGGAATTTTTAGACTGCTGGTACACCCCAGTGTGGAAACGCCGGGCGGCGATCATGAGGGGGTGCCGGTGGCGGTTATGGAGGCTATGGCCAGCGGTGTGCCGGTGATTGTTACGGAAACCGGCAGTATAAC
>Ga0067045_1004220_pt1 | contig 11877 bp, 13 predicted proteins | sample TerdegcTABiofilm_FD_59184 | JGI IMG/M metagenome (GOLD analysis project Ga0067045, IMG submission 59184) | Combined Assembly of (Gp0054472, Gp0054536) Wastewater bioreactor microbial communities from Singapore -Terephthalate degrading...
CCCATCCCGAACACGGCAGTTAAGCCCTCCTGAGCCGATGGTACTTGGGGCTTGCCCCTGGGAGAGTAGGTCGCTGCCAGAATAATATTAAGGGGACATTCCTCTGTAAGAGGTGTGTCCCCTTTCCTTTGTCGCCTCATGGTGAAAAATCATGAGGCTTATGTTTTTATAGGCTTTGATAAACCTGGAGGAGGAAGTGAAAAAATTTTATTAATAATGTACGTTATTGTTAATTTAAAGTAGGAATATGCAATATTATGGCAAAATTATATATGTAGTCAAAAACTTATTATACCGAAGCACCCAGGACTTCAGTCCAGATATCAAAACCATTTTTTAAAGATTGCTCCACATGAGCCGGATTATATACCACTAGTGGTAGTGCTGAACTCAGTAGTTAATGCCATTAGATTAGAAGACCGCCTGGTAGAAGAAGGGTTTTCAAGAGGTGAATTGTTGGCCGTAAGAGGGCTTTCTGATCGTAATATCCGGCAACGACAGCCGGAACATCTCCTGGTTATCGGCACATCGGCAATAGAAGGGAGTGGATTATAAATGTGATTACTTAATATTTGAGGCTTATGAAGCTCCTTCATTTATGCAGCGTTTTGGCCGGGTTGGGCAGACAGTCTATGTAATATTTTCGCACATACTCTTCGAAATCTGTTCTTTTCTCGTGGTTGGTGGAGATGAGCAGCTTGCCGCTTGTGGCGCTATACTGTATGGGGAGGGGGGCTTTATTTAAGACCACTAAGTCGATGTTGTCAGTATTAAAAATTTTTTAAAGTTCTCCCAGCAGGCTCATTTCAATCCGGAACGATTCCATGTCCGGTAAATCTTCACTTAATAACACGCCAACACCGATATCACTTAGGGGGGTTGGGCGTCCGTAAACATGGGAACCAAAAAGGTAGGCGGCGATAACCTGTGGAAAACGATTAGAAAGCACTTTAAACCGTGGTAATAACTTCTCAATTTCAATATTGGAGGTCATTTTAAATATCAACGGATTCACCGCCCAGCAGTTGATAAAGGATTATACAGATTTATTATATCACAAGAACAGTATGTCCGTTGTATCGCTATTTTTGATGAAATGAGAATTTGAAATCTTTTTTACCACCCATCTTTGAGAATTAAGCGTATTCAGGGTACTAAAGGAATATGGGAAGCGAGTGCCATTATGGGCTTACGTATTACGTTTGACAGGGAGGGCGAAACAATCACTTTGCGAAACTGCGGAGAACATGATAAGACGCTGAAAAATCCATAAGAGGGTGGATGCTACCCAGCCGGCAGAGTTCTTGGAGTGGAACACTATGTTTGCGAGAATAAGAAAAATATCTTATACAATTAGGATGTGATTGCTCTGAAAAGTATTGATGATTATATAAAAGATCTTGCCCATCCGGATGTGCGGGTGAGGAGGCATGCCGTTTTTTCAACTCCGATATTTCGGTCCGGAGGCAGCAGCGCCTTTGCGGGCAATTATCCGCGAAGATCCGGATCCATTGGTGCAGGCCGGCGCAATAAGTTCTCTGGGCTGGCTCGGTGATGATGAATGTGTTGGCGAATTGCTGTTTATTTTGCTTGAAGGGGATGAATTATCTGCGAAAGAGGCCGCTACGGTATTAGGGGAACTGGGCTTTGAATCTGCCCGCGAACCCCTCTTGAATGCGGCGCGAGATCCCGGACAGCCGAACCGCGAAGCTATCCTGCGTGCCCTGGGTGCTTTTCCCGGAGATGGCGTGGAAGAAGAATTGATGCGCATAATGGGTGATACAGATTATATTGATGAAGCGATCGCCTGTGCCGAGTCATTGGCTGAACTGCAATATTACCGTGCGGCGCCGGAAATCGTTCATTTGTATCATCAGACTGATGACGAATTGGTTATGGATGATTTGCTGAGATGCCTGGCCGCGTTGCTGGGTGAGCCGCGGCTGGCTATGGATATAAGTTGTTTTGAGGCAGATACTTTGATTAAGTCCCTGAGTGCGGATCTGATGGCCGAAGATAGCAAGAAAAAAGCGGCTGTCTTAAAGGCTTTGAAGAAAAAGGATTGTCGCCGTTACAGTAAATTAATCAAAGAGTTAATTATTGAGACCACGAAGTCCGTTTTTATTAAGGCAGGAATCTGGAATGAGAGTGCGTTGAGTATGAGTGAAGCGGATCTTTTAGACAGAATTAAGGATACACGACTCGGCGCGTGTATTGCCATTATTAACATTTTTAAGAAGATGGATATCCCGCCACGTGGTAGTTATTTTTATATAACCGAAAAAAACATCTGGCTGGTGGCATGCTCTATTTTTCCAGTATTGCGCGAACTGAATAAAGTCATGTTGGAGTTAGAAGGAAAACTGGATCCGGTTATCTGTCTGGTTGATGAACTGGCCAGGAGATGTACGGTATCGCCGCGCCGGTTAATTAAAGAAGTGGCAGGTTACGGTAATCAGGCCGTACAACCACTGACTGAATATCTTAATTCTATCAGTGAAATGTATGATGACATGTATACCGGCTGGTGCATAGCCGAGGCGCTTGGTCACATTGGGACGCCGGATGCGGTGGAAGGGCTGCTGGAAACTTTTTCAGACATGTTGGAAGAGGACGAGGAAGAAGGTTCAGTGTATTCAATTCAGGAAGCTCTTGCCCGTTGTGGCGAAACAGCCGTTGATCAAATCATTAATTACGTTCAAACCTGGGAAGAGGATGAAGAAGATATTGATGAAGAAGATAATGATGATTGGGATGAGCCTACTGATGAAGATGAGGAAAGCTCAAGCGATATCTGGCCAGGGGTTTTTGCCTGTGGAGCTTTGGCAAAAATCCGCCACCCGAAAGCCTTTGAGTTCCTTTTGAGCCGTCTGGCGCACCCTGACGAAGATGTGCGCCGTACGACATTGGAACAGCTCTTGGAATACGGTGATCCGGAGGCTATTTTTGTGGTGCGGCGGATGCTGGATGATGACTCCGATGATGTGGTATACGCCGCAAAGGTAACCTTGGTCGGGCTTTGCGATGCCAATGGGGTGAACTTGGGGGATTTGGATAAATTACGGGCTGAAATTGAAGAAGATGATTTCGGTTTTATTGATGAATATGATAAATATATCGATGAATATTATGACGATCCGGAGGATGAAGATTGGTTTTGGGGTGATGATTTCAACAGTGATGACAAGCCTGTCCCGGTAGTAAAACCGCCTAAAATCGGTCGCAACGAACCTTGCCCCTGCGGCAGCGGGAAAAAGTATAAAAAGTGCTGCGGAAAAGACAGTAATTGAACGAAGAAAACAGTTTCCAATCCTGCCCTTTCATTCCGGGCAGCATGCTGCGCGGGGCTTTGGTCAATCTCTAAAATGTTGGAATGGCCCGGGCTGAAAGACCACCATCTGGCAGAATATATGGACATTAAAGAATTTAAAAATCGACCGGTATTGCCTGACCCACTTCATGTGAAAGCTTCGGGTATCAGTGGTATGAGAAAGCAACGACCAGAACAAAAACCTCAGTCAAAAATTGCTAGCCACTATAACGGCTCCATGGCGGAAGCGTTTAGGAAGGCTGAAGAAAAGCTAAATAGAAGAAATTAGGATACTGGGCAAGAGAAGGGGCAATTATCTATGAGGGTTTTAATACTAACAGTCGGCGGGTCTGACAGTCCAATCGTCAGATGTATAGAGAATTATCGTCCGGATCATGTTGTTTTCCTGTGTACTGAGGATAAAGACGGCAATAAAGGCAGCAGAGAAATGATAGACGGCGGCCCAAATACCTCTGTTAGTCATGAATGCAAAAAATGCGGATACAAAAATGTGGATCAAAGAGATAACATTGTTAATCAGTGCGGTTTGAGCCAGGGCAAATATGAGATACATACGGTGCCTCACGACGATCCAAATAAAAATTTTGAAATCGCCTTAGGATTGATAAAAAGGTTTTTCAGCGAGAGGCATGAAGTCATTGTCGACTATACGGGAGGTACAAAGTCGATGTCTGTCGGCCTGGGCAGGTCAGGCTTTGTCAACGATGAAAGGGTTTGAACGCCTGCTTATCCTTTGCCGCGGTTTTGCCGCGTGGGATAAGTTTGATTATCGCGGGGCTGCTGAGACGGTCTACAGGACGATAGACCAGTTGAACAAATGGCGGATCAGCTAAACGGGATTAAAGGCAAATGTATCGACGATGTCCGGGGGCTGTTGATGTCCGTGGAGGGGCGGGCCGGGAACCTTTACTGGCAGGGGATCAAATTATTAACCGGCGAGAAAGTCAATTTCCCGGGGCGTGAACACCGGGACAGCGCCGATCCGGTTAACTCCTTGTTGAATTACGGATACGGGATGCTGTACAGACAGGTGGAAGGCGCTTTGATCCTGGCCGGATTGGATCCCTTTGGCGGGTTCTTGCATGTATTTTACCTACGTTTGCCCTGTTCAGAAGAAAGTTACCCGGAAGATGCAGTACGGTCAGGAAGCACACCTGGAATTGGACAGGCTGGAAAATTCGCAGGGGCCTTCTCTGAATCATAAATATCAGCTGATAGCGTATGCCATGCTATTGGAAGATACATACAACAAGCCGGTGCGATACGGTTTCATATATACCAATAATGAAAAAGCTATTCCAGTCGAGGTCACACCCAACGCCAGGGTATACGTAAAGGAAACACTGGAAAAGATACGTCTTTTGGTGTCGAAGGAATTGATACCGAATAAAGCCGGTGAAAAAGGTAAGTGTGTTGACTGTGAGTATCGCAATTTTTGCGGAGATGTGAGGTGATTACAGACTTATGTATTTTTTAACCGACGAGGAAAGAAAGCAGCTTTTTAAAGGCTATCTGCCGCGTTCCAGGCAGATGGAAATTGCAGAGGAACTGCGGGGCTGGAACTGGCACCAGCCACCATTGGCGCCGGTTTACGATATAAGAATGGCCCTTTATGAAGTGGCTAACTCTCATTCACATTATCGACGATGAGCTTCGTCAATGGTTTATTGAAGAGCGGGATGAAAAAATGAGAATGATATACGAGGAAATTGACCCTGGTCTTGGGGAATGCTACAATTATTGCCCTATATTTTGCAGTGCCGGGGATAAAGAAAAAAAGAGGACTTTTGAAACCAGGCTGGAATAGGTGAATAGAGTTGGTTTTCGCAAAAGAAGGGATTTTTTACGCAGAAAGAAGTTTTTCGAAGTTTTAGACGTTTCATGTCTTACTTGATATCTAAAAAAGCCAGTGATACCAAGGGTTTAGCCCGACTGCCCGCGGTCGGTTGCAGTACCGATCCCGATAACAAGGGGACTGAAATTTATCGCGTACTCCACTACGCTGACGCCGAGGGTGTTTCTCAATATGGTTTAAGAGTATAATATTATGTTTTGTTTTTGGTAAGCCAAAATTAAACCTTAGAGGAGAATTTTAAAATGATATGGGAAGAAGTAAAAAAAGCTTATCCTAATCAGTGGGTAATTATTGAAGCTATTGAAGCTTATACAGAAGAGGATAAAAGGATAATAGCTCAAATGACCGTAGTTAATAATTTCCAGGATGACAATAACAAAGCTCTATTGCAGTATTTGCAATTACACCGGAAGCACAGGGAGAGAGAACTTTACGTTGTCCACACTTCACGTCCAGAGTTGGACATAATCGAGCAAAAATGGATTGGGGTGCGGGCTGATATATGAATCTAAAAGTAAAACCCTTTAGAGCCTATGGTACTTGGGGCGTGGTCCCTGGAAGATTACATATCGTTTGCGGGAGAATTGTCAATATGCTAATATATTATTAGGAAAATTGTTTAAGCGCTTGGCGCTTTTTTATTGTATTTAAAACATTACTCCTACTAGTTAATATAATAGTGTATGCTTATAATGGAGGGTGATTTGATGTCCGGACATTCTAAGTGGGCTACTATTAAGCGTAAAAAAGCTAAAGTAGATGCTCAGCGGGGTAAAATATTTACACGCTTGGCCAGGGAGATTATGGTTGCCGCCCGTCAGGGAGGAAAAGACCCGGAAGGTAATATGCAACTTAAAGCTGCTATTCAAAGGGCAAAAGAGGCAAACATTCCTAATGAAAATATCATGCGTGCTATACAAAAAGGCGCAGGTGAACTGAGCGGTATGAATTATGAGGAGTTTGACTATGAAGGTTATGGACCTGGCGGCGTTGCTGTTATGATTGAAATAATGACCGATAATCGTAACCGTACGGCAAGTGAAATAAGATATATTTTTTCTAGAAACGGTGGCAGTTTGGGTGAATCCGGATGTGTTGCCTGGGTGTTCCAGGAAAAGGGGCTGATTGTTGTTGAAAAAACAAATTGTAAATATAATGAAGATGATTTGATGTTGCAAGCCATTGAATCAGGCGCTGAGGATTTTAAGGTTAGTGATGATTCATACGAAATTACAACTGATCCGGGTGACATAACAAAAGTTAAGGAGTCACTGGAAACATCGGGCATTGAAATAGCGTTCGCGGAAGTTACGAAGCTTCCTTTAAACACTGTAAGGTTAGAAGGACAAGAAGCAGAACAAATGATAAAGCTTATAGACGCTCTTGAGGACCACGATGACGTGCAAAACGTTTATACGAACTTCGAAACAGATATGTAGACGTATATGTAATAGTTGGAAAGATTGGAGTTATTAAGATGACTTGAGCAGGAGACTTTGCGGTTGGAGGTTTTGGTAATGAAAATGTTGCTGCATATTTGCTGTGGTCCTTGCTCGATATATCCTGTTCAATACTTGAGAGAAAGAGGGATGGATATTTACGGATATTTCTATAATCCCAACATCCACCCGTATACTGAATTTAACAAGCGTAAAGAGACCTTGGAGAAATATGCCGGGGAAATTGGTTTGAATATTATATTTAATAACGAGTACCAATTGGAGGAATTTTTACAAGGTGTAGTACACAGGGAGGCTAAACGTTGTCAATATTGTTACTCATTGCGTCTCAACCAGGCGGCTAGAGTGGCTAAAAAAGGGGATTTTGATTGCTTTAGTACGACCCTGCTGGTCAGTCCCTACCAGAAACACGACCTCATCAAAGAAATCGGTGAAGCGATCGGGGATAAATATGGGGTTCCCTTTTACTATGCCGATTTTAGAAGAGGCTACCGGGAGGGTGCGAGCCGATCCAGAGAACTGGGCATGTACCGGCAGCAATATTGCGGCTGCATTTATAGCGAAAAGGAACGCTACTACCGTAACTCTCAGCCGTCCGGCGTGAAAAGATAACTAATTCAGGTAACAAGTTAGCTTAAAGTGACATGCTACTGGAGGGCGATTTTGAGCCATTATTTAATAATAAGGTAGGTAGTATATAATATGTTGGAGTCATTCGGCAAGATGATTTTATTCTTTGGGCTGTTTCTGGTTTTAGTTGGCGGGCTGATGCTGGCCGGGGGCAAACTCTTCGGATTGGGACGCCTTCCCGGAGATATTGTTGTACAGAAGGAAAATTTTAGTTTTTATTTCCCTGTGGTAACTTGCATTGTTTTAAGTATTTTACTTACGATAATTTTAAATATTTTCACGCGCCGATAGGTATGCGAAACCACAGTTTTTCAACATTTGAAGGAATTAGTAATTTCTTGTCGAAGTCATTTAGCGGGGTAAAGCTATTTTGTGAGTTTCGGGTGAAGAAAAGTGAATATAAAAAATGTAGCAAAGCATTTATTGGTTTTATTGTTGCTTTGTGCCATTCTTTTACCCTCGATAGTTGCTGAGGGGGCAATAAAGTCAGAAACGGTAAGAGTAGCCCTTGGTAGGCAAACTAAAGAGTTCAGATTCAAAACAAATGGCAATTACCAACTAATCAATTTATCAAATGGTAAGGTAATTACAAAAATAGGAAACAATGAAAACTGGCAGGTGGAATTGCAGGCCGGTCAAATAATGTTTCAGAGTTCCGGGAATAAGTACGGGCCTTTCAGCGGGCCGGTCGTGGTGCAAGAAAATAAGACGCGTGTAAGTGTTCTCGCTGCAAATAGAGAAGTTATGGAAATTATGTCGATGAATGACCTTGTGGCGCTTAATGCCTGGGGGGAAGCGGTGGAGTTGGATGATAATAAAGATTTGTCTGTAAGAAACGCCCAGGGTAAGAATGCCTTAACTTCAAACACAGGATTAAACTTGATTTCATTGTTGGAGGGAACGGAATACAGGCGCTATCGCGGCAATATTGAATTTCGTGTAGATAACGGCAGTCTCGTGGCGATAAACGAGCTTAATATTGAAGATTACCTGCGTGGTGTAGTGCCGGCGGAAATGCCGTCGTCCTGGCCGGCCGAAGCGTTGAAAGCTCAGGCGGTAGTGGCGCGAAACTATGCCCTGCAGAGAGTTGAGGCTACCCGTGGCTCCAGTTATAATTTAACAAACGACCAGTTTAGTCAGGTCTATTCGGGTTACGATGCGGAGTCGCCTGCCACGGACCGGGCGATTGAAGACACCCGTGGCGTGGTTATGCTGAACCGGGGCAGTCTGATCTCTGCGTTTTTCCACTCAAGCAGCGGTGGTTATACTGAAAATAGCCGAAGATGTATGGTACAGTTCCCTGTCTTATATTAAACGCAAAGACGACCCATACGATAAGAACGATCGGCATTATAACTGGCAGGTTAGTTATACAACTGACCAGTTGAAGGAAATCTTAAAAAAAGCCGGTTATATGTTTAACAACATTACAGATATTAATATAATGGCCAATACGGCTTCCGGCGCCAGGGTAAAAAAACTGGCGGTTATCGGTGTGGATACCGACGGCAAACCTTTGCGGGTTGAGATTTCTAACGCGGATAACGTGAGAATTGCTCTTGGCTTAAAAAGTGCTTTGTTTACTTTGAAAAAAGTATATGATAAGGACAAAAATCTTACCGGGGTAAATATCAGCGGCAGCGGATGGGGGCACGGATTGGGTCTTTCACAATGGGGGGCCAACGGTATGGCCAGACAAGGTTATAAGTACCAGGATATTTTGAAATACTATTATTCGGAAATTAATTTTGCAGCTAATTACGGCCGGTAGCAGGTTTTCATTGTTTGTGCGAAAGCAAAGTGGACGGCAAGTATGAGGAGTTGAGTAGCAACGGGTGAATCTATGTGAATTTGACTATGTCCTCCCCGAGGAATTGATTGCCCAGGAACCGGTAAGCAAAAGGGATGCGTCCAGGTTAATGGTCCTGCATCTTAACGGGGCGCCTCTGGAACACCGCCGGTTTACAGATTTGGTTGATTATCTGAGGCCGGGAGATACTCTGGTCATAAATGAGACTAAAGTTATACCTGCCCGCCTCTTTGGTATAAAAGATACTACCGGTGCGAAAGTTGAAGTGCTAATATTAAAACAACTGGACAGGAACCGCTGGGAGGCGTTGGTACGGCCGGGTAAAAGGGTAACAGTCGGGACGAAGATTAAATTCGGTAACGGTTTGCTGGAAGCTTTGGTTTTGGATAACACAGTTTTTTGGCGGCCGGGTGCTGGAGTTCAGTTACAACGGTATTTTTGAAGAAATATTAGACCAGGTTGGCGTAATGCCGCTCCCTCCATATATTAAAAAGCCGCTATCAGATAAACACCGTTACCAAACAATTTACGCCCGGCAGGCGGGGTCGGCGGCGGCTCCCACTGCCGGGCTTCATTTTTCGCCGGAGTTGCTTGAACAAATTTTAAATATGGGTGTTGCAGTGGTTCCTGTACTTTTACACATAGGGTTGGGTACTTTCCGGCCCGTGCAAGTAAATGATATCCGGGATCATCACATGCATGCGGAGTTTTACAAGATATCGGAGGAGGCTGCCGTTATTATAAACGAAACTAAATTAAGAAAAAAACGTTTAATTGCGGTCGGCACAACTACCACCCGTTGTCTTGAAAGCGCTGCCCGGGAAGATGGCAAGGTATGCCCCGGATCAGGCTGGACTGAAATTTTTATTTACCCGGGCTATCGTTTTAAATTAGTGGAAGGGTTAATCACTAATTTCCATTTGCCCAGATCAACTCTGCTGATGTTGGTGTCCGCCCTGGCTGGGAAAGATAAAATTATGGCCGCATACAACGAGGCTGTAAGGCTGAAATACCGGTTTTTTAGTTTTGGCGACGCGATGTTGATTATATAAGACCGGAGGAACTGTATTGGCTATTAGTTTTACCGTTACAAAAAAACTTCAAAATGGGCGGGCCCGCCTTGGTTTGTTGCACACTCCGCACGGAACGGTGGAAACACCTGTTTTTATGCCTGTAGGTACCCAGGCTACGGTGAAGACAATGACTCCCGAGGAAGTTTGGAATGTGGGCGGCAGGCTGATTTTAAGCAATACTTATCACCTGTATCTACGGCCCGGCCAGGAACTGGTGCGGGAATCAGGCGGGTTGCACCGCTTCATGAACTGGCATGGTCCTATTCTTACCGACAGTGGCGGTTTTCAGGTTTTTAGCCTGGGTCCGCTGCGCAAGGTATCTGAGGAAGGTGTAACTTTTCGTTCCCATATCGATGGTTCCGAGCATTTTTTCAGTCCTGAAAAAGCTATGGAAGTACAAATGGCTCTCGGAGCAGATATTGCCATGGCGTTTGATGAATGTGCCCCATACCCGTGTAGTTATGAATATGCGCTGGAGGCTCTTGAGCGTACCAGCCGTTGGGCTGAACGGTGTTTGACAGTACACCGCCTGGAGGAACAAGGGGTATTTGGTATTGTCCAGGGAGGGATATTCCCGGATTTGCGTAAAAAAAGCGCCGGTGAGATAGTAAATCTCAATTTCTCAGGTTATGCTATCGGTGGATTGAGTGTCGGCGAGCCAAAAGATATAATGTACGAAGTGCTTGATTATACGGTTCCACTTTTGCCGGAAGAAAAGCCGCGCTACCTGATGGGTGTCGGCTCACCTGATTGCCTGGTGGAAGGTGTGTTGAGGGGGATTGATATGTTCGACTGTGTTCTGCCCACCAGACTCGCCCGAAACGGAACGGTTTTCACCCGCAGGGGCAAGCTTGTGGTACGTAATGCCGGTTATGCAAGAGATTTAACCCCGCTCGATCCGGATTGCGATTGTTATGTTTGTCAAAACTATAGCCGCGCTTATATACGCCACTTGATTAAAGCCGGCGAAGTGTTAGGCATCCGCTTGACAACCATTCATAATCTTTACTTTATTTTAAAGCTGATGAAAGAGATCAGAGAAGCGTTGCGCGAAGGAAAAATAGTGGAATATAGAGATTATTTTATAAAAAAATACCAGGGTGGTTAATTATATAAAAAGTCATCTTTAAAAAAGGGATTTTTGTTACAATGAACGAATTAAGATATTGTAATTTAATGAGAAAGGAGGTCAAAGGGTGGGTATTAATTATCAATATGGTTCAATTCTATATATTGTGGCTCTCTTCGCGGTTTTGTACTTCATTATGATCCGGCCCCAGCAGCTGCGTCAAAAAAAACTTCAGGAGATGATCAATCATCTAAAAGTTGGTGACCGGGTGGTCACTATTGGTGGAATCTACGGCACGATCGAAAAAATAAAGGATAATTCCTTTATTTTAAGAGTAGCTGATAATGTCCGGATAGAGTTCCAGAGGAATGCCATTGCGCAGAATACGAGCAGCGAAGCGGAAAAGAAGGAGTGAGGAGAAAAGGAGTAGGATTTGCAGGACATTTCTTCGTGTAAAGAGATAAAAGAAATGTATTGAGGTTTGAGAAGTGTGCTCCTTTTCCCTGCTGAGGGGGCTTGTTTGTTAATGATCACCCTGGAGGATATCAAGAAGGACCCGGTGGTTGACTCTTTTATCCGGAAAGGCAATAAATACCTTGGTGTGATTGGTTTTACCGAGCATAGCTACCGGCATGTCAACCTGGTTTCC
>Ga0067045_1004268_pt1 | contig 11875 bp, 12 predicted proteins | sample TerdegcTABiofilm_FD_59184 | JGI IMG/M metagenome (GOLD analysis project Ga0067045, IMG submission 59184) | Combined Assembly of (Gp0054472, Gp0054536) Wastewater bioreactor microbial communities from Singapore -Terephthalate degrading...
GCGCCTACTTTCCCAGCGGCAGCTCGGGCGAGCTGCGCCAGGAAGCCAAGTTCCGCTTTCTGGCCAAGATGCACAGCCACTTGATGCATCTCAAGGCCGAGCGCGACTTCGTGCTCTGCGGCGACATCAATATCGCGCACCAGCAGGCCGACCTCAAGAACTGGCGCGGCAACCAGAAAAACAGCGGCTTCCTGCCCGAGGAGCGCGACTGGATGACCAAGCTGCTGCACAAGACTGAGATCAGCGGCGGTCTGGTGGACGTTTACCGTCTGCTCCAGCCCGACACCACGGACGCCTGCTACACATGGTGGAGCAATCGCGGCCAGGCCTATGCCAACAACGTGGGATGGCGGCTGGACTACCACCTGGCCACGCCGGCGATCGCGGCCCTGGCGCGCACCGAGTCCATCTACAAGGGCGAGAAGTTCTCGGACCACGCGCCCATCACCATTGGCTATGACCTGACGCTCTGAGGCGTGCAAGCAACGCCGGCAGCAAGCTGCAAGGCAGTGAACGCACGCATGCTCGGCGAATTGAGTTAGCGCAAGGTGCAACAGTACAACCCATGCGAGCATGAGTTGTACTGAGCCGGCTGGGCAGGTTTCCGAAAGAATGAACGGCGGAACCTGGAGGGCNACAAGGCCACAGCGGTTCCCGTTTCGCTTTNAGGAAAAGGAATAGCCAATGAAGAAGATTCTGATGACCNTGGCCCTGTGTGCAGCCGGTGCCCTGAGCGCNCCCGCCATGGCGGCAGGCTGNGAAGCCGTNGTCGAGAGCAACGACGCCATGCAGTTCAATGTCAAAAGCATCGATGTGCCCAAGTCCTGCAAGAAGTTCAGCGTGACTCTCAAGCATGTGGGCAAGATGCCCAAGACGGCCATGGGCCACAACATCGTGGTCAGCACCGCAGCCGATATGCAGCCCGTGATCACCGACGGCATGGCCGCCGGCGCTGGCGCCGACTATGTGAAGGCCGGCGATGCACGCGTGCTGGCGCATTCCAAGCTCATCGGCGGCGGCGAGACCACCAAGTTCGATATCGACGTGGCCAAGCTCAAGGCTGGCACGGACTACGCCTTCTTCTGCAGCTTCCCCGGCCACTCGGCCCTCATGAAGGGTTCGCTCAAGCTGGGTTCCTGATCCGGAAATTCTATTTTTTTAGTAGCTGCTAGCGCTTTCTTTCAAAGGTTTTCAGATATATAAATACCTGAAAACCTTGATAAGAAAGCGCAATTAGCTTCTGAATCAATAGCAAATCTGACTGACCCAAAGCGCCTGTGACGAAAGTCACCGGCGCTTTTTCATGGCTACTCCATCGCGGAGGTCAGCGGTCTGTTGGTCACCACATGCTTCATGACCAGCGTGGAAGTCATGCGCAGCACGCCGGGCAGCCGGGTCAGGTGCTCATCATAGAGCCGCTGATAGGCCGGCAGATCCCGCACCACGACCTGCAGCAGGTAGTCCGGGTCGCCAAACAGGCGCTGGGCCTGCACCACATTGTCGAGCCGGGCCACCGCGTCCTCGAACGCGGGCACGGACTTGCTGTCCTTGAGCGTGACAAAGACCAGCGACGAAAAATCCAGCCCCAGTGCCACAGGGTCCAGCTCGGCGCGGTAGCCGCGAATCACGCCCGATTCCTCCAGCGCACGCACACGCCGGTGGCAGGGCGACAGGCTCAGGCCCACCTGCTCGGCCAGCTCTGTCACCGTGAGGCGGCCATTGTTTTCGAGCGCAGCAAGAATTTTTCGATCCAGCGAATTCACGTGGCAGTTTCTTCCAATTTCAAACCGATCAGCGGCGAATATTGAGAGCACATTCTCGCTCCTCTTCCATATTCTCTCGGTATCAACGCTTTTCGAGGGAATTTCGTGTCCTACGCCGCCTTGACCGCCTTCTGGGCCGTTTCCTTTCTTCTGGTGCTCACGCCCGGGGCCGACTGGGCCTATGTGATCTCGGCCGGTCTGCGCGGCCGGCGGCTGGTGCTGCCTGCCACGCTGGGCCTGGCCTGCGGCGCGCTGCTGGCCACGCTGGCGGTGGCTGCCGGCGTAGGCGCCCTGGTCGCACGCAACCCGGCCCTGCTGACCGCCTTGACGGCCACCGGCGCGCTTTATCTGGCCTGGATGGGCGTGGGCCTGTGGCGCAGCCCGGCCGCCATCAGCCGTGCCGCAGATGCCGAGGCCGGCACGCGCTGGCACTGGACGGTCAAGGGAGCCAGCGTCAGCGGCCTCAATCCCAAACAGCTGTTGCTGCTGCTGGCCCTGCTACCGCAGTTTGTGCGGCCCGCCGAGGGCTGGCCGGTGTTTGCGCAGATCATGGTGCTGGGCGCCGTCCATGCGGCCAGCTGTGCCGTGGTCTACTTCGGCGTGGGCTGGGGCTCGCAAAGCGTGCTGCGCTCGCGCCCCGCAGCCGCGCTGGCCGTCTCGCGCCTGTCGGGCACGCTGATGCTGGTGATTGCCGCCGTGCTGCTGGGCGAGATCGCCGTCCCGCATCTCTGAAAGACAAAATGCCTGCGGCCGAACACCGCAGGCATTTCAGGGACAGACCCAGGCTGTAAGCCCCGCACGCAGGGCAGGGGCCGCCTCGCGGCGGGGACGCCCGGCACAGGATGGCCTCCTCCCGCATTGCATGGCTGCAGAGGATCGCATCAGGGGAAGTCGCCCCATTTCATCAGCTCTTCAGCGCTCCCAGCACCTCGTCGAGCATCTTCTTGGCATCGCCGAACAGCATGCGGTTGTTGTCCTTGTAGAACAGCGGATTGTCCACGCCTGCATAGCCGGAGGCCATGGAGCGCTTCATCACGATGGAGGTCTTGGCCTTCCACACTTCCAGCACCGGCATGCCGGCGATGGGGCTGTCAGGGTCGTCCTGAGCCGCGGGGTTCACGATGTCGTTCGCGCCGATGACGATGGCCACATCGGTCTCGGGGAAGTCTTCGTTGATCTCGTCCATCTCCATCACGATGTCGTAAGGCACCTTGGCCTCGGCCAGCAGCACGTTCATGTGACCGGGCATGCGGCCCGCCACCGGATGGATGGCAAAGCGCACAGCGACGCCTTTTTCGCGCAGGGTCCTGGTGATTTCGTTGACCGTGTGCTGGGCCTGGGCCACGGCCATGCCGTAGCCGGGCACGATGATGGCGCTCTTGGCTTCGCGCAGCAGCTCGGCCGTCTCGGCCGCGCTGACGGGCGCCACTTCGCCCTGGGGCTCGGCAGCCGCAGCGGCACCGCCCTTCCTGGCCGGCGCGCCGGAGCCGAAGCCGCCCGCAATCACGCTTATGAAGTTGCGATTCATGGCCTGGCACATGATGTAGCTCAGGATGGCACCCGAAGAGCCCACCAGCGCGCCCGTGACGATCAGCAGGTCATTGCCCAGCATGAAGCCGGTGGCCGCCGCCGCCCAGCCCGAGTAGCTGTTGAGCATGGAGACCACCACGGGCATGTCGGCGCCACCGATGGCCATGACCATGTGCACGCCGAACAGCAGCGCAATGGTGGTCATCACGACCAGCGGCAACATGCCGTCAGCCACGGTTTCGGCATGCAGAAACTCGCGGCCGAACCAGATCACCACCAGCAGCGCGAGCAGATTGAGCCAGTGGCGTGCGGGCAGCAGCAGCGGCTTGCCGCCTATCCTGCCGTTGAGCTTGCCGAAGGCAATCAGCGAGCCCGAGAAGGTGACCGCACCGATCAGGATGCCCACGTAGATTTCCACCTCGTGAATGGCTTTTTCTGCGCCAGCGAGCTGGATGGAGGTATCGACATAGCTGGCAAAGCCCACCAGACATGCCGCCAGACCGACCAGGCTGTGCATGAGGGCGACCAGCTCGGGCATCTGGGTCATCTTGACGACCCTGGCCGCATACAGGCCGATACCACCGCCGAGCACCAGCGCGCCGACGATCCAGGCGATGCCGCCGGCATCGACACGCGGGCCGAACACGGTGGCCAGCACGGCCAGCGCCATGCCGACCATGCCGAACAGATTGCCGCGGCGCGAGGTTTCGGGGTTCGACAGGCCGCCGAGGCTGAGGATGAACAAAATGGCAGCCCCCAGATAGGCGACCGTTGCGAGACTTTGGGACATGGTGTTTCTCTCTTGTGCTCGTTCTTCTTATTTGCGGAACATGGCCAGCATGCGGCGTGTCACGGCAAAACCGCCAAACATATTGACTGCAGTCAACACAAGCGCGGCAAAGGCCAGCCAGCGAATCAGTTCATCCGGACGGCCCGTGCCTGCCGTGCCCGGCGGCGCAATCTGCACCAGCGCGCCAATGGCGATGATGCTGGAGATGGCGTTCGTCACGCTCATCAGCGGCGTGTGCAGTGCAGGCGTCACATTCCACACCACCATGTAGCCGATGAAACAGGCCAGCACGAACACCGTGAAGTGCCCCAGGAAGGCCGCTGGCGCATAGGCGCCGATGAACCAGAAGGCCACGGCAGCAATCGCAAAAATAATGGCCAAGGTCTTGGCAGGCAGCGGTCCGGCAGCGCCGTGGCCATGGCCGCCTTTCTTCTGCTCCACCACCGCCGCAGCGGGCTTGGGGGCTGGCTTGGGTGCCTGGGCAATGGGCGGAGCAGGCCAGGTGATTTCGCCGTCCTTGACAACCGTCAGGCCTCGAATCGCATCGTCCTCCATATTCACCACGGCCACGCCATCCTTGGCCTTGCACAGCTCTTCCGTCAGGCGCAGCAGATTGGTCGCATACAGCGTTGACGACTGCTTGGCCAGGCGCGATGCGAGGTCGGTGTAGCCGATGATGGTCACGCCGTGGCGCACCACGGCCTCATTGGGCACGGTCAGCTCGCAGTTGCCGCCCTGCTCGGCCGCCATGTCGACGATCACGCTGCCGGGCTTCATGCTCTGCACCATCTCGGCCGTGATCAGCTTGGGCGCCGGTTTTCCGGGAATCAGCGCGGTGGTGATGATGATGTCGGCCTCCCTGGCCTGCTGGGCATACATCTGGCGCTGCGCGGCCTGGAAGCCCTCGCTCATCACCTTGGCATAGCCACCGCCGCCGGCACCGTCTTCTTCGTAATCGACCTTGACGAACTCGCCGCCCAGCGAAGTGACCTGATCGGCCACCTCGGCACGCGTGTCATTGGCGCGCACGATGGCGCCCAGGTTGGCGGCCGTGCCGATGGCCGACAGGCCGGCCACGCCAGCGCCAGCAATGAAGACCTTGGCGGGTGGTACCTTGCCTGCCGCCGTGATCTGGCCATTGAAATAGCGACCAAAGGCGTTGGCGGCCTCGATCACGGCGCGGTAGCCAGAGACGCCAGCCATCGAAGTCAGCGCATCCATCTTCTGCGCGCGGCTAAGCGTGCGGGGCAGCGCATCGATCGCCAGCACAGTCACTTTCCGGGCCTCCAACTGCTGCATCAGGTCGAGGTTCTGGGCCGGCCAGATGAAGTCGATCAGGATCTGGCCTTCGCGCATCAAGGCTACCTCCTCCTGAGTGGGAGGCCTCACCTTGAAGATGATGTCGGCGCCAGCCCAGAGCGCTGCGGCCGTGGGCAGGACTTCGGCCCCCGCGGCCCGGTAGGCCTCGTCGCTGAAGTTGGCGGCATCGCCAGCGCCCGATTCGATGGCGACCGAAAAACCCAGCTTGACGAGTTTTTCAACCACATCGGGTACGGTGGCCACACGCTTTTCCAGCGGAAATGTTTCCCGCGGGATGCCGATGCGTTGGGCGCCAGAGCGTTGGGCGCCAGAGCGCTGGGCGTCACCACGCTGGGCGTCAGCGCCGCTCGGCTGGTTGGAAGAGGTAGACATGCAGAGTCTCCTGGAGTTTGAAAACGGTTTTCCTCCAGACCGACCCGTCCCCTGCCATTCCTGCCCGTGGGAGGAACTTGTATTGCATGGGCATGGGCACGGCCTGAACGATCTTGAAACTGTGTCGGGCCGCTTCCCATGAAGCGACTGCCCGCTGCCTTGCAGCACAAATACGTTTTAGCAGCCCGCACCAAAATGGGGCACTCGCATCCATGCTAGCTCAAATGAGGGATGACGCCAGAATCTGAGCGGGCATTTTTGATGCGCGTGTCATGCCGTGTCATGCTTGCGGGGTTCGCTGACCGCGAGACTACGCAAACGCCCGAAAAATACAAGTCACCCATGTTGCAATATCACACCGTCCCCGTCACCGCCTTTCAACAGAACTGCTCTCTCGTCTGGTGCGACCAGACCATGGATGCGGCCGTCATCGACCCCGGTGGTGATATCGAGCAGATCGAGTGGGAGGCGGAGCGCCTGGGCCTGAATCTCAAGGCCATCTGGATCACCCACGCCCATATCGACCATGCCGGAGGCACCAGCGAGCTGGCGGCCAAGCACGCCTTGCCCATCATCGGCCCGCATGAGGGCGATCAATTCTGGATCGACGGCCTGCCCCAGCAAGGCGCCATGTTCGGCTTTCCCCACTCCGACCCCTTTGTGCCCACGCGCTGGCTGCATGACGGCGACACCGTGACCATCGGCCAGGAAACGCTGAACGTGCGCCACTGCCCCGGCCACACGCCCGGCCATGTGGTCTTCCACTCGCCGCAGATCGACCGCGCCTTTGTCGGCGATGTGCTGTTTGCCGGCAGCATAGGCCGCACGGACTTCCCCCAGGGCAACCATCAGCAGCTGATCGACTCCATCGTGCAGCGTCTGTGGCCCATGGGCGACCAGACGATCTTCATCCCCGGCCATGGCCCGGAAAGCAGCTTCGGCCGCGAGCGCAAGCTGAACCCTTATGTCAGCGGGACCTGAAGCCTGACGGCCGACGCTTGCGGGATCAGGTCTTCCGTAGCAGCATGCGCTTGTCACGCCTTGTGACATCACATCTGTTGGAGGGAGTTCGTATGCGCAATTTATGGAAAATTTGCCTGGCTTCAGCCCTGGTCAGCGGCACATTGCCCAGCCTGGCCCAGGCTCCGGCAGCAGCTCCTGCTGCTCCGGCCGCCAAAACAGCCCCCATGCCCGCCAAGCCGGCGGCAGCACCAGCCGCGAAGGCGGCACCGGCACCAGGGGCTGCAGGCGCCAAGCCGGCCACGACCGCAGCACCTGGCGGCGGGGCAGGCAAGGTCTGGGCCAATGAGGACAGCAAGATCTATCACTGCCCCGGCACCCGTTTCTACGGTACGACCAAGAACGGCAAGTACATGAGCGAAGCCGATGCCAAGGCCGCCGGCATGCACGGCGCCAACAACAAAAGCTGCAGCTGATCCCGCAGCCTGCAAGCATCGCGCTGACCTGCGTTTGCAGGCAGCGCTTTTTTTCATGTAGAACAGACTCAAACGCCTGCCTATCAGTCGCAAGCAGCTATCAATTTAAAAGGACAATCGCGGGCATGAACTGGCTGGTCGGACTGGTTTTCTTGTTGCTGGCAGCCTTGCTGCTATGGGCTTTTTCGGCGCTGCTCATCAGCATGCTCGCCGGCCTGGCGGTCAGCGCCCTGCTATGGCAGCCGCTGCGCCGGTGGCGCCACAGGCAATGGCTACACAAGCTGGAACAAAACCCGGCCCTCGATCTCCAGCAGCAGGCCCCTGGAGCCCTGTTTTATCTGCTGTCCGCAGCCGTGGTGCTGCTGGGATGCGCCGCCGCGCTGACCACCCTGATTCATCTTCCCGACCGCCTTTACTCGCCCGAGCAGCTTTCTCTGGTCTGTGGTCTGGTATTTGCCATCAGTCTTGCAACGCTCATCAAGCTGAGCGGCAATCTCGTCAGCCTGGGCGAGGATGCCGCTGCCGCCGCCGAGATCCGGGCGTCCTGGTCACTGGCGACAGGCATTGTGCCCATGTTGTGCGTGGTCACCCTGATTTTCTTCGTACCGCATACGGCAGGCTGGATGGTCTGGCGCGAGCAATGGCGGGGCTATGACAGCACGCGGCTGCGCATCCCCCTGAGGCATCACAATGCCGAGCAGCAGCAGGCCTTGCTGCAACTGGTGCGCCCATTGCTGGAGCAAGGCAGCCGCGTCCTCAGTCACCGTGCCCGCTCGCGCAGCGGCAGCAGCTATACCCTCAGCGCTGCGCTACCCGCACGCTATCGTTTTCATGGGGATGCGCTGGAGCTGCAACTGGCGGGTCTGATGCCCCAGGAACAGCTCAATATGCACCTGCAGGCCCTGGTTTCCGTGGTGCAAGGAGAAGTCGGCAGCCTGCCACTGGCCTATGCCCAGTGCCAGCCATCCCCCGATTGGTGGGGCAGGCAGCGCTTTCTCGGACGCGGCCAGCAAGCCATGCAATCGCTGCGCGACTGCGTGCGGACTCGCCAGTCCGAACTGAATCCCGCTCTTGCAGTACTGCAGGGCAATCTGCAGGAGGTGCAAGTGGGCTGGATTCGCTTTCGCCCCTGGCCGGCTCTGCCGCGCTGGCAGGCATTTGCCCTGCCCGAAGATGAAGATGAGCTGCAGCGGCTCGATACCTTGCGCTAAACGACCGGCAGCACATCCAGCCACTGGCCGGGCTCCAGCCCTTCGATCGAGTAAGGCCCCACGGCCATGCGCACCAGGCGAAGCGTGGGATGGCCGACGGCAGCCGTCATGCGGCGCACCTGACGGTTCTTGCCCTCGCGGATGATGAGCTCGATCCAGCAATCGGGAATGTTCTGGCGCACGCGAATCGGCGGGTTGCGCGGCCACATGCCGGGCTGGGGTTCTATCAGGCGGGCCCTCGCGGGCAGGGTCTTGCCGTCGCTCAATTCGACGCCATCGCGCAGGCGCTGCAGCGCGGCTTCGTCGGGCACGCCTTCGACCTGCACCCAGTAGGTCTTCTCCATCTTGTGGCGCGGGTCGGCAATGCGGGCCTGCAACTGGCCGTCATTGGTCAGCAGCAGCAGACCTTCGCTGTCGGCATCGAGCCTGCCCGCCACATAGACGCCGGGCACATCGATCCAGTCCTTGAGGCCCTGCCATTTGCCCTCGGGCGTGAACTGGCTGAGCACCCCATAGGGCTTGTGAAAGCACAGCAGGCGCGTGTGCTCGGGCCGGGACGCGGGCTGGCGCACCGCAGTGCTGCGGCGCAAGTTGCTGGAGCGATGGGAAGAGAACGGGCGAGGCATGGCTGCGAGCTTAGCAACAAAGGCCGGGACTGACATCAAGCATCAAAAAGCCTTGTATCGCTTACTGGACATACGAATAAAGCTATCAGTTTTGAAAATCCGGGAAAGCCGCCCCCAGCAGCGGCTGCGGATACACCTCACGCACGCAGTTCAGCCAGGCCTGGGCCGCGCGCGACAGATAGCCGGGCCGCCACATCAGCGCCACATCCCAGGGGATCTCGGGCTCCACCAGGGGTCGGCTGGCCACGCGCTGCGGGTCGTAGCGCGCGATGACATGCTCGAACATCACGGCCACACCCACCTGGGCCGCGACCAGATGGCCGATGAAGTCCCAGTAGCGCGTCTGCAGCTTGACCTGGGGCGTGAAGCCCGCCGCCTCGCATTGCTGCAGCACATGCTCGTGCAGTGCAAAGTCCGAGGTATAGAGCACAAACGGCAGGTCGCGCAGATCGCTCCAGCGCATGGGCTGGCCGGGGTCAGCCACCTGCTGGGCAGGCAGCACCACGCGCGTCTTCTGGCGCGCCACCGTGTAGCGCTCCAGCGCCGGATCGGGGGCCGCGAACAGGCCCAGCGCCATGTCCAGCTTGCCTTCCTGGATCAGCTGGTACTGGGCGCGCGCGCCCTGCTCGTTGACCTGCAGATTCACGCCTGGATAGCGCTGCTGGAACAGTGCGATCACCGGCGCCATGTAGTGCCCCGTGGTGGGCATGATGCCCAGGGACAACTCGCCGCGCGTGATGTGGTCCACCTCGGCCACCTGACGGCGCAGCAACTGGGCCTGCTCCAGAATCTCCAGTCCGCGGTCATAGACCACCTGACCTGCGTCGGTCAGCTGCACGCCCCGGCCTTCGCGCAGCAGCAGGCGGCCACCGAATTCGTCCTCCAGCGCCTTGACCATCTTGCTGATGGTGGGCTGGGTCACGTGCAAGGCGTCAGCCGCGCGGGTGAAGCCGTTCTGGCGCACGACCTCGATGAAGTAACGCAGGGCACGCAGGTCCATGACAATTCCTTTTATGCATGGAAAAAATGAGAATAAGTCATTTTATGAATATAGGTGAAAACCCTAGAATCACATCCATGTCACAGATTCCGGAAGCTGCCACCCCTCGCGCCCAGGGCGGCAACCATTCTTTTGCCCAGACTCTCTTGCAACTGCTCAAGGCCGTGCTGCAAGTGTGCCTGCTCAGCGCCATCTGGATTGCCATGGATGTGCTGCGCCAGCATTTCGGCTGGAGCATGCCGGCCGGCCTGATCGGTTTCGGCCTGCTTGCGGTGGGGCTGTTCTCGGGCCTGGTCAAGGCGCGCTGGCTGCAAAGCGGCACCAACTGGCTGCTGGCCGAGATGCTGCTGTTCTTTGTGCCCGCCATGCTGGTGGTCACCGAATACCCCGACCTGATCCGCCATCAGGGCCTGCGCATCCTGGCCGTCATCGTGGCCAGCACGGCCTGTGTGATGGGAGTGACCGCGCTGGCGGTCGATCGCGTCTACCGCTTCGAGCTGTGGCTGGCAAGGCGCAGATCCGGCCGCGAAGCCGGCAAGGAGTAAGCCATGCTGTCGAATGAAGTCATCGGTCTGCTCTCGCTGCTGACCACCGTGGCCTGTTACTGGGTCAACAAACGCCTGTACCGCAAGCATCCCCACCCACTGCTGATGCCCATCGTTGCCACGCCCATGGTGCTGATCGGCCTGTCGCTGCTGACCCATGTCAGCTACCCCCAATACATTGCCCAGACGCACTGGCTGGTCTGGCTGCTGGGCCCCACCACCGTGGCCTTTGCGCTGCCGCTGTACGAGAACCGCAAGCTGCTGCGCAAGCACTGGATGTCGATTGCCACCGGCGTGGTCGTGGCCAGCCTGGTGTCCATCTCCACCACCATTGCGTTTGCCGATATGTTCGGCTTGTCCGAGGCGCTGCAAAAAGGCCTGGCCGTGCGCAGCATCACGACACCGTTTGCGATCGAGGCCGAGAAAGTGCTGGGCGGCCCCACCGATCTGGCGGCGCTGTTCGTTCTGCTGACCGGTGTCAGTGCCATGCTGCTGGGCGAGACCGTGCTGCGTGTGCTGCCCCGCATCCGCAGCAAGCTGGCCACGGGCGCCAGCTGGGGCGGAGCCGCCCATGGCAGCGGCGTCGCCCGCGCGCGCCAGGCCGGCGAGGTGCAGGCCGTGATGGCATCGCTGGTGATGATGATTGCCGGTGCCGTCAACGTGCTGGCTGCACCCTGGGTGCGCACATTGTTTTTCTGAGCGGCGCTCGGGGACTGGCCCCGGCAAGCGCCGCTCTCAGCGCACCGGAATGGCGATCGGGCGCAGCGGCGCGGCGTCGCCGCCGCGGATCTTGAGCGGCCCTCCTATGAAGGCAAACTCATAGACCTTGTCGCGCGAGAGTGCGTCCAGGGCCACCAGCTCCATGATGGGTATGCCCTGCTGGGCCAGCAGATAGCTGTGCAGCGGCACATAGTCGTCGTCCACCTCGGAGGGGAAGGTCTCCAGGCTCAGATTGTCGGCGCCGATGATCATGGCACCCGCATCCTCGGCCAGAAAGCGGGCCGCATCCAGGCCCAGCCCTGGCGGCTTGGCCATATAAGCCTGGGGCTGCTCGTAGAGCTTCATGCGGCCCGTGCGAATCAGCACGATATCGCCCTTTTGCAGCGTCACGTTCTGGCGGGCCAGCGCCTCGCTGAGGTCCTGGCGCGTGATCCGGTACTGGTCGGGCAGCATGTCCAGGCCCTTGGCCGCAGCCACGTCAATCAGCACGCCGCGCGCCACCAGTGGCGGGAATTTCTCTATGCCCGTGCGCTGCCAGCCGCGGTCGCCCAGATGCTCGTCG
>Ga0067045_1031604_pt1 | contig 11871 bp, 9 predicted proteins | sample TerdegcTABiofilm_FD_59184 | JGI IMG/M metagenome (GOLD analysis project Ga0067045, IMG submission 59184) | Combined Assembly of (Gp0054472, Gp0054536) Wastewater bioreactor microbial communities from Singapore -Terephthalate degrading...
GGCGGTAAAGAAAGGCTCTTCCCGTTAGGGTCGTAAACCCCCCGTTCCATCGGACGGATGCGCAATTTTCCTTGCTCCCCAAGGCGGATGCGCTCTTTGGCAATGCGGACGTATTCGGGCATGATTTCGGCTCCGATCGCCTTGCGCCGGTGCATCAAAGCGGCAATGGCCGTACTGCCGACCCCCATATAGGGATCCAAGACCCAATCGCCAGGATTCGTCAAAGCCAGGACCAGCCGCTCGACCAATTCGATCGGAAACTGGCAGGGGTGTTCGGTTTTTTCGACGTGATTTGATTTTACATTAGGAATTTCCCAAACATCCGAGGGGTTCTTCCCCAACGGGTGGCCAGAAAGCTCGCCTTTCTTCGGTCCCTTAAAATGGCGCTTTTGTGGATACTTTTGCGGAACGCGAACCTCATCCAGGTTGAAAACGTACCGGTCGCTCCTGGTAAACCAGAGGATTACTTCGTATCTTCCAGAAAACCTTCGAGATGCATGAAGGCCGTGGCCGAAATGCCAGATGATGCGATTGCGCAGGTGCAATCCCAACCCTGAAAATATCGGAAACAGCAAAATATCCAGCGGGATAATCTCACCGTTGAAGACAAAGTTTCCCACCTGCCAGCATAAACTACCGTCGTCTTTGAGAACCCTGACGCATTCCCGGATGACTTTTTCTTGTTCTTTCAGATAGGCCTGGATGTCCTGCTTTTCTTCGTAGGGTTTCCCAAGGTTATATGGAGGCGATGTCACCACCAGGCTGACGAACCGCTCTGGCACCTGGGCCATTAAATCGAGGACATCGCCTTCATGAAAGATAAAGTCGGCGGAGGGATCAAAACGAGAATTGATTTTTACCAGGTCCATTTTGGCTTCTTGTGATGGGTTTTGTCTTTCTCGGACGAAAAGAGATTTAGCATTCGCTATTTTCTCCTCTCTTCTATTTTAGCCCAATAATTCATTGGGGGAATCGTTCCAATCACTGCACCTGCGATGATCAACAGCATGGCGGCAAAGGAGAGGGCTGTCAGGCGCTGGCCGGCGAAGAGCGCCAGGTTGAGCGTAGAGAGCAACGGAGTCAGATAGGCCAGCGCGCCGATGCCGCGCGGGTCGCCACGCTTGAGGGCGGCATCCCAGAAGAAAAAAGCCGCTCCCATCGGGCCAGCGCCCACCAGAAGCAAGAAAATCCACTGGGTAAGAGTTAACGCGGCAACGGCCTGAAAATTGCCGCCAGAGAGGAAATACGCGCCCAGCGCCAGCAACCCAGAGAGCAGGCAAAATGCGCCGACCGAGTCGGTCGGAAAGGGCGGCAGACGCCGGGTGAGCAGCGAATAGAGCGCCCAGGTGAGCGCCGCGCCGGCCGCAGCCGCATAACCGGGCAGGTACTGGGTTTGTAAGCGCAGGCTGCCGCCTGTGGCGATCAGGCCAGCGCCGGCCATACCCAACAGCGCGCCAAGCAGATGGTTGGGGCGCAGCCGCGCCCCAGGCAGAACCAACGGCGAGAGCAGCACAATCAACAACGGCCAGAGGTAATTGATCAGGTTCACTTCCACAGCCGGAGCGCCAGCGAAGGCGGTGAAGTAAAGGAAGTGGTAGCCAAAGATTCCGCCTACGCCCACCAAGAATACACGCGCCGGCACGCGCCAACCAGCCCGTCGCGCCAGAGAGACCAGGCCGCTGGTCAGCAGGGTGACGCCCAGCAGCAGCAGGCGCGGCACGCTCTGCAGCCCGGCGCCAGCCAGGGCCAGCGCGCTCCACAGGATGATGGCGGCCAGCGCCAACAGGAAACTGTTCGAACGATACATCCAGGGTGAATGATAACATAAGAAGCGACTCCACCCCGCAGCGCTGTTGAATCATGCAGAGCTTTTGAGGAGCAATCCGCCACCAGCTTCTTTTGCATGGGGCGCGCAGCGGCACGAATACCCCTCGATGCCAACCAGCGCCTTGTAAACGCGCTTCCCGCTGCCTATAATGGATTCGGACGCGATGCAGTTTGCTCTGCGCCGGAAGATGGATGGCGGAGGCATCGGCTATGTTCCAAAAAACTCTCCATTTTCTTTTACTCATCCTCGCGCTGCTGGTTTTGGCCGCTTGCACAGCGGAGGAAGAACTGCCAACCGCTCCTACTCCTGAAGCGAGCGCCTCGGAGGCGACGGCCGCGCCGGCAATCGCTGAACCGGAGGCAAACGTAACGGATAGCGCCACCGAGCCACTTTTTGGGACGCCTTCGTCGCGCAGCTACACCTTCAGTGGTGATCTTGAAAAAGTTGAACCCATTCTGTTGGATCTGTTGATCCTGTTGAACGAACCAGACCGCCCAGGGGCGCGGGAGCAGCTCCAGCTCATCGGGGAAGAAATTGTTCTGCCTGAAGAAGCCGGGTTCGATGAGGATTTCTGGCTAGAGATCCTGTTTGGTCTGAAGGCCGATGCGCCCACTCCGCCCCAGGCTGAAATCCAGCACTGGCTCAAGATTGACGACCTCGGGTTGCTGGCGGCTTCGTTAGGGCTGGCGCCTTATGCGCCCTGCTCTGAAAATGCTACCCGGTTGGATTACGATAAAGTGGATGTTTTTACCGGCAAAATCCTCGTCCGGGCATCCGGAAAACCACCCCTGCAAAACCAACCTCTGTTGGCGCTGGCCGCCTACCCCGACGTGGTTTCCATCCAGCCTTCTTACCGAAAAGAACTCGATTTGGACATCAGCGTTCCGGATACCTGGGCAGCCACGCCCCTGGGCGCGGTCTATACCGGGATCAATGCTTCTTCTTTACGTTGGTGGGGATTAGACGGGAAAAACGTCATCGTCGGCATCCTGGATGGCGGCATTGACTGGGATCACGAAGCTTTTACCCTGCCGGGGATCCCGGAAACTTCGCGCCTGTTGGCTCAATGGGATCAGGCGAGCAATTCTTTTTTAAACCAGGGTGCGTTCGACCGGTATCTTTCGATTGGCGTGCAATGCGCCACTGGCACCCGGCACGCCACCCATGTGGCAGGCATCGCAACTGGGGATGACAGTGTGGCGCGCGCGCTTAACTTTTCTGGCGAGGGCGTGGCACCGGCCGCCAGTATTGTGGATGTGATCACTGCAGGCGGCGATCGCGACATCCTGTTGGGCGCAGCGTATATCTTTATGGAATCAAAATACCGGAACCAACCGGCGGTTGTCAACATCAGCCTCGGCTCGCATTATGGCCCGCATGACGGAACCGGATTGGATGATATCGGTCTGGGGCGCGCCACAGGCCCTGGCTGTCTGATCGTCAAATCGGCGGGGAACGACGGCAACAAGCCCATCCACACCGACAACGATGGAAACCCGATCGTCGCGGGGGGAATGGGCGCCATCGAATTCCAGGTTGATCCGGGCACAACCCTGGTGGACATCCGCATCTGGTTCGACCGCGCCAGCGGTTTCGAAGTCGGTCTGGTTCCGCCGATCCTTCCAGGTTCAGCGGCGGTTAGTATCCTGCCCGTCGCCAAAGGGAAAACAGAAGAGGTCTTCTGGCAGGTTAAAAATCCTCTCAACCTTTTTGAAAGCCTGATCCAGGCGGCAGTTTCCAATACGAAAGCGCACACCGCCAGCGATTCCAGGATGGCGCAGATCACCTTAAGGGCATTCATGGGCGAATTGCCGCCGGGGATTTATCGGATAGACCTTTCGATGCCAACCGGTGCGACAGGCTCAGGGCAGTATGACGCCTGGATTGCGAAAGGAAAACCGAAAGGCAACGTGAAATTCGTCGCCCCTACTTATCGTCGCCTGATCTCTGAGCCAGGCAACGCCGCCCGGATCATCACGGTCGGCAGTTTTGACGCCCGCGATTACATTGTAGACGGCAAGCCGGTCTGCGCCGTTGGCCAGCGCAGCGCCTTCAGCAGTATGGGGCCGGCCCGCCTTAACCCCTCCACTGGTCGCGCCATCCCCAAACCGGATATCTCGGCGCCCGGCTGTCCAGTCTTTGCTGCCGAATGGAGCGCTTTTCAGAACCTGACCTCGAATTACATCCCACTATGGGGAACCAGCATGGCCGCGCCACACACCACTGGCTGCCTGGCGCTGGGCTTGCAATCCAACCCGGCCATGACGCCCGAAAACGCTCTGGCGCTGTTGCAAACCCTGACGCGCGACGTAGATGCGGCTTTTCTCGGCATCCCAGATTTCTTCTGGGGCGCCGGAAAACTGGATTGCGGCGCGGATAAGGACAAGAACCTGATCCCGGATCTCTTTCAAGTGAAAACGATCATCAACGCGGCAGACGGCGAACTGCTTCATACGGTAGATACGGCTATAGACGGCGCGCCAGGCGGCGTGGACGTGGAAAGCTTTGGGGCAACCGTGACCTTTACCAATCCCTATTCCGCCGCGGAAGGCCAGTGGGATTATGGCCTTCTGTTTCGCCATACCACGCCCGACCAGTTTTATTCGGTGCGGGTGGAGTCGAGCGGCGCCTGGCGTTTCAAGATCAAGCGAGAAGGCGTTTGGGAGACCCTTCAGGAAGGGACGCTTTCGAACCTGAGACTGAACGCAGGGGAACAAAACGCCTTTCAACTAATCGTCAACGGAAAAAATGGTCTATTTTACATGAACGGCGAGCGCATTGCCGAGCTGGATACCTCTGCATTGAGCGGCAGCGGGGATATTTGGGTAGCGACCAATATCCTGAACACCTCCGGAATCAATGGAAAATCCACCGGCTATCAGGATTTTTCCATCTGGTCGTTCAAGACGCTCCCATAAAAGCGCCCCCTAACGAGGCAGCGCAATCGGTTGGGCTCTCCCCACCCAGTTTTATCCATCAGCGGCAAAGATTACCTGCACCAATTCAGTCCGATCAGGTAACCGCCGCTCCTAAGCAGGTTTAGCTTATGAAACGTTTCGCCTAGCCCGGTAATATCGGGTAGGTGCTTCCGCCATAAGGGAAGACCAGCACATTTGCCCTGCCAGGAAATTTTGCCCTGGCTTCTTGCAGAGCGGCTTCGGGCGATGCGGTAAAACGCACAAACGGCAAGCGCTCGTGGATCTCGTGGGGGATGGTGGGCGCGTACAGCAGCGCGTCGCAGCGCAGCATCGTTTGCAGGGCAAAGTAAAGGAAGAAGCGATCCTCCTCGCCCATCCCTTTGAGCTTGAGTTTTGGAACGCGCGGCAACAGCAGCGGCGCCAACAGTTTGAGAAGTCGCTTTCCGACCGGCAGTTTGCGATTTGCCAGGCCAAACACCCCCACCCCTTCGTCCGCCCGCACCAGCGTGATCATCATGCCGCCAGGGCGCACAGCCCGGATGGTGTTTGCCAGCGCTTTCACGCCCTGGCGTAGATCCTGATCCATCGGGTGCGAATCTGTAATGACGATATCTGCCAGTCCCGGCGCCTGGACGCCGTAGATCGAGGCGCTGACCTGCGCGCCGGCGCGGTGCGCCTGGATGGGATCGCCGCTGACCACCCGCACCACCTCGAGCGCGCTGTTGAGCACAGCGTTGACGATGAAGACCGGCGGTTTGAGCATTCGACCGCATTCCTCCAGGTCGAGGCGCATCGGGTTGCCTTCGATGGGAGCGCCTACGTTGTTGAAGGTGCCCGGCTGGCAGTTGAGCGCGTGGTTGTGGGCGATGGTGGCGCGCCCGGCTACGCCCGGAAAGAGATTTTTAAACCCACCGCCAAAACTGGCGATAATATGCGGCTCGATGCAGCCGATCGAAATCACCAGGTCCGCCTCGGCCACGGTCTTATTCACCAGCACCGGCGTGCCGCGGCTGCTGACGCCCAGGTCGGCCAGTTTGGCAGGGTCGTCGCAATCGTGAGATTCCCACTTCACTTTGGCCAGCCATGGAGGGCCAATGCGTTCGCCCAACTCTTCTGCGCTCATGGCGCGGTGCACGCCTAGCGCCGCGATGACCGTGACCTGCTCCGGGCTGGCGCCAGCGCGCTGGAGCTCATCCATCACGGCAGGGAAGATGGACGCCACAGGCGTAGGGCGTGAGCCGTCATCAACCACCAGCGCAATCTTCATGCCGGGCTTCGCCAGCTCCGAAAGCCGCGGAGAACCAATCGGCTCCGACAGGCTACGGAGCGCTTCCTGGGTGGCGTCGCCCACACCAGGCTGAGAAGATGGTTCCAGCACCCCCATCAGGTTCCAATTTTCCGGCAGGGTCAGTTGGATAGGGTTCTGACCCCAAGGCAAAGAGATCGTCTTTTCGCTCATTCCACAACCTCCGGCTGATCAATTGCATAGGGAAAATTTTCTTTATTATCGCTTAATTTCTAGAAAATTGTCTCCGGCCTTCCTTCGAATTTGCACGTCACCGTTAAACGCATCAATCGCCGGGGTGAGGGGGGCACCTCGGCGATTGATGGTGTATTTATACACCCATTTTTGAAATTTTGCAAGGGTAAAAGAGGGGGATTTTTACGATTAGTTAAATAGAATATATGTTCTATTTAACTCCTTTTCTTTGCCGTCAACAACGCGGCACGGTTGAAGCTGCGCACGGCAAGCGCCAGCAGAACCAGCGCGATCACCCAAAACGCCAGCCCGACCAGCATCCCAACGCCCACCGAGAAATACAGCACACCGCTGACCTGTCCAAAGAACAGGGCCAGCACAAGCACCACCAGCGAAGCGCTGGTCTGGTAAGCGCCCATAAAGGTTTGAGACCGTGCGGAGATCAGCACCGTCGCGCCCACCCCCAGCAGCGCCAGCGCCGGGGTAACCCAGAAGATGAGCGGGTACCAGCCAGGCAGCGGAAACCACAAACGCCCAAATACCGGGTAAGACGCCGCGTTCACCACCAGAGTGTACAGGAGGAAGGTAAACCAGGTAAGACTCACCGCCGGGAACAGGGCAGCCAACAGCTTGCCTGTGAATAGCTCTTGGTCGCTGGCCGGAGTGTACAACAACGCCTCGATCGTCTTGCGCTCGCGCTCGCCTGCAAATGACTCGGCTGCGATGACGGTGGTGAACATCAACGGGAAAATAAGAAAGAACGGAGCGAAAAAGTAGCCGAGCATCAGGACGATCAGGTTCTGAAATTCATCCAACCCTTCCAGCGAGGCTTTCAGCGGCGCGGGCATTTGCTCCACAAACCGCCGGAGATCCGAATCCGAGGCAAGCACCTGCGGCGAGATGTCCATCTGGGTTGGGATCAGGATCAAAGACAACGGAAGCAGAACGGAGATCAAGAGTGGCACAACCAGCACCGGAATCCAGACTGCCCGGTTGCCCTTCACCTCCAGCAAATCCTTTTTAACGATGGCACCGATCTTATTCCAGCGCATGATGCACCTCCGCGACGTTTTCCTGCCGGTCCTTTTCTTGCAATGCAAAATAAACATCTTCCAAAGAGATGGGCTGCGGCCGCACAGCCAGAAGCTGCCCACCCAGGCGGGCGAGTTCTGTCACCAAAACCGGAATGGCGGCTTGTTCGCTGACCAGGAGGCGCAAGGTAAGCTCTCCGGAGCGAGCGATTTCTAAAACGCTGGGATTTCCTTCCAGGCTGCGCCAGACCTGCTGGGGCAAGGGCGACCACAGATCAACTTGCAGCCACAGCCCTGGCATCACCTGCTTCCGCAATTCATCCGGCGTACCCAACGCCAGCAGGCGTCCCCGGTTGATCACCCCCACCCGGTCGCAGAGGCGTTCCGCCTCGGCCAGGTTATGCGTGCAAAGCACCACGGACTGGCCATTTTCTTTTCGAATATTTTCAATGAGCGCATGCACCTGCCGGGCGGCTTCGGGGTCCAGCCCGGAAGTAGGTTCATCCAGGAACAGCAGTGGCGGGCGGTGTAACAGCGTGCGCGCCAGCGCCAGGCGTTGCTTCATCCCCTTGCTGTAAGCACCCACCGGCTCGCTGGCGCGGTCATGCAACCCAAAAAAGGCCAGCAGTTCTTCTGCCCGCTTTCCCCTCTCCACTGACGGCATGTCTGCCAGGCAGCCAAAAAAATCCAGGTTTTGGCGGGCGGTCAGCCGCTCGTACAGGGCGGGTGTCTCGGTCAATACCCCCGTCTTGCTGCGGACGTCGTCCCCCTGCCGGAAGGGTTCCAGTCCAAAGACCGAGATTTTGCCGCTGGTGGGCGCGAACAATCCGTTAAGAAGACGGACAGTGGTAGTTTTCCCCGCGCCGTTTGGGCCGAGCAGCGCCAACGCCTCGCCCTTGCGAAGTGAAAAAGTCAGGCCGTTGACTGCCGGGCGCTCCCCGTAATCATAGATCAGATCCATAACTTCGACGATATTCTGCTGCATTCAAAGCTCCAATCTACACACCTGTCAATGATGAATGTTTTGCGTATCCTGCGTTTCCAAAAAATCACGTGGATGATTCAATCATTCCTGCGATGTTTCACGTGAAACATCGCAGGAATGACACAGGGCGAAGGCCTACGCCCCCTTTTCTTCGCGGCGATAGAGGATATAAGAATAAATCAATAGCCAGATCGCAGCAGCCAGCACAGGCAGCAGGACGAACAAATAAGTATAGGCAGGGAAAACAACTCCGGCCAGCGCCAATACGCCCGAAATTTTGAACAAACGTCCTCCCAGGCGGTGCGTCTTTTCCCAAACCGCATCGCTTGCCAGGGTCCAGGGCGTGCGGATGCCGATCATGTAATTGCGGCGCGCCTTGCCAAGCAAGACCCCCAAAAAATAAAATAGCAAGCCAAAAGCAGGTGGGATGGCCCTGTTCATGTCGAAGCGCATCCCCAGCCCCCACAAAACCGTCAAAACGTGGATATACAGCAAAAACAGGTTCATCAGAACGATGAGCAGGTTGTAATCCGCTCGAAAGAGCTGGATATTGGCCTTGAGCGGGTCAATTTGCGGAACGACCAGCAACAAGAGCGTGATCCCAGCCATCAGCGCCGGCATCAACAGCATCGCCGTCGGGCGCGAGGAGAAACCATCTGCCTGGCCGCGAGCGTTCCAATGGGTGGCCATTTGCTCTGGCAAACTTGGGCCTGCCACCAAGCTAAGCGCGAGCGCAGCCAGGATGAGCAGCAGTGAGAGCGCCCATGTCAAACGGTTCTTCATTTTTAAAATCCTTTCAAGTGTGTTGTTCTACGTTTCACGTGAAACATAAGGTCAGAAACAAAAGAACATTTTCGCGTTACCTGGATTGCCGCACTGGGGTTAGCGCGCCAGCAATTTCAGGAGCAATATACCTAACCCTTTTCGCCAGGAAAGCTGGTCTCTTGATTCCCCGCCTGTTGCGCCAGCGAGACGATCCCGCTCAGGCCGCCCAGGTTCATGGTATCTACGGCGCTGCTTGGGACGATCACCAGAGCGCCTTTTTCTTTCAATCCTTCGAACAGCATGTTCATGGCGCGCAGGTGCAGGGCAGTCGGGTTGTTGGCGTAAGCTCGCGAGGCTTCGGCAAAGCTGTGGGCGATCTGCATTTCCGATTCGCCGAGGATGACGCGCGCCTGGCGTTCCCGTTCGGCCTGGGCCTGGCGGCTCATGGCGTCTTCCAGATCCTGCGGGATGATAACATCGCGAATCTCAACCGATTGGACGGTGATGCCCCAGGGGGTGGTGCGCTCATCAATGATGTGCTGCAACTCGGCGTCCATCTTGGCGCGCCCGACCAGAATATCCGCCAACGGCATCTGCCCGATGACCTCGCGCAGCGCGGTCTGGGCCGCCCAGGTGATGGCGGCTTTGTAATCTTCCACTTCCAGAGCGGCTTTTTCGGCGTCCCATACCAGCCAGAACAACACTGCATCCACATCTACCGGGACGGTGTCTTTGGTCAGCGTCTTTTCGGCGTTGAAAGGCGTCACCATCACGCGGTGGTCAATCCAGACCGGCGTAGAATCCAGGATCGGAAGAATGGCAAATAACCCCGGCCCACGCAGGCCGCGATATTTGCCCAGCCGCAGCACAATGGCTTTTTCCCATTGCTGGGCAACTTTGAGGGAAAACATCAGCAGGAAGCCGGTCAGGAAAACGGCGATCACATAGAGGGCGATCCACCCGCCGGGAACGCCGCTGGAATCCAACAACGCACCGCCCAGGATGCCGGCCGCTACGAACAAGAGAAACGCCACCCCGCCGATCGCGCTGATACGGGTGGTATCCGGGGGTTTATGATTCCTTTTCTCTGCCTGCGTTGTGCGTTCGGTCTCACTGATTTCAGTATTTTTCTTTCTCATTCTCTCCTCTGCTTCTTGTACAATTCCGGTTTTCCCGCTTACCGGTTCTGGCAGCGTAACCTGGCTGCCGGTTTACAGGGGGCGCAGATCCTCGCCCGGCTCATTGTGTTGATCCGCTTCAAAGCCGAAAGGTCTCGATGGGTCTGAAGGACTCGGCCTCAAAAGGGCGTGCAGCGCGCCGAGCGCCTCAGAAGCGCTGAAGCCCAGGCGGTGGCTTTCTTCCAGATAACGGCGCGCCATCTCTTCCAGCCGGTGATGGCGGATCTGGTCAAGGGTGTCGGCGTCCGGTTCTTCCCAGATGTATGTGCCACGACCGCGCTGGGTGGAGATCAGGCGGGCTTCATCCAGCAGGCGGTAAGCCCGCGCCACGGTGTTGAAGTTGATGCGCAGCTCGGTCGCCAGCTCGCGCACGGTGGGAAGTTGGTCGCCCATTTTTAGTTCGCCGCGCGCTACCATCTGCTCGATCTGGCCTGCGATTTGCAGGTAGAGCGGTTCAGTCGAGCGAAAATCCAGCCGGATGTGACCGGACAAATTATTCAAGCGATAGGACCTCCATTGTATCTTTGTTTTATTGTATTATTGTATTGTTGTTGTATTGTATATCTTTTTGCAAGATTGTCAAGAGTATAGAACGCGCCAGCCACAGCGCGCTTAGCGTGGTTTTCGCTTGTGAATGTCCTCCAAAAAAGTCAAAGAGCCGGGTATCTGCGGCTCTTTGAAAGAAGATTATTTCTCAATTCCTGTCGCTGAACACTTCAATCCAGGATCGGGATCATCGAGGGGATTACCTGTTCTTCGAACCAGACCGCGTGCTGGTAAACCAGTTGTTCTGCTTTTTCCGGGTCGCGGTTTTTAATGGCGGCAAGCATGGCGCGGTGTTGAAGCGCCGATTCTTGGATCATCTCACGGTTGCGCCGCCAGATAAGCGGGCGCACTCGGTCAATCTGATCTTGAAGCTGTTCGAAAATGGCCCGCAAGACCATGTTGCCCACTTTTTCTTGCAGATAGGTGTGAAATTTCGACCCAATCGTCTCACTGCCCTGTATATCGCCCGCTTCTAGGGCGACTTCAGATTCTGCCAGGATTTTTTCCAATTCCTGGATGTCTGCCTCGTTCAGTGTTCGAATGGCTTCTTTGATCACAAAGCCTTCCAAGACCATTTTGACCTGGATCGCTTCTGAGATCGTTTTCCGAGATGGCCAGGCGACCATAGCGCCGCGCACGCCCTGAAGCTTGACCCAGCCCTCTTTCTCCAGCAGGATCAGCGCCTCGCGGACGGGGGTGCGGCTGATTCCGTAAGCCTTTGCGACCTCGCCGGTGATCAGGTATTCCTTTGGTTTCAACTCAAAGGATAATATGCCCTGTTTCAGCGCCTGGTAAACCCTGCTTGGCAGCGAGAGCTTTTCATCCTCTGGGAGGGGCGGATAAGCCATCGTTCGCTTGGATACTCCAATCCATAAAAATTGTTACCCATTAGAAAATGCACTTTCATAATTATACTTCCAAAGCTTGGTTGGCTTATGGGGGGTAACCGTAAATCCTTTCGATAAAATGGTTGTCCACCGTATCTTCCACCGCCAGGACGCCCGACGTCAAACCGATGGCGGCGTACGTTTTCAGGTTACGGCTCCAGCGTTCTAAATCCAGAGCGCCATAGCGGCTGTCGCCAGCCTCATCATAAAGATAGGGGATAAGCTGATCAATGACTTTGCGAGCTGAAGCGAC
>Ga0067045_1031605_pt1 | contig 11870 bp, 7 predicted proteins | sample TerdegcTABiofilm_FD_59184 | JGI IMG/M metagenome (GOLD analysis project Ga0067045, IMG submission 59184) | Combined Assembly of (Gp0054472, Gp0054536) Wastewater bioreactor microbial communities from Singapore -Terephthalate degrading...
GGCGGGCGAGACGCCCGCCCCACGCGGCTGAAGGCGAATGGCCGACGAGGTGACCAAGCGGTCACCTCTTACGAGCCCGCGCCTACAGACGGCGAACGGCGAACGACCGGGGCCGTACGGGCCCGCCCCTATGCCCAGAGAATGCAGCCCGTGTCGAAAGGATTCGCCAGGTCCCGGTGGGAGGGCATGATCCGCAGGGTGTAGCCCCAGCGGCCGGTCCCATCGCAGTCCACCGTGCCCATGAACCGGTGAGTCCCCCCGGTTCCGGGCCCGACGTACTCCATGCGCCCACTGCGCGGCATGACGATCTCCTGCGATGAATCCACGTTCCCGTACTGCAATTGCACCAGGACGTCGTCGGGCGAGAGGTTTCCTAGCGCGATTTCGGCCCGCACCACAATCCTGTCGGCGTACCGCGTGACTTCCCCCGCATCGTCGGAAATCTTCACGAAGCGCAACTGGGACCAGCCGGCTTTCACCCGCTGCAGCCAGGCGGTGAGTTCCCGCGCCCGGGCGTACTTCGTGTCCGACAGCTCCCGGCCCCGGCGCACGCCCGGCAGGTAGAACCGGTCCACATATTCGCTGACCATGCGGTTCGAGTTGAACACCGGGCAGATGGCCGCCATCGACTGCTTCATCTTCGTCACCCAGCCGTGGGGGATGCCGTCGGCGCCGCGGTTGTAAAAGAGCGGCACGATCTCCTGCTCCAGGAGGGTGTAGATGGCTTCGGATTCCACGTCGTCCTGGTAGTTCTCGTCCTGATACTCTTCGCCGTTACCGATGGCCCATCCCACTTCGGGCGTGTAAGCCTCATCCCACCAGCCGTCAAGAATGCTCAGGTTGATGCCGCCGTTGGCGACGACCTTCATGCCGCTGGTCCCGCTGGCCTCGAGGGGCCGGCGCGGATTGTTGAGCCAAACGTCAACCCCCTGCACGATGTACCGCGCCAGACTGACGTCGTAGTTCTCCAGGAACAGGACGCGCTGGCGCAGTTCGGGGTCGCGCTCGAAGTGGACCACGCTGCGGATGTACTCCTTGCCCGGCCCGTCGTTGGGGTGGGCTTTGCCCGCGAATATGATCTGCACAGGCCGGTCGCGGTTTGTGAGGATGGCCTTGAGACGCTCGGGATTGCGGAAGATCAGGGTTGCGCGCTTGTAAGTGGCGAACCGGCGGCCGAAACCGATGGTGAGGGCCTCCGGGTCCAGCACCTCTTCAGCGCGCGCAATGTCGCTGGCCCCAGCGCCGCGGCGCTGGACCTGGCTGCGGTGGAGCTTCCGGGCGACCGCCACGAGGCGCTCGCGCCGGCGCTCGTGGGTCCGCCACAATTCAGCTTCGGGGATGTTCTTCACCCGGGCCCAGATCGACTGATCGCCCGGCTCGGACCGCCAGCCCGCGCCGAGATACCTGTCGAACAGTGACGCCATGTCGTTGGAGATGAACGAGCCCGTGTGGATGCCGTTTGTGACCGAGCCGATGGGTCTTTCATCGATGGACAACTGGGGCCACAGGCGCTGGAACATGCCGCGCGAGACGCGGCCGTGCAGCTTGCTCACACCATTGCGCCAGGTGGATAGCTTTAGGGCAAGGACGGTCATGCAGAACTCCTCGTGGGGGTTCATCGGGTCCTCGCGGCCGAGAGCTAGGAACTGCTCCAGTGTCAGCCCAAGCTGCCCGTAATAATGGCGGAAGTACTTCTCGATGAGGGTGGGCGGGAACCGGTCATGCCCGGCGGGAACCGGGGTGTGGGTGGTGAAGACGTTGCTGACCCGGGTGGCTTCCGCCGCCTCGTCGAAACTCAGGCCTTCTTCGAGCATGACGCGTCGCACCCGCTCCAGCGCCAGGAAGGCCGCGTGACCCTCGTTCATGTGGAAGGCGTCGGCATTGATGCCCAGAACCCTGAGTGCCTCGATACCGCCCAGCCCAAGGACGATTTCCTGCCGGATTCGCACCTCGCTGTTTGCCTCGTAGAGCTGGTAGGTGATGCGCCGGTCCTCAGGCCGGTTCTCTTCGGTGTTCGTGTCCATGAGATACAGGGCGATCCTGCCCACATTGGCCCGCCACAGGAGCGCCACGACCTCGTGGTCGTCGGTGGGAATGCGGACCCGGACCTGCTGGTCGTCGGCGCCGATCACGGGCTCCACGGGAAGCGAGTGGAAATCGTTCTCTGTGTATGCTTCCTGCTGCCAGCCGTCGGGGTTTAGGTACTGGTGGAAGTACCCCACCTGATACAGGAGTCCGATGCCGAACAGGGGCAGTCCCATGTCGCTGGCGCTCTTCAGATGGTCCCCCGCGAGCACCCCCAGGCCGCCGGCGTACATGGGCAGCGACTCGTGGATGCCGTATTCCAGGCTGAAGTAGGCGATGGACCGCCCTCTGGACTCCGGATACGTCCGGTCAAACCAGGTCTCGGACTGCAGGTATTCGCTGAAGGCATCCCAGACCCGGTCGAGATGCTGGCAGAAACTGTCGGAGTCGGCCAGTTCCTGCCACCGATCCTGGCTGACCGCGCCGAACATCGCCACGGGGTTGTGTTCGTATTGTTCCCACAGGTCCAGGTCCACGCGGCGCAGAAGCTCAATGGCGTCTGGTGTCCACGACCACCACAGGTTGTGGGCGATGGGACGGATCATCCGCAGACGTTCGGGGATCCGGGGCACGATCTTGTATGTCTGGTAGGCTCTCACGGTCAGTCTCCCTGTGCGGCTGTCGGTTGGCAAGGCCCCGGAACAGGCGCCCGGAGCGGAATGTCAGAGCGAGTGCAGCAGATGGCGGCGGGGGGGGCGGCAGCCCTGCCGTGTGACAATTGTCTGCGGGCTGCGGGCCCCTGTCAAGTTGGGGCCCGGTTGGGCGGCCCTGTCCAGAGGTTTCTCGCCTCGCGCCGCAGTGCTATAATCGGTCGCGCGCCACGGCGCATTCACTATGAACTACCGCAGCAGGTGGCAGGAACGCAGACGCAAGGAGGCCCAGAAACGCCTGGCCATCGGCCTGGCAGCGCTGGCCTGCATCGTGCTGGGCGTCATCCTTGTCAACCGGTTGGGCGCGGACAGCCACGTCTGGGTGACTGACCTGCACGTACGCGCCCCTGTCTTCCTGACGCACGATGGCGGCATACTGTACTGCTCGTCCCCCGGGCGCCTGGCCCAGGCGTTGCGGATCGAGGATGGCTCGGTGGTCTGGCCCGATCCTTTCCGGCCCTATATGGGGTCCGGGGGACCGCCAGTGGTCCTGGAGGACCGTATCGTGGTCTTCAGCGACGACGGCCGGGCCACCTCGCTGGATCGCCGGACCGGAGAGCCAGGCTGGCAGATGGGCACCGGTTACCCGATACGCTGCACGCCGCTTATGTACGAGGGTATCCTGTACCTGGGATGTGATGACGGCAATGCCTATGCCGTTAACGCGAAAACAGGTGTCGAGATTTGGCGTTCACACGCAAGATCTCCCGTGAACAGTGGGTTCGCCTACCTGCGCGGGGCCTTGGTTTTCGGCACTTCGGATGGCCGGATCCTGTGCGTGAACGCGAAAACCGGCAAGCCCGCTCGATGGCGCAGCAGGCGGCTGGGGCTGTCGATAAATGCCGGCCCGGTGCTCGTGGGGGATGAACTTGTGTTCGGGACCGACGGCGGACGCGCGTATTTCGTCGATACCGTTTCGGGGATGGTCACCCGCCACGTGGAGATGCCCGGACTTGGCGCTGTACGGGCCGATCCGGTCAGCGACGGCGATTCTCTGTATGTGGTGAGCACCGACGGCTGGCTGGTGGCCTGTGACCTGGCCGGCGACCCGGCTGATGGCCCCCTTGGGCCACGGTGGGCCCGGGACATCGGCCGGGAGCTCTCCGCGGGACCGGTCCTCAGTGAAGGGCTGATCTACTGCGGGAACGGGACGCAGGCGCTGCTGGCGGTGGATGCGGGGACCGGTCGCATCGTGCGCCGCTGGAAGTCCCCCACGCCTGTGCGGGGAAGCATCGTCGCTGCCGGCGACTATGTTTTGGCGGGCACCCAGGACGGCCAGGTGGTGGCTTTCAAGGCTCCGAAGGTGAAGCGCAGCGGGGACTGACACCACCGGAACGGAAACATCCGGGCAAAAAAACACCCGCCCGAACCACACAGATGCTGTTCCCGACCACCTGTGGGTCCCGACGGGCGCCTCACTTCCAGGGTTGCGGACGCAGAGAAACCCCCCTGGACGAAGCATAACCCTGATCGAGCTAATGTCCCCTTACAAACGCTTCGCCCGGGCCGAGGTTCCATCTCTTTCGTTCTTTTACTATGGAGATTCTCCCTCTTCAGTGTCTTCCGCTCAAGGTTGTCTCTGCACGAACTCGAGAACGTCGGCCAGTGGCAACGCACCTTCCATCGGGCCCTTGCGGGTTGCGCCAAGTGCCCCGCAGGCATTGGCGAGTTTCCCGGCTTCCCGCGGATGCTTACCTTCCAGCAGTCCCACCACGAAACCGGCGTCGAAGCAGTCCCCAGCGCCGGTGGGGTCAACCGCTTGCACCGGGAACGCAGGCACTTCGTATTCCCCATCCGCGCAGTATACCTTGCAGCCCGCCGAGCCTTGCTTGAGCGCGACGACTTCCGCAGCCCCCGCGAGCAATGCCCGGCAGGCTTCATCCGCGCCAGCCACGCCCGACAGGATTTCCGCCTCGCTTGAGCTGGGCAGCACAAGGGCCGCCACATCCATGACGGGCTTGCAGACCCGCCTCAGGGCCTCCTCGCCCCCCAGCAGTTCGGGGCGCAGGTTGGGGTCGAAGGACACCTTCGCGCCGGCCGCCACCGCAAGCTCGCAGGCCCTGTAGCACTTCTCGCGCATGTCCTCCCCCGCGGAAAGCGTGGAACCGCAGATATGCAGCCACTTGGTGCCCTCGAACATTTCGGGAGTCGGTTCGGGCAGATGCCCGGCGGCGCTGTTTGCGATGTGGAAGAGAAACCGGCGGTCGCCATTGGAGAAGTAGGTGACGAAGGCCACGCCGGTGGCAATGCCCTCGACCCGGCGCACGGTGGAGGCATCAAGACCGTCGGCTTCGAAACGGGAGACCAGGCAGTCGCCGAAATCATCCGCGCCGCATGAGCCGATGAAGCCCACGGAATGCCCCAAGCGCACGGCTTGGTCGGCGAAGATTGCCGGGGCGCCACTGGGGAAGGGGCCCACGAAATCGCCGGCGACGCTGAGGGGCACGTCCACCTCCTTGCGCATGACCTCTACGATCAGTTCGCCGATGGACATGATCTCATTGCCAGGCATGGTGATCACCTTTCGCGTGTGTTCCTGCCGTAAGTCACGGCCTGCGCCTTCGCCACCGCATTTGGGGGACTGGCATCCGAACTCGAGCCGCACCCGAGTTCGGCGCTTGTACCCAATGCGGTCTCGCCGTCGCTGCGCCATGAGCCGGGTACGGTCACCCATCGCGCATGCAGCCGCGCGGCGGGATGACAGTCCCCCGGTTCGGCCGTCCCCCAATTCCCTGCCTGACCGCTCCTCACCTGCCGCAGGAGGAGGTCCCCGGCATCCTTGTGGCCAATTCACCCGCCACCCTCAGTAGAAAGGGGCTCGCCATGATCCGGGGTCTCCAGTCCGTGCGCCTGGGCTTTGTGCCCATCAGTAAGTTCGTTTTCAGCCAGGAGGATGCCGCGCGGTACAAGGCGCTGGTGCAGGAGCGCCTGGGCGCCCTCGGTGTGGATTTCGTCTCCATCGATGGACTCACCAGCGATGGCATGCTGTATCTGGAGAAGGACCTGCCCGGGGTAGTCGCCCATCTCCGGGCCCACGACGTGGACGCGGTCTTCTGCCCCCACTGCAACTTCGGCACGGAGGACGTGGCGGCGAAACTCGGGCGCGAAATGGGGCTGCCGTATCTCCTGTGGGGTCCGCGGGACGAGATGCCTCTACCCGACGGCACACGCCTGCGCGACACCCAGTGCGGGCTGTTTGCGACCAGCAAGATCCTGCGGCAGATGAACGTGCCTTTCACGTACATCCCCAACTGCCGCATGGATGACCCGGTGCTGGACCGCGGCATTCTCTCCTTCCTGCAGGTGGCGTCTGTGGTGAAAACCGCCCGGAAGCTGCGCATCGGGCAGGTCGGCCAGCGCAATGACTTCTTCTGGACGGTGATGGTGAACGAGACCGGGCTGCTGGAGAAGCTGGGCATCGAGGTGTACCAGGTCTACATTAGCGACATTGTGGAACGCATGCGCGAGCTGCTGGCGGATCCCACTGATGAGTTGCTTTTCGTGGTCCAGTTCATGCACCAGCAGGTGACCTTCGAGTCCCTGGGCCCGGACCAGATAAACGCCATCGCCGCGCTGAAGATCGCGCTGGGCGAAGTGGCGGAGCGCCACGGGTTGTCGGCTATCGCCCTGCAATGTTTCCCGGTGATGCAGAAGGAGTTCGGAATCTACCCATGTTACGCCCACAGCCTACTCACGGTGGAGGGCGTGCCGGTGATCTGCGAGAGTGACGTGTGCGGGGCGATCGCCGCGATCCTGCTGCAGGCGGCCACGCTCCATGAAAACCCGCCGTTTTTCGCGGACCTCACCAACCGCCACCCGGAAAATGACAACGCGGAATTGCTCTGGCATTGCGGGTCCTTCCCGATCTCTCTTGCGGATGAGGGCGTGAGGCCGAAGGTGGGCGAGCACTTCATCATGCCCGGCGCGGAAGCGGGCGTGGGTCACTGGCGGGTGCGCGGCGGCGACGTGACCATCGCGCGGTTCGCCTCGGACGGTGACAGGTTCCTGCTGGGCTTCGGGCAGGCAAAGGGGACGAGTGGTCCGTCAACGGTGGGGACTTACCTATGGGTCGAGATGAACGACTGGCTGCAGTGGGAGCGGGCGTTCATCCGCGGGCCATACATCCACCATGTCGCGGTGGTGCACGGCGCAGTGGCGGCGGTCCTGCAGGAGGCGTGCCGGTACATTCCGGGCATGCAGGCGGACCCCATTGACCCGGGCGCGGAGGCGCTGGAGGAGCATTGGTGGAGGGTGTGAGGGGAGGGTAGGCCCCCAAAGCGCCCGCGGGACAAGGCTTCTGCCGCCCCTTCGGGGCTATTACGGGATCAAGGGAAGGCCGGCTACCAGGGGCTCCCGCCCCTGGCTACAGGCGGACGGCCCCTCCGGGGCCTGAAGGCAGGCGGCGGATGGCAGTGCCGGGTGCCACCAAGGCCCTGCCTGGTGTGCTCTGATGATCCAGCACTGCTCTGGCTTCGCCAGAAGCAGTGGCGCCCGCGTTTGGAGGAAGGCCCATCCTGACGACGGACGGCAGCGCAACGGCGCGGGCCAGATGGGTGCAGGCGCGCGTTCCGGAGCGCTTTCCCATGCGGCCCCTCCGGACGGCGACGGCCAATAGCCGGCGCGAGACGAGCCCGCGGCGTACAGACGGCTGACGGGCGGGATTGGCTGTCGCACGATGGCAAAAGGCCGGCCGGATGGAGCCCCGCTCTCACTCCTCCTCCGACGGAATCCCCAATAGCTCGTGAACTTCCTCGCGCGTGGGCAGTGATGGGATCGCGCCCTTGCCCGTGGCGGTGAGGGCGCCTGCGGCGTTCGCGAACCGGAACAGCGCCTCCAGTTCCTCCGCGCTCATGTCCGAGACATCGTTCTCGCTCTCCAGCAGCTTCACCAGCATCGCCGCCACGAAAGCGTCGCCGCAGCCGGTGGTCTCGTCAACGGGAACGGTGAATCCGGGGCTCTCGCCGTCGATCTCGCCATTGTAGTAGAAGCACCCGTCGCCGCCCCGGGTCACCGCCACCAGTTCCGGGCCCACCTCCCACAATGCCTGCATCCCCTGCAGCGGGTCCTCCAGGCCGGTAATGAAGGTCATCTCCTGCTCGCTCACCTTCACCACGTCGCACAGTTCCATACCCCTGCAGATCCACTCGTGCGCAACGTCCAGGTCCGGCCAAAGCGGCGGGCGCAGGTTGGGGTCGAAGCTGATGAGCGCGCCCTTGTCTGCCGCGATGTCGATGGCCTCAAGGGTTGCACTGCGCACCGGCTCGTTGATGAGGGTGATGGAGCCGAAGTGAAAGATCTCGGCGGAGCGGATGTAGTCCTCGTTCAACTCTTCGAGCATCAGCATCTGGTCGGCGCTCTGCTTCACGTGGAAGCTGAAATCGGGCACGCCGCGCTCGTCGATGGCCACGAAGGCAAGCTGGGTGGCGTATTCCGGGGTGAGCAGGAAGTGGTCCATGTTCACGCCCGCATCCCAGAGAGTCTGGCGCAGGAACTCGCCGAAATGATCCTGCCCGACCTTGGAGATGATGCCTGCATCCGCCCCGAGAATGGCGACCCCGGCGGCGACGTTGGTGGTGGCGCCCCCGGCGGCCTTCTCGAAGGAAGTGGAAGGCACCAGCCCGAGGCCCGGCTGAGTGGAGACCATGTCGATGAGGGCCTCCCCGAGGCAGATGATGTCAGGCATGGGTGCAGTCTCCCGGCTCATGGGCTCCCAAGACGGAGCCCGGAATGGTGCGCGTCCCCCGCGCCCTCACGGAAGCAGGATTCACCCCGCGCGAGGGGAAATCCTTCCGTGGACAAGAGCGGGGGCGTGTGCCACTGCTTCCGGCGAAGCCGAAGCGGTGCTCTGCGAACGACTTCGCGGGCAAGCCCGCTCCAACAAGTCTGCCGGGGGTCGCGATGGTTGCTCAGCCGGCGGGCTTTCGATGGTCTGACCAGAGGCGGCTACTGACGGCCAGAGTGTGTGCCACTGCACTCGGCGAGGCCGAAGCGGTGCTCGATCGGCCAGGCACACCAGGCGGGGCCTGGTGTGGCACCCGGCGACTGCACAGGACCTGTCTCTCCCGACGAGGTGATCCAATGCGCGCTCTCACGTTACCTGCAGCCGCGATCCTGATCCTGAGCCCGCTCCTCGCGCCGGCCCAGGATGCGCCGAATCTCGTGGCCAATCCCGGCTTCGAGACACTCGACGCCGACGGCTGGCCCGAGGGCTGGAAGACGGGCCTGAAGTCCGTCTCGCTGTCCACCGAGAACCCCCGCAGCGGCAAGTACTGCCTCAAGTGGCAGAATGACGACCCGGGCCGGTACGACCTGTGTTCCATCCCCGTGAAGCCCGCGCCCGGCAAGCGCTATGAGATTGAGGCCTGGGTGCGCACGAAGGGACTGGGCGGGTCCGGCGGAGGGGCCACGATCTGCCTGGAGTCGTGGGGGGAGGGCAGCACGTTCCTGGGGGGCACATATCCCGGCGGTCTCCGGGGGGACACGCCGGAGTGGACCCGCGTTCACGGCATTACCGGGCGCATCCCGGAGAAGGCGACATCCACCAATCTCCTGTGCTATGTGCGCCAGGGCGGCGTGGGCACGGCGTGGTTTGATGATGTCTCCGTGCGCCTGTATCAGGGCCCGCTGGTGGAGGGCATCGCCACCAACCTGTACCGGGGCCGCGCGGTGAAGGGCACGGTCAAGGTGCGCGTGGGGCTGAACTTCGAGGACTATGACCTGCCGGCGGGCGCGGCGAACGTGGACCTGGCGATCCTCGACGCGACAGGCGACGCGCTGGCCGAGGTCGCGCCCGTGTCCTGTGACCGGACTTCGGCCACCTTCGAGTTCGCGGCCGAGACTCTTCCCGAGGGCACGTATGAACTGATGGGCCGGGCGAGTGTGCCCGACCGCGACCTGTCGGGCGAGGCGTCGCTGAAGATCACCCGCACCGCACAGACTCCACCGGCGAAGGCGTACATCGACGAGCATCACCGGCTGATCGTGGACGGCGAGCCCTTCTTCCCGCTGGGCACTTACTGGAATGTGGTCTCCGGCGATAAGACCAGCATGACCCCCGAGAAGCTGGACATCTACGCGGAGTCCGCCTTTAACTGCCTCATGCCCTACGACTCGACCAATGTGGGCACGCAGCAGCTTGACCTTGCGCAGGAGCGCGGGCTGAAGGTCATCTACAGCGTGAAGGACTTCTTCGTGGGCAAGCACGGCCTGAAGACGGAGGAGGACGAGCGGCGTAAGATCGCGGAGTACGTGAACCGCCTCAAGGATCACCCGGCGATCATCGCGTGGTACACCAATGACGAACTGCCCGCCAGCATGTACCCCAGCCTGCGCAGGCACCAGGAATGGATGGAGGAACTGGACCCGGGCAGACCCACCTGGATCGTGCTGTACCAGGTGGATGATGTGGGCAAGTACCTGGGAACCTTCGACGTCATCGGCACCGACCCGTACCCGATCCCCGGTAGCCCGGCAGGAAGAGCGCTGGTGTTCACGCGCAAGACCGTGGAAGGCACGCTGGGCCTCAAGCCGGTCTGGATGGTGCCGCAGATCTTCAACTGGAGTGCCTACCGAGCGAGGGAAGACACCTCCAAGGTCATGCGCGGGCCGTCTCTCACGGAAATGCGCAGCATGGCCTGGCAGTGCATCTGCGCCGGGGCCAACGGGCTGATCTTCTACTCGTGGATGGACCTGTGGCGCATGGAGCGGCTCGGCGAACCCTTCGACAGCAAGTGGCCAGTGGTGCAGCGGCTCGCGGCGGAGATTGCGGAGTATATCCCGGTGCTTCTGTCCGTGGATGAACCGGTGCGGCCGGTGGAGATCAAGGCTCCGGAGGAGGTCGCCTGGAGGCTGTACGCAAAGGACGGCAAAACTTACCTGTGCACGGTGAACAGCAGCGATGAGGCGCTGGAAGCGGACTTCGTGTTCCCGCAGACCTTCGACGAAATCACCGTGCCGCTGGGGCTGGATACCATCGACGTCGAGGGCAACCGCCTGCATGTCCGATTCGGCGGCCTCGAGCCCAAGATTATCTGCCTCACCCCCTGACGCGCGTCAGGCAACCACACCGCCCACCGCGGCGGACGAGAGGGATCATTCATGAAGACCTGCCTCAATCTGATCACGCTCCAAAAAGGCCTGAACACACTGGAGGGCATCAAGCTCGCGGCTGCCGCGGGGTTCGAGAGCGTGGGCATCTGGGCCGACGCGCTGGAGAGCGAGCCGGACCCGATGAAGGCCGCGGCGCAGGTGGCTTCCGCGTGTGAGCAGGAGGGCGTGTCGGTGTCCGAAATGTGCTTCGTCGGCGGGTGGATGTGGAACTCGGGCGACGGCCTGCGGGATGCGCTGGATCAGTGCAAGCGCCGGGCCGAGCTGGCTGCGGCTGCCACCTGCCCGCTTGTGATCGCGTGCGCTTCCGGAGGAGTGGGCGACCTGGACGCGGCGGCCGAGGACTTCCGAAACCTGTGCGACATCGGGGCCGCGGCGGGCGTCAGTTTCGCGCTGGAGTATATTGGGATGTTCGAGCAAGTGAAGGACCTCGCGACAGGGCTGGATATCGTGCGCCGCGCGGGACATCCCAATGGCAAGCTGTTGATCGACACCTTCCACAGCTACCGCGGCGGCACGTGTGTTGAGGATTTCAGCCTGCCGAAGGGCGACGAGGTGGGGCTGGTGCACATCAATGATGTGCCCGCGGGCGACATCATGCAGATGAACGATTCGCACCGCGTGATGCCCGGCGACGGCGTCCTGCCGCTGACCGAAAGCCTGCGGCGGCTGGAGGAGAACGGGTTCGCCGGCGCGGTGTCGGTGGAAGTGTTCAGCGAAGACTGGTGGGCCAAGCCGGTTGCGGAGACCGCCGCGTACGCCTGCAAGGCGCTGAAGTCCGTGATGCCGTAGGGAGTGAACTTGCATCGGGAGATGACAAAGCCGCGCGTGCCCGGGATTGCGGTGGGTGCGCGGCTTTGCGTGTCTGGGACCGGGCCAACTGGGCGTGGGCTCAGGGCTTGACCGCTGTAACCCATGTATGCCACTAGCTCATTACAGCGAAAACATTTGCCTTTACATTGCAGATCGTGTATAGTATTTGCGTTCCTGTCGGCGATAGCGGGCAGGGACTCTCAAAGGCTAGGGTGC
>Ga0067045_1004255_pt1 | contig 11867 bp, 8 predicted proteins | sample TerdegcTABiofilm_FD_59184 | JGI IMG/M metagenome (GOLD analysis project Ga0067045, IMG submission 59184) | Combined Assembly of (Gp0054472, Gp0054536) Wastewater bioreactor microbial communities from Singapore -Terephthalate degrading...
ATGATCTCCTGGATCAGGCGGTAGCGCTGGTCGCCTCCGTAGAGGTGCCACGTGAAGGCNCTGTCGTCGGGGCTGTTCGCGTCGAAATCCGTGTCGAGGAAATAGATGGGGACGGGGTATCCNCCCTGGCCGATGAAGTCGTGCACCCAGGCNCGGATGTGCAGGGAACGCCCCTCGATCATGACGGAGACTTCGTTGGGAAGGAGCTGGAGGAATTGTTCCGGCTGCCATTCCACCGAGGACTCCTGCTGCCATCCTTCGCTGTTGAACGTCTGGTTGAAATAGCCCTTTTTGTACAGAAGCGTGATCCCTACCAGGGGAACACCGAGATCCGCGGCGCTCTTGAGCGTGTCTCCCGCGAGGACGCCTAGCCCTCCCGAGTAGGTCGGAATCTGATGGTGGATGCCGATTTCCATGGAAAAGTAGGCCACGGTACGGAAGGCAGGATCATTCTCCAACATCCTGCGTAAACTTTGCCCGACGTTTTTCCCGTGCACCATGACGGACATGTTCGTTCCCCCTTCACTGATGAACTCGTCTCTGTACAGTTATACCACGCTCGGATCATCCGGGCATCGTTCGCGATGATTCCGGAACGGCGAATCCGAGAAATGCCGCGAGGTTGAGGAGTGTACCTGATGTTCGTTCCTTTTCCGATTCGAGCAGGCGCCACATTTCGTTCTGAATGCGCCAGAGATCGAGGGTGATGCGGAGTTCCCGGATGCGCTCCAGAGAGGCGAGAACGCGCCGCAGGACGGCTTCCTCCTCGACGCTTCGTTGTGCCCGGAGTGCGTCGTGCAGCTCCCGGGCGAGGTGTGGTGCCAGCACCGACAGCTCCGGTTCGAGCCCCATGGAATGTGCCTCCTCAAGAAGCGCCTCCAGTGGGGAATTCTCGGAGAGGAGATCGAGAACGGTCGGGCTTGCCTCCACGAGTTCCTGGAGACGGGAACGGAAGGACAGTTCCGCCGCGGCCCGGAGAAACGGAGGTGCGCTGACGCCGATGCTGTGGAGCTGTACCAGCAGGCGTTTCGATTCGTCGGTGATCTCCGTGGTTTGTTCGGACCAGCGTTCCTCCGCCTCAATGGAGCGCTCCCGGGCAACCATTTCCCGGTCATCCTGGGGGAGAATGCCCAGCTTCCAGGGACCGAGGGGGAAGTTGTCCTCCATGTGGCGGGAGAGTTCCAGGAGATCCCCCTCGTAAAAAAGCTTTTTGAAGGGGCGAAGGGGGGGCAGCTCATTCTCCCGGAGGCGGCATACGTCGCCCAATCCCCCCGAGGAAAGGACGCAGGCGCTCCCTTGCCACCGACGGGTAGTGCGGCGATCCTCCACGGAGAGGTCGGAAAGCCGCAGGAACAAATCGCCTCCGCTGATGACGTGCGATGTCTGGTTCACCGTGAAGGCGTAGTAGGATGAAGAAGCGCCGAGCAGTGCCGCCTGAGTCGCCACGTCCTGAAGAGAGCGCCGGGCGGGGAGTACGAGCCGGTCGAGGACGACGTCGCCCCGGGGCAGTTCGGGACGGTTGCCCTCGGCTTTCCGGAGGTCGTTTCGGAAGGCCTCTTCCAGATCTGGGCCACCCGCTTCCCGAAGAAGTTCCAGCGCCCGGTACGCGTAGGACAGAATCTGTGCGGTTTCGATGCCGGCAAGGTCGTTGAAGAACCAGCCGCAGGAAGTGTACATGAACATCCCCATGCGCTGTGCTTCCAGAAGGAGAAGAATCTTTTCGGCATCCTCCTCCCGGAGGGATCTTCCGAAACGTGCCGCAAGAAACGTCTCGGGATCCTCTTCTCCCTGATCCAGGTGAAGAGAGATCGCCTCGTTTCGTAACGTCCAGGGGTCCTGCGTGAACGGTGCCAGGTGTGCCTCGAAAGCATCGTCCAGCTTTTCCCGGAGGCGATCCAGAGCGTGTCGCAGCGGTCCTCGCCATCGTTGATGCCAGCCATGCTCTCCGCCGGTATGGCATCCGCAGTCGCTCCGCCAGCGCTCCACCCCGTGGGCGCAGGACCAGGAGGTGTTCTCGGCGATGGCGGCCTCCCATGTTGCTGGGTGTCGAGCAAGAAAGGCGTCGATGTTGCCCAAATTCACATCTCTTGAGGACGAGAGCACCTGAAAGGCTCTTGCCAGGGCCATTTCTCCGAAACGATGGTGGTGCCCGTAACTCTCACCGTCCGTGGCGATCACCACGAGGCGGGGTTCTCCATCGTCGGGAACACTCCGCAACAGAGCTTCGGCGAGGCGGTCCCCATTGTCCAGGAGTCCCCCGAAAGCGATGTCCCGGGCTATGTCCGCCGAATAGAACACCACCACAATGCTCTTTCCCGAGGGGAGGACGACGCGATAGGGGCGACTGGTATCGAGCCCTGTCCCACCGGGAGTTTTTCGACTCTCTCCCGAGGGAGAACGCACGGAGGCGCATTGCCAGGGGGCGAGGATGGTGAAGGCGATGCCCGCCGCCGCCAATTCCTCCAGGGTCGCCGTGTCCACCGCCGTTTCCGGAAGCCACATCCCCACGGGATTTCTTCCGAAGCGGCTCCGGAAATCCACCGCTCCCCAGTGGACCTGTGTGCGTTTGTCCCGGGCGGAGGCGAGGGGAAGAATCATATGATTGTAGCCCTGGGCGATGGCGTTGCCGGCACCGAATTCCCGGGCTGCCTCCTCGTCGGACGTGCGGATTCGCGTGGCCAGGACGTGGTCGTGACGCGCCATCCAGCGGTGCAGCGTTGGGCCGACGTTGAAGCTCAGATAACGGTAATTGTTCACGATGCTGACGATGCGCCCGTTTCCGTCGGTGAGTCGCGCCGCCCGATTCGGGCGGTAGCATTCCGCGTTGATGCGGGCGTTCCAGTCATGGTAGGGGGCAGCCGAGGAGTCGGAGAGCACCTCGTCGAGCCAGGGGTCTTCTCGGGGTGGTTGATAAAAATGAGCGTGGATACAGACGCAGCGCATGGAGACCTCCCTCCCTCAGAGCGGACTGATGGGTGTTTCGTCAAGGAGCGACGGGACACCCCCGGATTTGAGGGTGTCGAGGCGTTCCAGAAAGAGTTCGAGGAATTCCGGGGAGGGAATACGAAGGCGGACATATCGCTCGTCCAGGTGCATGTATCCTTCCCCTGATTCGCCCGCGATGCCCTGTTCTCCCAAAAGAGTCGCCAAATTTCCCCGGCTTCCGGAAAGGAGCAGGATGGGCGTTCGGGGATCCGTCGCGGCCATCCGGAGGAAGGAGTGCTTTCGGAAAAACTCCATGAGGCGTTTCTTCGTCACGAGGACGTAAGTTTTCGTTCGTTCGAGGAAAAACGGATCGGAAAGCGCCTCCCGGGCAAGAAGCGCCCCGAGGGTATTCACCGGGAAGGGAGGGTGCACTTTCCGGAAAAGTTCCAGAAGTTCCGGATGGCGTGTCACACCGTATCCGACCCGCATTCCCGCGAGGCCCCATGCCTTGGAGAAGGAGCGGACCACGATCACATTGGGGAGAGTGAGTCGGGTCGCCCATTCATCGCGGGGGAGATAGTCCCCGTAGGCCTCGTCCACGAGAAGCCAGCTCCCTCCCTTTGCGCAGGCGTGGCTCAAATGCTCGAGTTCCGCCAGAGTGAGCGTTTGACCCGTCGGATTGTGGGGGCGATCTACGTAGAGGACGTGGGGACGTCCTCGTGCGGCACGGAGCCACGCGTCGAGATGCGCCTCGAAAAGTGGCGGATGCAGGACCAGCGGGTGATACCGGACATTGTTGAGCATTGCCTGGAGAGGAACATCGGTGAACTGGGGAGAAACCCCGCCGAGTAAGGAACCCGGAGGGAGAAGAATTCGCAGAAGCGTGAGGAGGACGCCGAAGGAGCCGTGACCGAGGACGATGTGTTCTCTTGTGACACCGGAGTCGCCAAGGTACTCCGCGATGGCTTCCCGGAGAGCAACGAGGTCCGGAGGAGGATAGCATCCAGGATCCCAGTTCTGAGGAGAGGCGAGAAAAGCTCGTACGGAATCGGGGACGCCGAGAGGATTCGTTCCCAGGGCACAATCCACGACACCCCCCGGTACTTCAGCCCGAAGGTGGCTCGCTTTCCGGGTCACATAACTTTCTCGGGTGTCCCGGAGGATGTCCCGGGGAAGGCGTCCCTGCCACATGGAATCCACCTCGTTTCCGCGGCATGTATGGTGCCGGGCGGTCTTCGCCTGGATTATACCAGTTGCAGGAAGAGAATACCCCAACGCAGGATCCGGGATCTTCCGGATGGGTTCACGAGATAAAAACAAACGAAATAAAAACAGTGTATATAGTCAATCATGGTCAACGGCTTCTCCAGGCTTCCTATGGTATACTCTGAAATGTTATGTTGCTTGGGGTTTAGGGTATCTCTTTCTGATTTTTTCTGGTCTTTGCCCCTTCGTCGAATGTTGCACGACTCCCTTTGTTCTGTTTTCTGGAAACCGAGAAGGACTCGGGGAGATGTGTTTTTGTCTGTGTGTAAAGTGAATCTTTTCGCATGTTTTGAACGGGGGAAAGCTATGAGCCTGGGCGCAGTGCCGGGAGTGCCTTCCGGAGAGTGTCGCCATAGGGAGCCCCGATCGGGGGGACGGTGTCTCGGATTCCGAATGTGCAAATGTCCGGACTGTCGGTGACGATGGAGGAGGAATGCATATGCCTGTGGAGACGAAGGATATCGCGTCCAAAACCAGGGAACTCGTTCTGCCCTGGAAGGACCGAAAGGGAGGGGTTATCCCCGTGTTGCAGACAGTGCAGCGGGAGTTCGGATATGTGCCCTCCGAGGCACTTCAGGCCATCTCGGAGGAACTCAAAATTCCCACGGCAGAGCTGTACGGAGTGGTCACTTTCTATGCCCAGTTTCACCTCAAGCCGAGAGGGCGACATGTCATTCGGGTCTGTCGGGGTACGGCCTGTCATGTGCGGGGGAGCCTTCAGCTCATGCAGAAACTCAAGGAAATGCTCTCCGTCGAGGAAAACGGAACGACGGAGGATCTTCGTTTCACGCTGGAGCCCGTTGCGTGTCTCGGTGCCTGCGGCCTCGCACCGGTCATCATGGTGGACGACGACACCCACGGAAGGCTTACGGCGGACAAGCTCGGCGACGTGATCGCCCGGTACGAATAAGGAGCGGCGAAGGTTCGCACGCCATGCTTGACGATCTCTCCCAGCACATTCTTGACATTGCCGAAAACAGCGTTGCCGCAGGGGCCTCCCGTGTCGATGTACTCCTTGTCGAGGAGGACGATCTGGGATTTCGTGTGCTTGAGATTCGGGACGACGGAAGGGGGATGGATGCGGAGATGGTGCGCCGCGTGACGGATCCTTTCGTCACGTCGCGAACGACACGACGGGTGGGACTGGGTATTCCCTTTCTCAAACAGGCGGCGGAACTTGCGGGAGGCAGTTTTTCCATCGAGTCCGTTCCCGGCTCTGGTACCTGTCTGCGCGCCGTTTTTCGGGCAGGATGGATTGATTGTCCACCCTTGGGAGATCTTCCTGCCACGGTAGTGACGTTATTTGCGGGATATCCCGGTATCCGGTGGGTGTTCCGTTTTTCCTGCGGGGAGCGTTCCTTTGAAGTGGATCAAAAGGAAATTCTCGAGATTGTCGAAGATCCCGAACTGATGCGTACGCCTCCGGTGGCGTCGTGGTTACGGGATTTCATTCAAGAGGGACTTGAAGAGATGAGAACGGGAGGTGAGGTTTGTGCCCAAAGTAACGAGTCTTGAGGATCTTCGAAGGATCAAGGAACAGGCGAGCGATCTCACATCCGCCCGATCTAAGGGCAAGGTCCGCGTCATCGTCGGCATGGGGACGTGCGGCATTGCCGCGGGCGCACGGGAGGTCATGCAGGCGGTCCTCGCCGAACTGGACAAACGGGGATTGAAGGACGTCTCCGTGGAGACCACGGGGTGCATCGGCATGTGCCAGCAGGAGCCGCTTCTCGACATCATCCGCCCCGGCGAACCGCGCATCACCTACGGCAATCTCTCCGCCGCCGACGTGCCGCGCATTGTTGCCGAGCATCTCGTGAACGGCAACGTCGTCGAGGAAAAAGTCATCGGCAGAGCGGACTGAACCCGTTTCTTCCATACCCGATCGGGTAGAGCAGGGGGGCTGACACCATGGCAGTGTATCGTGCGCACGTTCTCATCTGTGGCGGGACGGGCTGCGTTTCGAGCGGCGCCCGCGAGGTGATGAGCGCGTTTAAAGAGGAATTGGCGAAGAGGAAGCTGGACCGGGAAGTCATGGTGGTCCAGACGGGGTGCCACGGCATGTGCGAGATGGGACCCATCGTGGTGGTCTACCCCGAGGGGACGTTCTACTGTCGGGTGGAGCCAAAAGATGTGACGGAGATCGTGGAGGAACATCTCTACAAGGGACGCATTGTGGAGCGACTTCTCTACGCCCTCTCCGGAAGCATCGAGAAGGTTCCCCACTATAAGGACATTCCCTTCTACAGCAAGCAGGAGCGCATCGCGCTCCACAACTGCGGCTACATCAACCCCGACAACATCGAGGAGTATATCGCCCGGGACGGCTATCAGGCTCTCGCCAAGGCCGTGAAGGAAATGTCCCCCGAGGACGTGCTCCAGGAAGTGAAGACCTCTGGCCTTCGCGGGCGCGGCGGCGGCGGGTTCCCCACGGGACTCAAGTGGGAGTTCTGCCGCAAGGCGGCGGGAACGAAAAAGTACACCATCTGTAACGCCGACGAGGGAGATCCCGGCGCTTTCATGGACCGCTCCATCCTCGAGGGTGACCCTCATGCGGTCATCGAGGGGATGATGCTCGGTGCCTACGCCATGGGCGCCGACGAGGGATACATCTATTGCCGGGCCGAATACCCTCTTGCCATCAAGCGCCTCAATCGCGCCATCGGCCAGGCCGAGGAATACGGCCTGCTGGGGGAGCGCATTCTGGACACGTCCTTCTCCTTCCATCTTCACGTGAAGGAAGGTGCGGGAGCCTTCGTCTGCGGCGAAGAGACGGCGCTCATGGCCTCCATCGAAGGGGAGCGCGGCATGCCCCGTCCCCGTCCCCCCTTTCCGGCAAACAAGGGACTCTGGGGCAAACCCTCGAACATCAACAACGTGGAGACCTGGGCCAACGTTCCGGCCATCATCCGCAACGGCGGCGCCTGGTACGCCGCCATCGGTACGGAGAAATCCAAGGGGACCAAAGTTTTCGCCCTCACCGGAAAAGTGAAACACACCGGTTTGGTCGAGGTTCCCATGGGGATCAGCATTCGTGAAATCGTCTTCGAGCTCGGCGGCGGCATCATCAACGACAAGAAATTCAAGGCCGTTCAGATCGGAGGTCCCTCCGGCGGCTGTCTCACCGAGGAACACCTCGATCTTCCCGTGGATTACGAGTCGCTCACGGCGGCGGGGGCTATCATGGGGTCGGGGGGACTCGTCGTCATGGACGAGGCGACCTGCATGGTGGACGTGGCCAAGTTCTTTCTGGAGTTCACCCAGCGGGAATCCTGCGGCAAGTGCGTTCCCTGCAGAGAGGGAACGAAACAGATGCTCCTCCTCCTCGAGAAGATTACCGCCGGTGAGGGGACGATGGAGGACCTGGCTACCCTGGAGGAACTCGCTCACATGGTGAAGGACATGTCCCTCTGCGGACTCGGCCAGACCGCGCCGAATCCGGTGCTCACCACGCTGCGCTACTTCCGGCACGAGTACGAGGCGCACATCCGGGACAGGAAATGCCCTGCCTTGGCCTGTACCAAACTCATCACCTACGCCATCGACAGGGAGAAATGTCGTAAATGCGGGTTGTGCGCGAAAAAGTGCCCTGTGAACTGCATTGCCGGAGATCGACAGACACCCTACGTGATCGATCAGGACCGCTGCATCAAGTGCGGCTCCTGCTTCGATGTCTGTCCCTTCTCCGCGGTGACGAAGAGCTGACGGACCGTTGCCGAAGACGGAACGGCACTCGTGACGGAGGGAGACGCAATGAAGGAGATCATCCTCACCATAGACGGAAAACAGTGCAGCGGCGTTGCGGGCGAGACCATCCTGGAGGTGGCTCAGAAGAACGAGGTAACCATTCCCACCATGTGCTATCTCAAGGGCCTCACCCCCATCGGTGCGTGCCGTATGTGCGTGGTGGAGGTGGAAAAAAACCCAAAACTCCTCACGTCCTGCACCACGCCCGCCCAGGATGGCATGGTGGTGCACACGACAACGGAGAAGCTGTTCAACTACCGAAAGCAGGTGTTGGAACTCCTCTTCGCCGGTCGGAATCATTTTTGCATGTACTGTTCCCAGAGTGGCGACTGTGAGCTGCAGCGCCAGGCCATCGAACACGGTATGGATTCGGTGCGTTATCCCTATCTCTACGCGGACTTCTCCAACGACGCGACGCACCCGGAAATTCAGTTGGATCACAACCGTTGTATTCTTTGTCTTCGCTGCATCCGTATCTGCGCGGAGAAGGTCGGCGCCCACACCCTGGATCTTCAGAAACGGGGCTGGAACGCCACGGTGGTGGCCGATCTGGGAAAGAAGCTCGGCGAGAGCGATACCTGTGTGAGCTGTGGTGCCTGTGCGCAGGTCTGCCCTACGGGGACCATCACGCTCCGCGAGTTCGCCTATCGAGGCAAACGGAGCCAGTGCGACGACGCGGTGGAGAGCGTTTGCCCGCTCTGCTCCGTGGGGTGCCGGTTCAAGGCCTATGTCCGAACCGGCAGCATCACCCGTGTGGAAGGGCTTGGCACGGAGGAGCCCGACGGAGGGCAGCTCTGCCACAAGGGACGCTGGTGGCTCCCGCAGTCCACGGAACGGGATCGCGTGACGGTCCCCATGATCCGTGACGGTGCGGGCTATCGCGAGGCATCTTGGGACGAAGCGCTGAGTTTCGTGGCGGCGAAGTTCAAACCTGCCTACGAACGGGGCAAGGCGGGAGCGTTGTTGTCCAGCCTGTGTACGGACGAGGAGTTGTCCCTGTTCTCCGGCCTCTTCCGGAGTGGGCTTAAAATGGAGAAAGTGGATACCTTCGACGGTGACGTGCTCCGAGGATTCATCAAGGGGCTCGATCCCTTCCGTGTTCAGGGTGTCCGCCCCTTCACGGCGGCGCATCACATTCTGGACAGCGATTGTATTGTCACGGTGTGCGCCGATCCCCAGGAGGAAGCTCCCGTCGTGGCAAGTTACATCCGAGTGGCGGTTCTTCGGGATGGTGCGAAACTGCTGAACATCTCCTGTGACGAGGACCCGTTCAAAGGGATCACGGACGTGCATGTGCCCATGCCTGGGAAGGTCATCAGACCCGAGTTTCTCAACGCCCTGGCGCAGACCATCGCTTCACTGCGCCTTTCCGAGAACGACACGGGAACAGCCCGAGAGGCCCTTGAGCCCTACCGGGAATCTCTGGCGCAGTGTGCGACCATCGCAGGGGTGGATCCGAAAGTTGTGGAGGAGATCGCAGCCTGCCTCATACAGGCGAAAAAGCCTGTCTTCGTTCTCGGTGGTTGCGCAGCGAAGAACCCCGATACGGTTACGGCGGCGGTGAACGTAGCCATCGCGAGCAAGGCTTTCTTCGACGATGGCCTTGGTGTGGTTCCCCTCGTGACAAGCGGCAACAGCCTTGGCGCGGCAAACACGGTGTGCGCTTCCGAGAGCTGGCTTGGCAAGGAGGACCTTGAATTCCTCTATGTCTTCTCCACGGGGCTCATTCCCGAGGACGAGACGATGCTCGCGTCGATCTTCCGGACGCGCTTCGTGGTGGTACAGACTCCCTATCTCGTCCATCCCCTGGTGAACATGGCGGACGTGCTCCTTCCCGCTCCCGCGTGGTACGAGCGAAGCGGTCACTACTGCACCGTCGAAGGCGAGCGGCGCCGGCTCAACGTGATCGTTCCGCCCAAGGGAGAGGTCCGGGGGCTGTCCACCATTCTCGACGATCTCGCCAAGGATCTGGGCATCTCCATCGAGCGCCCCGCCGTTCCGCCCTGCGAAGCGGTGTTCGCATCCCGGGTGGCTCCGTCGGCGGCACAGATGGTTCTGAAGTAGGAGGTGTCGGCAATGGCGAAGGCAAAAGTCGCAACGGTATGGCTTGAGGCGTGCGCGGGGTGTCACATGTCCTTCCTCGACATCGACGAGCGCCTCGCCGATCTGGTCGAGAAAGTGGATATCCTCTACTCGCCCGTGGTGGACGGCAAGGAAATCCCCCAGGTGGACGTGGGCGTCATCGACGGTGCTCTGGGCAACGAGGAAGAAGTCCATCTCGCCAAGGAAATGCGGGATCGTTGCAAGATCCTCGTCGGATGGGGTGATTGCGCCGTCTTCGGGGGCATCAACTGCATGCGGAATTTCCTCTCCCCCGAGAAGGTTCTGGAAGAAGCCTACACGGAGACGAAAAGCACCGTGAACCCGGAAAAGGTCATTCCCGGGGAAGAGCTTCCGGCGCTGTTGCCAAAGGCCATCCCCATCGACCATGTGGTGAAGTGCGACGTCTACATTCCGGGATGCCCTCCCGACGCGGACACCATCCTCTGGGTCTTCCAGGAGATCCTCGAAGGGCGAGTGCCCAAGGTTCCCGCGAACATGATGCGGTACGACTAGGAGGAGGGCGAAGAGTATGACCACGGTGCGCAAGATCGAAATCAATCCGGTGACCCGGATCGAGGGACACGGAAAGATCACCGTCCACCTCGACGAAGCGGGACAGGTCCAGGATGCACGATTCCACGTCACTCAGTTCCGGGGCTTCGAGGTTTTTTCCAAGGGTCGGGATTTCCGGGAAATGCCGGTCATCACGCCCCGCATTTGCGGCATTTGTCCTGTAAGTCACCATCTGGCGGCGGCCAAGGCCTGCGACGCCATTCTCGGGGTGGAGATCACGCCGAGCGCCCACAAGCTCCGGGAGCTCATGCACATGGGACAGTTCGTCCAGTCCCACGCACTCTCTTTCTTCCACCTCTCCAGCCCGGATCTGCTCTTCGGGTTCGATGCGGATCCCGCCATCCGCAACGTTGTCGGTCTGGCCAGGCAGTTTCCCGAGCTGGCTGTCAAGGGGATTTCGTTGCGCAAGTTCGGACAGGAGATCATCAAGACTCTTGGCGGCAAGAAGGTCCACCCCTGGCACAGCATTCCCGGCGGGGTGAACAGAAGTCTTCGGCAGGACGAGCGCGACGAGATCGTCAGAGATCTTCCCGCGATGAAGGCCATTGTCCGTGAAGCCCTGGACCTGATCAAGAACTATCTCGCCGAAAAGGGTGAGGAGGCAAAACGGTTCGCCACCCTAGAGACGGCCTTTCTGGGACTGGTGAACGGCGGTTTTCTCGAACTCTACGACGGGGACATCCGTTTCCGTGGGCCCAGAGGGCGCATCATCGACGAGTTTCCGGACTGGGAGTACCTCGACCACATCGGTGAGCACGTGGAGGCCTGGAGCTATCTCAAATTCCCCTTTTATCGCGGGTTGGGGTATCCCAACGGCAGTTACCGCGTCGGTCCTCTGGGGCGCGTCAACGCCTGCGACGACATTTCCACTCCCGAGGCATCGGCGGAGCTGGCGGCTTTCCGGAAGCTCACCGAGGACGGCGTGGTGCACTACACCATGTATTATCACTATGCCCGACTCATCGAAACCCTCTACGGGCTGGAGCGGATCGAGGAACTCCTCGACGACGAGGACATCATGGGAAGCGATCTTCGTGTGCATTCCCGGGAACTCTATCCCGAGGGAATCGGTGTCATCGAGGCGCCCCGGGGAACGCTCATTCACCATTACGAGGTGGACGATCGGGGGGCCATCACGAGGGTAAACCTCATCGTCGCCACGGGGCACAACAATTTCGCCATGAACAAGGGCGTGGAACTTGTGGCCAGGGACTACATCAGGGATGGCAAGGTCACGGAAGGGATCATGAACC
>Ga0067045_1031607_pt1 | contig 11867 bp, 7 predicted proteins | sample TerdegcTABiofilm_FD_59184 | JGI IMG/M metagenome (GOLD analysis project Ga0067045, IMG submission 59184) | Combined Assembly of (Gp0054472, Gp0054536) Wastewater bioreactor microbial communities from Singapore -Terephthalate degrading...
TCAGTTCGGTCACGCACAGGCAATAGCCACGGGCATTGCGCCCTGCGATGCGGCAGGTGAATGCGGTATCGCCCACCGAGCGCTGCACCTGCGGGCCCGGCGGCAGTGCCTGGTTGAGTATTTGAGCCGCATCGGGCAGGTCGCGCGGGTTGATCCACTGGAACTCCCCACAGTGCTCACCAAGCTTAGCCTGTGCGTACCAGACCGCGAACTCCTGTCCGGACATGAGCTTCCGGGCCTCGCCCTGTGTGCCGTCGCCGAGATCCACCGCATGGCCCTCGCGTATGCCCGCGTTCGCCATCTCCGGTGTGATCGGCACGTAGACCGGGAGTCGGTCGTCGCCCGCAACCACGAACACGCTGCTGTCCGGCGCCGTGCAGTTGATGCGCATCCGGTGCTCGCGTTCGGTCACCCGGAACATCCCGCCGGCGGTCTGCCATCCCGCGGGGACCTGCACGGTGAACGCGCCCTGCTCCGGATCAGTCCACGTGTCCCAGCGCTCGGTGGTAGCGGGTCCGGCGGGGATCGCCGGCCCCAACTGTGCAGGCCGCGGACCGGGGCCCACCATCGGACCGGTCATCGGAGTCAGGCGCCGGATGCCACATTCCTGCAGGAAGTTCGCGGAGACCGGCGGCAGTTCGGGGTTGGGCAAGCCTGCCTCAAGCTCGGCGCGCACGTCCACCAGGTAGAAGGGTTTGTTCTGGAGGGCGTCCTGGAAGTTGGCCCAGCCCACATTGCACGCCTGGGCGAAGTTCATGCGCGTTGCACCGCCGCCCAGGCCCGTATTCTCCACGGGCTGGAGCATGCCCGAGGGCAGCTCGACCACGCAGAAGACGTGGCCGGGGATGACCATAAGCGCGGTCTTGATGCCCACGGTTTCCGCAAGGGCCGCGAAGGTGATCGCGAGATCCACGCAGGTGCCGGCCTTGTCGCGGAACACGTCGCGGGGGTACTTGACCTCCTGCACCAGCCCGTGGGCCTCAGTCCAGAAACCCGAAGGCGTCTGGTAGACGATGTCGTTGTACAACTGCATGTTGTAGGCGGCCTCCAGCCACTTCATGGCTTCCTGATCGCTGGCGGCGGCGGCCACACCGCCTGCAAGATCACTGACGCACCCCGCGAACTGTTTCACCGCATCGTCCACCCGGGTCACGTAGGCGGCGAGCAGCGGAGAGTTATTGTAGGCGTCCATCCAGCCGCCCACGCGCTCTTCGGTGCGGAGGTTTGAGGTGAGGAACTGGTTGATGCCCAGGATGCCGATGCGTTCGGCGAACTCCTGCTCATGTTTCTGGCCGTCCGGGTCGGAGTACTGTACCTTCACGAGAAGCTGCGCGGGAGTCTCGGTTTTGATCTGGGTGACCTTTGACAGGATCATCGGGTAGTAGACGTCCACCACCGCGCCGCCGGGGCTGACCATGGAGTACTGTTCGGGCACATGCACGTCGGAGTACTCGCCCAGCCGGTAGGTGATCCGAAGGTCGTACATCGGCTCCTGCCCGGTATTGCGGACGATGGTCTTGGCCACCCAGTAGGCTCCTTCACCCAGCGACGGATTGCCGTAGAGCTTGTAGAGGGCGGACATGATCCGCTCCTTGGCCTTGACCTTCACATCCACCGTGGGCTTGCCTGTTGTGACGCGGGTGTGGGGCAAGCGGTAGCTCAACTTCCCCGGCTCGGCGCGGACATCGGAAGCATCCGGGGGCAGGCTGTAGCTGCTCACCGCGACCACCGTGGCCATGGGCAGTGGGGTCATGACGATGGCCGTGAACACCTTGCTGCCGTCCTGCATGACCACTTCTTCACCAGTCAGCAGTTCGAAGGTCCACCGGTCCCTCACGCATGCGGCGAATCCGATGACCCGTGCCGTGATGTTGATCGCGCGCGCGACATCATCCGCCTCGATATGAAGGGTGTTGGGCTCTACCTCGAAGTCGGCGCGCTCGCTGTTCAGGTCGCGGAAGAGCACGTAAAGGTTGGGATACTGCTTGCGCAGGTCGTGGTAGGCATCCTTCGGACTGAAGGTGATGGTGAGGGTCGCATCCGCCGAGCCTGACGGGTCCACTTTCACCATCTGTTTCATGATTACCGTGGAGTGTGGGAGACTCTGGGCGGTGCAACTGGCGGCAAGTGCGACCAGCAGAACGACGAAGGGGAACAGCACGTGGACGCGGCACCCGTGGCAGTACGCCCGGCAGCCCATGTCAGACACCCCTGTGGGGAGGCGCCCCCCAGACAGTACGCCCTCAAACGGGCGTGAGCGCGGTCTTCCGGCTGGTCCTCGAGAACATATTCAGCATCCGGCGCGGACCTCCTTGCGCGCCGTTGAAGGGAATTCGCGCCCAGCGGGGAAGCTGCCCTGCGCATACCAGCTTCGGGCCATCCAGCCTCTGCCGTCCGACTGCCGAGCCAGGAGACAGACATGGAACTGACCGCCGAGAGTGTGAAGCAGTTCGCGAAAAGCTGTGGCGCGGACCTCGTGGGAATCGGCGACATCAACCGCTTCGAAGGAGCGCCGCCTGAGAACGACCCGCGATACATCAACCCGGAAGCGAAAACCATCATCGGACTGGGTTTCCGCATCTTCCGGGGTGACCTGCGGGGCATCGAAGAGGGCACCCAGTTCTACCAGTATCCGGCGATGAACTACGCGAATATCAATGAGGTCTACGCGCCCATCGTCCTGCGGCAGTTGGCCGCGTTCATCGAAGACCACGGGTACGAGGCCAACAATATCCGCAACTACGGCAGCGTCAACACCATCTCGGATATCACCAATGACCCCGATGAGCCCGCCGAATACGGCCGCAGGCTCAAGTACTCGCGCCCGGTGCGCGATGGGCAACCAGCGCCCGATATCTACCTGCACTTCCGCCTGGCGGCATTCATCTGCGGCATGGGGGAAATCGGGTTCAGCAAGGTGTTCCTGACGCCCGAGTTCGGCCCCAGACAGCGGTTCGCGTTCATGCTCACCGACGCCGAACTGGAGCCCGATCCGATCTACGACGGGCCCGCGCTGTGCAACCGGTGCATGGCCTGCGTCCGTGAATGCCCCGGGAACGCGATCAAAGAGGACCAGACGGTGAAGGTCACGGTCGCCGGGCGAGAGCTGGAATGGAGCGATATCGACGCCTGGAGTTGCTTCGGCTATTACGTGAGCCCGGTGGAGAATGTGAACCCTTTCCTGCCTCCGGATGCCCTCGCGGACATGCCCGACGGCGACGCGATACGGCGCGGGGAAAAGCCACTATCGCCCGAGGAGGCGCTGGAGCTGCAGGGGCGCATGGGGCAGTACTACCCGAGGCCTTCGGGCTACTTCCCGGCGATGTGTGGCGGGCGCGGGTGCATCCGGGCGTGCATGGTGTCCCTTGAGCAGCGCAAGGCGCTGAAGAACGAGTTCAAGCAGCCTTTCCGCCGCCGGCCGAAGTGGTGGGGATAAAGGGGGAGATGCGGGCGCCATTGACGACCCGCGGGATCGCTGGAGCGGGCTTGCCCGCGACTGTCGTTGGTGTGGCGGTGAAGGCAGACCGCGTCGCGAGCAAGCTCGCTGCAACAAGTGCAAGGCCTACTTGCGCTGAGACGGGAGTAGAACGCTGTATCTCGGAGGATCTCCATGTCTGGCACCATCAGTCTCGACGGCGAGTGGCAGTTGTGGCACTGCAAGAACGGGCAAGGCCGCCCCGATGAGCTTCAGGGCATCTCCTGGCTCAAGGCCACCGTGCCAGGCTGCGCGCACTATGACCTGCTCGTTGCCGGACACATTGAGGACCCCTTCTTCGAGTTCAACACGAAGAAGCTGTATGAACTTGAGGGGCACGAATGGTGGTACCGCCGAGAGTTCCCGGTGCCTGCGGACTTCGGCGGCGAGCGCGTGGACCTGGTCTGCGAGGGCCTCGATACTTTCGCCATCGTGTGGCTGAACGGGGAAGAGGTCGGCCGGCATTCGAACATGTTCATCCCGTGCCGGTTCGATGTGACCAGCGCGTTGCGGCCTGGGAAGCGCAATGAACTGGTGGTGCGGCTGGCCTCGCCGATCGAGTCCGTGAAGGGCCTCCCGCTGGAAGGTGCGCACGCGACGATGAACACCCCCGAGCGCCTTTGGGCCAGGAAGCTCGACCAGTGCTACGGATGGGACATCGCGCCGCGCATCGTGACGGCGGGCATCTGGCGCTCCCTGCGGCTGGAAGCCTACGGGCGCGCTCGGATCGGCGACGACTTCCTGCGGGTGATCGCCATCGCCCCCAGCCCTGCCAACCCACTTGCCGAGGACGGGATCCGCGCGTCGGTGCGGCATGACGTGCCGGTGGAGATAATCTCGGGGAGCGCGCGGGGCCTGCGCGTCGAGGTGAGTGGCGCCTGCGGAGACAGCGAGTTCCGCTGGGATGCGCCGGTGGAGGGTAGCGGCTGCGCGGCAAGCTTCGAGGTGGAGAACGCCCGGCTGTGGTGGACCTGGGACATGGGCAGTCCCGACTTGTACGACCTGACCGTCAGCCTGTTCGACGGAGACGCGCTGCTCGACCGTCGTCACCGCAAGCAGGGGCTGCGCACAGTGCGCCTGGTGGAGGATGAAGAGGGGCCGGGCCGGGTGTCGTACGTTTTCGAACTCAACGGGGTGAAGGTCTTCGCACGAGGCATGAACTGGACACCTGCGGACTGCTACCACGCTCGCGGCGAGGGCGCGAAGCACCGGGACCTGCTGGACATGGTGCGACGCATGAACCTCAACATGCTGCGAGTCTGGGGCGGCGGAGTCTATGAGCCCCACGCGTGGTTCCAGCAACTGGACGAGTTGGGCATTATGGTGTACCAGGACTTCATGATGTCGTGTGCGATCTACCCGACCCACCCGGACTTCCTAGCAATCATGGCCGAAGAGGCCGAGTCGGTCATCCGCGCCCTGCGCAACTATGCCTGCCTGGCGCTTTGGTCGGGAGACAATGAGAACGACTGCGCCTACTGGGGCTGGTTTGGCGAGAACATCGATGTGCGCAAGAACACCATCGTCCGGCAGGTCCTGCCTGACGCGATCGAGCGGTTCGACGGCACCCGGGACTATGTGCCCTCCAGCCCGTACAGCCCGGACCCGACCGTGAACCCGCAGGACCAGAACCAGGGCGACACCCACTGCTGGCACCACGGCACGCCCTTTGATGACCCGGTCTACACGCAGGACAAGTCTAGGTTCATCAGCGAGATCGGGCACCTGTCCTGCCCGGCGCTGGAGACGATGATGGTGTTCGCCAGCCCCACGAATCTGTGGCCCAATGACAACGCGGTGTGGGATCATCACATCGGCGTTCACGAGGACCTCGACTTCCGGCCGCCCCGGCGCAAGGCGCTGGATGACTCGGTGGTCGCGTATTTCGGGAAGATGCCTTCGGACCTGGAGACTTACATCCTTGCCTCGCAGATCTGTCAGGGCGAAGCGTACAAGCTCTGGACCGAGCACTGTCGCCAGCGCAAGGCGAACTGGGACTGCGGCGGCATCCTGCTGTGGAACGTCGCGGATTGTTGGCCGCAGATATCCGACGCGGTTATCGACTACTACCTGCGGCCGAAGCTGGCCTGCAACTATGTGCGCTGGGCCTGCGAGCCGGTCCACGCCTCCTTCATGCACGGCGACAACGGCGAACTGCTGCTGCATGTGGCGAATGACACCGCGGAGGACCTGGAGTTGACGTACTCAGTGTCCCTGGAGGAGACGCCGGGCATCGTTGCGCGGTCGATTGAGGGCCGCTGTTCCGCGCCTGCGAACTCCGCGCAAGTCATCTGCGATCTGAGCGACCTCGCAAGCCAGCGCGCATCGGACGGCGCAGCGCTTACCGTGCAGCTTGAGAGCGCCGACCGGCTGGTGTCCTGGAACCGCCACGCGTTCGCGAAGCCCGAGTTGGCAGACATCCCGCGGATCGTCGCTGGTCTTCCGGGGTTCTAGACCACGGGCGCGACTACTTACCGCGCCGGTCTTCTCTCTCAGTCCGGCGCGTTCTGCCACATATTTGCCCCCTTGAGCGCGCTTTTTACCTGCCCCGCGGTCAAGCGGCCTCCCCCTGCACCGATACCAAACCTGATGCCAATACCCACATAGCAGGCCCCGGGCCGACCTTGGCCCGGCTTGCGCAGAAAGGCCGCCTCCCATGTCAGCAGCCGCCGAAGCGTCCCACCATGGGCCGGGTGAGGCTCCGGCCGACCGTCCCGTGATCGACAGCCGCTTCGCTCACGCACTGGCCCACGAAATCCGCTCCCCCCTTACGGCTATCCAGATGTGTGCGGAGACCCTGTGCACCAGTCAGGACGAGGAGATGCGGACCAGGTATTGCGGGATCATCATCGACCAGGCGAAGTTCATCGCCTGGACCCTGGAGGATCTGATCGCCCTCGCCGACGCCCCCATATGGTGCCGGTCGGAGCACCGCGAGGTAGATCTTGCGGAACTCGCCGAGCGGTCGATGGATGAGATCGCCCGTCTCGCTAAGACCCGCGGAGTGGAACTGGATAGAAGGCTGAGGAGTGTAGTGCGCCCGGTGCTGGCCTGGGGCGTACCCTCTGCGCTGCGCCAGATGGTGCGCTGTTGCTTGCAGACCATGCTCAACCAGTCTTCGGCGGGCGACGCCCTCATTGTGTCGCTTCTCCCACAGGGCGACGAAACGCTGCCTGAGGGCATGGTTGGGATGACGGTGAAGGTGGAGCAGTCCCCTGAGAACGCGAAGTCGTCCGAACAAACCTTCGTACCGTGGCACAGGATCGCGCTGGTTACCGCCGCGCGTGTGGCGGGGGAGCACAGGGGGATGATCGGCGATCTGAACGGCGACGGCCCGGGGATCCGGATGCTGTTGCCTGCCCCCGTGTGAACTGGGGTTATCCGGGAGATCAGGCAATAATCCAGGCATAAAACGGGAATTTCTCTCATATTTTGTTTTTTATTGGTCTGATAGACGTCTTTTCTTGACTTTAGCTATGGAAATCTGTAAGATGCGGCGTGCGGGGCAGGAGCAAACCAGGAGGTGGATTGGAGCCCCTTACGGACGCCGGCCGGGCGGCCCGAGAGCCGAAATCAGGCGCAGTCGAACCGTTGCGCATCGCAGCCACTGGGTCACCGCGGGCCCGCAGCTCGGACCTCGGGCACGGGAATTGCAGGGGGAGCGTCCATGGGAAACGGATCGGAGAGACAGGCCCAGGAGGCCACCGGCCAGTCGTCTGCCGCCTTGCCGCCCGTTCGCGGGGCGATGGTGGGAGTGGGTACCGGGGCGGTCAGTGTCAGCTCACCAGGGGGGATCCCGATGGATCCGGCCACGCGAGAGAAGCTGATCGTCCAGCATGTCTCCCTTGTGCATCACATCGTGGGCCGCATCGGGGCGCATCTGCCCGACAACGTGGAGCGCGAAGACCTGGTGAGCGCCGGCATCCTCGGGCTGATCAAGGCAGTTGACCGCTATGACCCCACTCGCGGCGCCAAACTCGCCACGTACGCCAGTTCCGTGATCCGCGGCGAAGTCATGGAGTGCCTACGCTCCAAGGACTGGGCGCCGCGCAGCGTTCGCCGCCGGGCGCGCGACGCGGCGCGAACCGCGGCCCGCTTGGAGTACGAACTGGGCAGGCCCCCTGGTGAGCACGAGATCGCGGCGGCTCTCGGCCTAGATATAGACGAGTACCGCGACCTGCTGGACGAGACCAGCGCGGCAACCCTGCTCTCCCTCGAAGAAGCCCTCGCGGGCGACGACGACCCCAATGACGAGACCGAGGACGTGGAGCCCTGGGACACCTACGGTGACCCCTCGATCAGGGTGGAACAGGAGGCGATCCGGAAGGTTATCTCACAGGCGGTGACACGCCTTCCGGAGCGCGAGCGGCAGGTGATCGCGCTGTATTACCAGGAAGGCATGACGCTCAAGGAGATCGGTCTGATCCTCGAAGTGACGGAGTCGCGCATCTGCCAGATACATGGACAGGCGATCCAGCGGCTGCGCGGAATGGCGGAGCGGGAACTAAGTCTGTCGCCACTCAGTTAACCAGAACCAGCCAAACACCGCCACCGCTTCCGGGTGTTTCCGCGCCCGGAAGTTTTGTTTGTCGCGGTGATTGCCCTGTGCTATAATCCGCTTCGCCGTGCATGTGGCGCTGAGCCACGCGAAAGGAGTTGTTCGTCTTGCCCGTGCATTGTCTCAGGCTGGGCGGCGTCGCCCTGCTGCTAGTTTTCTGCGTGTCTGGATTCGTGGGCTGTGGGAAGCAACCGATCGCCGTTGTGGGCGACTCCAAGATCACCCGGGCTGAGTTCCTCGAGAAGCTCGAGAAGGACCAGGGTCGCGAAGCCCTGTTGGGGATGATCAACCGCCAACTCATCGAGGATGCCTTTGCGGCTTCCGGCATGACGTTGCCGCCCGAGAAGATTGACGAGCGCATGAAGGAGATCAAGGAGCGTTTCGGTTCCGATGAGTCCTTCGCCCAGATGCTCGCGTCCAGGGGGATGACCGAAGAAGACGTCACCGAGAGCCTTGCGATGGAAATGAAGGTGCAAATGCTCTGCACCAAGGATGTCAAGGTCGACGAGGCTGAACTGAAGAAGTTCTTTGAACAGTACAAGTCTGCCTTCGGCCAGCCGGAACGGGTCAAGTACGCCGAGATCGTGGTCGCAACGAAGGACGAGGCCGCGAAGATCGCCGCGGAGCTGAAGAAGGAAGGCGCCGACTTCGCCAAGCTCGCCAAGCAGCACAGCGTCTCGCCGATGAGCCGCGACAATGGCGGCGAACTCCCGCCGATGCCCCGCGAACAGATCTTCCCGCCGACGGTCGCCCAGACCCTTGCGGGGATGAAGGCCGGGCAAATCAGCGAGCCCTTTGCGGTTGAGGAACGCTGGTACATCGTCAAGCTGATCGAGGTGCTGCCTGCGTCCGAGGCGTCCCTTGAGAAGGACCGCGCGCGCATCGAAGAGGCCTTCAAGTCCCGGCAGGCCAAGGACCCCCAGCAGTTGCTTTCCGAACTGCGCGAGAAGGCCACAGTCAATATCGTCGACCCGAAGTATGCCGACCTGAACGAGATGTTCACGCCCAAGGCGGACATCCCGAGCTTCGGACCGGAAGGCAAAGGAGCGCCGTCGGGTGGCGAGGCAGCACCGGGCAAGGGTGGTCAGGCTCCGCCTGCCGGAGCGTCACCCGCCGGTGGCAAGGGCCAGCCGGCCAAGTCCAAGTAGACACCGATCGAAGTCGCTTACCGGGCCCGCGCACCGGGCCTGGTGGAGCAGCGACAACTGTGCCACGAAATGCTCGGGCGGCCGCGAACAGGCGGTCGCCCGATGTCGCGACAGGACCGTGGGTGTGAATGAAGCAGTTTGATGAACTGGTGGAGATCATGGCCCGGCTCAGGTCCCCTGATGGTTGTCCCTGGGACCGTGAACAGGACCACCAGACGCTGAAGCCGTACATGATCGAGGAAGCCTACGAGGCCGTGGAGGCGGTAGACAGCGGCGACAGCGAGAAGTTGTGCGCCGAACTGGGGGATGTGCTCCTGCAGGTGGTCTTCCACGCCCGAGTCGCCGAAGAGGTCGGAAGCTTCGACATCCGCGCGGTCTGCGACCGCATCAACGAGAAACTGATCTACCGCCACCCCCATGTCTTCGGCGACACCGAGGTGGCCGGAAGCGATGAGGTTCTTCACAACTGGGAGCGGTTGAAGCGCGCGGAGAAGGAATCCGCATCTCGCGAGTCCGTCCTGGACGGCATCCCGGGCGCGTTGCCAGCGCTCAAACGGGCGGCGGACATGCAGAAGAAGGCCTCGAAGGTCGGCTTCGACTGGCCCGACCTTGACGGTCCCCTGCAGAAAGTTGACGAGGAACTCACCGAACTGCACGAAGCCCGGGCGATGGGCGACCAATCGGCCATCGCGGATGAGCTCGGAGATGTCCTGTTCGCCCTCGTCAACGTGGCCCGCTTCCTCAAAGTGGATGCCGAGGACGCCCTGCGCATGGCTTGCGACCGTTTCGCGGCCCGATTCCGCTCGGTGGAGCAGCAGGCGCGGGAGATGGGGAAGGACCTGTCCGACATGTCCCTCGCGGAGATGGACGTGCTCTGGGAACGGTCCAAGGCGGAGTGATGGCATGAGGCTGGACCTTTTCCTCAAGGCGACCGGGGTCATCGCGCGCCGGCCTGTCGCAAAGCGCGCATGCGACGAGGGGCTTGTGGAAATCAACGGGAAGCCGGCGAAGGCGTCGGCGGGGGTGAAGGTCGGAGACCTCATCACAGTACGCATCGGGATGAAGGTCACGATCCACGAAGTGCTCGCGATGCCGGACAGACCGGTGCGCAAGCACGAACGTGACGAGTATGTAAGGCTTCTATCAACCGAGAAGGTTGATCTGGACATCTGAAGTGCTTGTAGTGGAACAGAACAGCCAGGGTCGCTGAGACCCGAGATACCAGGGAGGAACGTCGATGGCGAAGTACAAGCCCGTGTATATGTTCAGCGATGACGCGAAGGCTCTTGAGGAGCAGCTCAGGGCCGAGGGTGGAATGCTCAAGTACCTGTTGGGTGGCAAGGGCGCCAACCTCAATATCATGACCAGCGCCGGCCTGCCCGTACCGCCGGGCTTCACCGTCACCACCGAGCAGTGCATCGAGTTCATGAAGGCGGGCCACAAGTTCACTGCGGAGCTGAAGCAAGCGATCCTCGAAGCGAAAGAGAAGCTGGAGAAGGAGACCGGCAAGGAGTTCGGCAACCCCGACAATCCCCTCCTCGTTTCCGTCCGCTCGGGCGCCCGGGATTCCATGCCCGGCATGATGGACACGGTCCTGAATCTCGGCATGAATGACGACGTTGCCCAAGGCATGATCAGGCTCACCGGCAACGAGCGTTTCGTCTGGGACGCCTACCGCCGCTTCATCATGATGTTCGGCAACGTGGTCATGGGCGTGGACCGCGAGCTGTTCGAGCACTGTCTGGCCGCGGTCAAGAAGGAAGAGGGCGTTAAGGAAGACACCGAGGTCTCCGCCGAGGGCCTCAAGAAGGTTGTCGAGGCCGAGAAGGCCGTCTACAAGAAGGTTGTGGGCAAGGACTTCCCCACCGAGGCCGAGGATCAGCTCATTGAGGGCGTCCGCGCCGTGTTCGAGTCCTGGGACAATGACCGCGCAATCGCCTACCGCAACATGAACAAGATCCCCCACGACTGGGGCACCGCCGTGAACGTCCAGATGATGGTCTTCGGCAACATGGGCGATGACTCCGGCACCGGCGTGGCATTCACCCGCGACCCCGCGACCGGTGAGAAGGTCCTGTACGGCGAGTACCTGCAGAATGCCCAGGGCGAGGACGTTGTCGCCGGCATCCGGACCCCCGTTCCGATCGCCGAACTCGAGCGCATCGACAAGGCCTGCTACGACCAGTTTGTCGAGATCTGCAACCGCCTGGAGACCTTCTACAAGGACGTCCAGGACATGGAGTTCACGATCGAGAAGGGTAAGCTGTACATGCTGCAGACCCGCAATGGCAAGCGGACCGCCCAGGCGGCCGTGAAGATCGCCTGCGACCTGCACGATGAGGGGCTTATCGACGAGGCCCAGGCCCTGATGCTCGTCCCACCGTCCCAGCTCGACCAGCTCCTGCACCCGCAGTTCGACCCGAAGAAGAAGCCGGCCCCCATCGTCAAGGGCGTCGACGCTTCCCCGGGCGCCGCTGCCGGGAAGGTCGTCTTCTCCGCCGCTCACGCGGAAGAGTGGGCAGCAAAGGGTGAGCGCGTCATTCTCGTGCGCCACGAGACCTCCCCTGAGGACATCCGCGGCATGGCCGCCGCTCAGGGCATTCTCACCTCCTTTGGCGGCAAGACCTCCCACGCCGCCGTTGTGGGTCGCCAGATGGGCAAGCCCTGCGTCGTCGGCTGCAGCGGC
>Ga0067045_1031606_pt1 | contig 11866 bp, 8 predicted proteins | sample TerdegcTABiofilm_FD_59184 | JGI IMG/M metagenome (GOLD analysis project Ga0067045, IMG submission 59184) | Combined Assembly of (Gp0054472, Gp0054536) Wastewater bioreactor microbial communities from Singapore -Terephthalate degrading...
GGGGTGGGGAAGAGCGAGGCAGCCCTGGAGCTGATCGAGCGGGGGCACCGGCTCGTGGCAGACGATGCCGTGGAGATTAAAAACGTTGCGGGGAACATTCTCATGGGGGCCGGGGCCAACAAAATCATCGGGCATCACATGGAAATCAGAGGGATAGGGATCATCAACATCACTCACCTATTCGGGGTAGGGGCCATTCGGGACAGAAAGCAGATCCAGTTGGTGGTGGAATTGGAACCCTGGGACTCTACAAAGAACTATGACCGCATTGGAGAGAAAGATACTACCACTGAAATCCTGGGAGTGCAGGTCCCCTATCTGAAGCTTCCCGTAAAACCGGGGAGGAACATTCCCATCTTAATCGAAACCGCCGCCATGAACGAGCGGTTGAAGAAAATGGGTTATTTTTCCGCAAAAGAATTCAACCGAAATGTGTTGAAATGGCTGGAAAGCGAGAATGCTCGAGCAGTATATTTTCAGAACACAGACAACTATTGATCCATTGGGGAATGGAATGACAGAAAAGGAAGTCACCATCAAAAATCGTGCGGGGATACATGCCCGGCCAGCTGCTCTAATCGTTCAAACGGCAAGCAAGTTTTCCTCGAAAATTCATATGATCAAAGACAACGAAGAGATAAACGCGAAGTCCATCATGGGAATCATAACCTTAGGCGCCGGATACAACACGAACCTCAAAATCCGAGCGGATGGGCCGGATGAACAGGAGGCGGTCAATGCTCTGGCTGAGCTATTTGAACGCCGTTTTGAAGAAGAGTAACGTTCTTGTAGCCCTTCTCGTATCCTCATCTCTATTTTCCTTAGACTCCACCTACCTGCCTACCCAGGAACCGAACACAGTCCAATTCCGCGCCACCCTTACATCGGAAGAAGTGGCCCGGTTACAGGAAGCTCTCAAGGACGGATACAGGGTTGAAATCTCTTTCATCCTTCGGGTGTACGAGGAAAGGACGACCGTGTTCTTGGGGAACACGCTTCTCCACGAAGCGCAGTATACCTACACAGCCCGGTGGGATCCTATCGGGAGAGAATACCGGATCTCCACGTCAACCGGCAACCAGAACCATTTATCCTCATGGGAGGATTTCCAACAGGTCTTTACCCACTCTCCCCTGTTTCAGGTGCCTTCACCTATGGGTAACCGAGTGTATACCATCTGCCAAGTGGTCTTAAAACCCAAACTATTCAATCCACCCCTACAAATTCTAAATTCCGTAGGACAACTGGAAACCATGGCCAGCCGGTGGGTACGGATGGATCCTGGCCCATGAGAAAAGACACCTTCCAAGCAACCTTTCTAGGGCTTCTCTTCCTGTATCTAGCCTTGATCATACTGGTCCTCCTATTTTCCACCCGATTAATTCCAGACCTGTCTCAAGGGTATACCACTCAGGGATGGATCCTCCTTATTTTAGCCGTCTTTTTTCTCCTGTTTCTTTTAGGGATGGTAGGATTGAACATCCTGCGGTTGTTTCGAGACCGGTACTCCCGGAAGCCAGGCGTACGGTTCAAGGTTCGACTGGTAGGATTCTTCATCCTGATCTCCGCGGTCTCTTCCATCCCCCAGGGATTTCTGTCCGTCTCTTTCCTGAACTCTGCCGTGAACACGATCTTTCATCCCTCCTTGCGGGAAGCGTTGGAGGGAGGGTTATCCATTGCCATCACCTACTACGACGAAAAAATCGAACACCTCCGCGGTATCGGTCGCAATCGGTATGCCCAACAGATCCTGGAACGCTCCGATCGTGCAACGGCTCAGGCCTGGAACAATCTTCGAAACCTGTATCCAGACCTTTCCGCTTACCAGGTGTTCTCTGCAAAGGGGACGCCTCTCTTTTTCGCGGGAAACACAACCTTTTCCATGGAGGGATCTGCCGCGGTCTCGGCTCCCGAAGGGTTACTCCCTCGTGAAACGAAAAGTGGGGGAATCACGATTCTCCGGTTCAAACAAGTGATCGGTACGGACCCAAACCGTCCTATCGTAATCTTGAGTTTTTCCCTTTCCGAATCCTTTGACCGGCATGCGGAGCGAATCACAACTACCCTACACACCTTTACCCAACTGGAACAGCATCGCACCCGTTTCAATGCAACCGTGATTATTATTTACTCCTTCTTTGCTCTACCCCTCCTTCTGTTATCCATCTTGGTGAGCTTCCTTCTCAGTGATGAAATCATCCGACCTATCGTAAACATCGAAGAAGCCACCCGAAGGGTAGCGGAAGGGGATTTCTCTTACCGGATTCTTTCCCGTTCACAGGATGATTTGTTCCACCTGGCAGAGTCCTTCAACCGCATGGTAACAGAACTGGAAAAGAGCCGTCAGAACCTGGTGCAAACAGAGAAGGTCGCGGCATGGCAGGAGATCGCCCAACAACTGGCTCACGAAATAAAGAATCCGTTGACCCCCATAAAACTCTCGGCGGAACGGTTACTGAAAAAGTACCAGGAGGATCGGGAACAGTTCGAACGAGTTCTCCAATCTTCTGTGGAGACCATTCTGAAGGAAACGAACAGTTTGGATAGACTGTTGAAGGAGTTCAAAGACTTCTCCCGTCTACCGACACCCGTGTTGCGCCCCATTCCGTTGAAACAGATCCTGGAAGAGGCTGTACAGGGGTACAAGTACATTCCTCGTATTCGGATCACGGTGGATCCTATTCCCGATTCCTTCACCCTGATGGCCGACGCGGAGCAGATCCGACAGATGTTCACCAACCTTCTTACCAACTCCATCGAAGCCATGCCCGAAGGCGGGGAGATCCGTATTCGGGCAGATCTTGTGAAAAAAGGGAATACTCGCTACTGTAGAATCCTGGTGTCGGATACAGGAGTAGGGATTCCGGAGGAACACAAGAACCTTGTGTTTAACCCATACTTTACCACTAAAGCCCAAGGGACGGGATTGGGATTGTCCATCGTGGAACGCATCATCTTTGACCATAAAGGTCAGATCTGGTTCGAATCAGAACCCGGGAAGGGTACCACCTTCTTCATCGATCTACAGTTGGAGTCAGGGGAATGAACACGATCCTTATCATAGACGACGAACCAGGGGTTCGTTCGGTTCTAAAAGACATTCTAGAAGATGAAAAATACCACGTTCTTACGGCGGATAATGGGTACGCAGGGTTAGCCCTTTTGGAAAAAGAGGCGATAGATCTAGTGATCCTCGATGTGTGGATGCCCAACATGGGGGGGATAGACGTATTGAAGAAAATCAAGGAAACCTACCCCTTCACCGAGGTGATTATGATCTCGGGGCACGCTAATATCGATTTAGCCGTGAAAGCGGTCAAGTTGGGGGCTTTCGATTTTTTGGAAAAACCCCTCAGTCTGGATCGGGTTCTTACCTTAACTCGGAACGCTCTCGAGTTGGAGAAGCTTAAAAGAGAGAACCTTCAGCTCAAACAAGCGGTCTTATCAAACGACGAGATTATTGGCCTTAGCCCGCCGATGCAGAAAGTTAAAGAGCTAATCCAGCAGAGTGCCGCTTCCGATGCCCGGATCCTCATCACCGGTGCCAACGGTACGGGAAAGGAACTGGTAGCGAAGGAGATCCATCGCAAGAGTAGCCGGGCCCGAGGACCCTTCATCGAAGTAAACTGCGCGGCAATCCCGGAGTCCCTCATCGAAAGCGAACTGTTCGGCCACGAGAAGGGAGCCTTCACGGGTGCTGTCTCGAAACGGAAGGGTAAGTTCGAACTAGCTCATACGGGCACCCTGTTCCTCGACGAAGTGGCAGACATGTCCCTCAGCGCTCAAGCCAAGGTGTTACGGGTCATACAGGAACTTCGCTTTGAGCGGGTAGGGGGAGAAGAACCCATCACGGTAGATGTTCGGCTGATCGCTGCCACCAACAAGAATATCCAGGATCTGATTCGCTCGGGGCAATTCCGGGAAGATCTGTACTTTCGACTGAACGTGATCCCCATCCACATGCCCTCCCTTTCGGAACGAATCGAAGATCTTCCCCTTCTCGTAGAGTATTTCATGGGAAAGTTCAAACCCGAGCACGCCCCGTCTCCCAGAACCTTTTCTCCAGAGGCTATGGAATTCTTGAAAACCTATCCTTGGCCAGGGAATGTCCGCGAATTGAAAAATTTCATCGAGCGTATTAATATCATGAGTGATGAGGATTGTATTTCCTTGGAAACGGTACGGTATTATCTAGGATCCATGGATCTGAAACAATCCGACCCGGTACTGGGAAAGTTTGCCCAGTTATCCCTGAACGAAGCGAAGGAACAGTTTGAAAAACTGTACCTGGAAAAGAAACTGGAAGAATGCAACTATAACATATCCAAAACAGCGGAATTGATAGGTATTTATCCCAGCAACCTGCATAGCAAACTCAAACGGTACGGAATTCACATCGAACGATGAAGACACTGACGGTCCGGCAAAAACAAATCCTCGAGTTTCTAAAATCCTACATTGAACAGCACCGCTATTCTCCTTCCATGCGGGAAATCTCCGAACGCTTCTCCATTTCTGTGCGGGGAGTCTACGACCACATCAAGGCTCTGGAACGAAAGAAGTATGTGAAGATCGATTCCAACCACTACCGCTCCCTGGTGTTGGTGAATCAGGAACCCTACAGAACAGAACAGATCGTTCGTATTCCCCTATTGGGTTCCGTAGCAGCGGGGAAGCCCCTTTTCTCGGAAGAAAATTGGGAGCGATACATCGCCATTCCTGCCGAACTCATTGGAAAGGGAAACCACTTTGCACTGCGGGTTCAGGGGGATAGTATGGTCGGAGCCGGAATCTTCAATGGAGATCTGGCCATCGTGAGACAACAAGCGGATGCCGAAAATGGAGAAATCGTGGTAGCCATGGTGGAGGATGCGGTTACATTGAAACGGCTCTACAAAGAAAAGAATCGCGTTAAGCTCCAATCGGAAAATCCCGCTTATCCACCTATTTATACCCAAAACCTCCGCATCCTGGGTCGGCTGGTTCATCTAATCCGCTCGTATGAGTAAAATTCCCCCTGTCCTCCTCCTTCTAGGTCCTGAACGAGGAGAAAAAGACGCCTATATCCAATCCTTATTGAAAACGATTCGTACTCACACGAAGGACGAACCCGAGATCCATAAACTGTACTCCTTTGAGCGAAGCATCCACGATGCCCTCTCCATCCTCCGGAATGGTTCCCTATTTACCAAGAACAGGGTAGTGTTCTTCGAAGGGGTGGATGCCCTGAAACGGAAGGAAGATCTGGAGCCCCTCCTACAGTACATTCGAGCTCCCGCTTCAGATGGGGTACTCCTCCTATTAAGCGATCGACCTTCAGTAGAGAAAAAGCTATCCGATGCCCTCCCCGAAAACCAGAAAAAAATCTTCTGGGAATTGTTCGAGAATCAGAAAAAAGATTGGATCCAGAACTTTTTCCAAAGGGAAGGGATTTCCATGTCACCGGAAGGGATAGACATCCTTCTCGAGCTAGTGGAAAACAACACCCGGGATTTACGACAAGTATGCGAACAATTGGCCGATTTTTTCCGGGAAAAGGGGAAGATCCTTGCCGAGGATATCGAACAGTTCCTCTACCATTCCAAACAGGAAACCGTTTTCACCCTCTTCGAACGAATACTGGAGGGACGCCTGGAAGCTTCCCTCGAAATCCTCCATAAGCTGCTTCTGGAAGGGGAAATACAGGCAGTAGGACTCTTGATCAGCCTCACGTATCAGCTACGCACCCTAAGGGACTACCTTCGTCTACGAAAAACAAACTATAGCCCTTCAGAAGCGTGTGGGAAACTTCGTATCCTTGGGAAACGGACTCAGCGGGCTTATGCCATCGGAGAAAAGAACTATTCTCTAGAACAAGCGGAACAGATGGTAGCCCTTTGCGCCGATTTCGACGAGTATCTCCGGTCGTATCGAACGGACTATCATACGATTCTATTGGAACTGTTCATCTATGGATTGATCCAGAAGAAAGGGAAAAGCCCTCTATCGTTTTAGGTAATTTGGGTCCCCTTCAAAGAAAAACCGGCCCCTATTGGAAGCAAGCTACCCATCCCCACAAGCTTCGGAGTACTAACCACGCGAATGATCTGTTTTCCCACTACGGTTCTGAAGGGCCTCCACAATTTCTGAGGCAGTGGCTAAAGGGACTCCTCCCTTTCGAACGATTTCTCCTAGGGGCGCCTCGGCAATAGCCTGTAGGGAACCGAACTGTTGTAAGAGTTTTCTAGCCCGCTTTTCCCCGATCCCAGGGATGGAAGTGAGAGAGGATAGTTCCACCTGCTTTTCCCGCAAGCGGAGGTTGAACTGGGTGGCAAACCGATGGGCTTCGTCCCGAACCGCTTGAAGGATCCGCAGGGCCGGCGAACCTTGGGGTAGGATGATGGGTTCTGGTGAACCGGGAAGAAATAGCTCTTCCTGCCGTTTGGCCAACCCCACTAAAGGCACTTTCTCCAGACCCAACGCATCGAGAATAGATCGGACTGCCTGAACCTGTCCCTTCCCCCCGTCCACTAAAATCAGATCGGGAAGCTCCTTCCCCTCGTTTAGCCTTCGAGTATACCTCCGGGCCACTACCTCCCGCATGGCCTCATAGTCGTCGATGGCTCCTTCCAGGGTCTTCACATGGAACCTTCGGTACTCCTGCTTATCCGGTACCCCCTTGTGAAAGGACACGAGAGATGCTACAGGGTGTTTCCCCTGGAGCTGGGACACGTCGAACCCTTCGATCCGGAGGGGAGGTTTCTCCAGCTTCAGAACTCGGCGCAGATCCTCCAAGGCCGATAGATCCCCTTCGGCAGCGATCGACTTTCGTAGTTCGTGTTCCGCATTTTCCTTTACCAGGTTCAGGATGGCCACATCCCGTTTGGACTCGGGTAAACGAATTTGTACTTCCTTACTAAAGGCACGCCGAAGGTATTCCTCCAAGGAAGATAATTCAAGCGCCTCTGCCAGAAGGATCTTTCCAGGAATTTTGGAAGCATCGGTATAGTAAAGAAGAAAAAACTGCTCGAGAACCTCTGTCGTTGTTCCTGTAAACGGGCCACGGTACACTTCCCGCCCCTGAAGGTTCCCGCCCCTCATTCGGAACAAAAGGATCACGCACCGTTCCCCGGTGGCGGCGCAATGGATATAGTCCCGAGCTTCCTCTTCGAAATCTACCACTCGCTGGATTGTCTCGATTTCCTGTACGGATCGAATCAGATCCCGGTACTGGGCCGCCTCTTCAAACCGCATCTCCCTAGCGGCTTTTTTCATCTTTTCTTCCAGGTCGGACAGAAGGGAAGCCGTTTCTCCCGACAGGAGCTTCCGAACTCCTTCCACATGTTTCCGGTATTCCTCTTGGCTAATCTTCCCCGCACAGGGAGCCGAACACCGACCGATATGGTAGTACAGGCAGGGAGATTCCCGAGGTTTCAAAGCCCCCCGGCACTTTCGAAGGGGATAAAGCCGTTCTATCAGTTCCAGGTACAGATCCAGGGCTTTCACATCCGGATAGGGGCCAAAGTACTCGGAACCGTCTCGAAGGATCCTGCGGGTCCGGTATACCCGGGGAAACTCCTCGGCGGTGATCCGGATCACGGGATACGTTTTTCCATCCTTCAGATTGATATTATACTTCGGTTCGTGCTGTTTGATCAGATTGTTCTCAAGAAGAAGAGCTTCGTACTCCGTTTCGGTGATGATGTAATCGATGGTTTTAACCTTTCGAATGAGGGTAGCGGTTTTTATGTCCTTCCCCCCCACGAAGTAGGAGCGTACCCGTTTTTTCAGGTCCTTTGCCTTACCGATATAGAGGATGGTTCCCTTTCCATCCTTCATCAGGTACACTCCAGGGTTAGAAGGGAGGTGATCGATTTGGGTGAGGCTCTTTTCTTTTCCCATAATCACCGATAATAATGTAACGACGAACCGTGAAAAAAGAAACAGCCCTGCTCAGTACAGCTCTATTCCTTCTCTCCTTCCCCCTCTACCCGATTGATTCCCTCCTGCGGATCGGTGGAAAGGAAGGGTTTCGGAATATCGGGGCATCCTCCGGCGTGAGGGTCCGTTTCCTGCCAGAAGGGGGAAGTGAAGTTGTCCTTCGGGATATGCAGCAACCCATCGATGCATCGACCGATCTATACCTCTCCTTCGATTCTCCTTCCCTCGAGGAGGCCACGGGAAACTGGGTCGTACAGTCGAACACAGCTCAAGTAGTAGAAACAAACCGTGCCCGGGGGAACGGTTCTGGCGCCTTTTTTCCCGAATCTAGGGTGCAACTTTTCCCCAAGCGGGACACCTTCTTTTCCGCTGGGATCATCGAGGAAGGGTTCACCATACAGTTTTGGCTCTATCCCACAACCCTGGCAGAGGGGGAAGGAATTTTCGTGTACCGGAAGCCCCCATCCCCTCGACAGGAATACCAGGAAGTGTCCTGCCGGATTTCTGGTCGTACCCTGGTGTGGAGTTTCGTGAACTTCTTCCAAGGCCAAAGGGGGAAACGGATCGATGTATCTCTTAGAGGAACGACTCCCCTTGTCCCCAGGGAGTGGCGGCATCACACCCTTCGTTACGATGCCTCCACCGGAATGATCGAATACCTTCTGGATGGTGAGCCGGATGCGGTTGTGTATGCCACCCTGAGTGGGCGAGAGGAAGGGGCCGTGTTCTATCCTTCCACGGAAAAGAGTCCTTACGTGCCCTTCCTTTTGGGAGATGGGTACAACGGTCTCATCGATGAGTTCACGATCTTTCGCCGGTATCGAGAATCGGTCTCTTTGAAGCGGTATTCCGCCGAAGGGGGCTGGTTCGAAACCCTGCCTCTAGACCTTGGATACCACGATTCCCGATTCATCAGACTATCCCCGCGGCAGACTCTGCCGGGCAATAGCGCCGTGTTCTATTATTACCGACTAGCCAACTCCTTTATCGAGATCGGGAAACAGGAATGGATCCCCTTAGAACCCGAAAAGGATCTAGGGACCAGAGCGCGGGGCCGATACCTACAACTTCGGGCCGAACTGTACCCGGATGGAACCTCGTCTCAATCGCCTAAGATCTCCGAACTCCTTGTATCCTATGAACCCAAAACTCCCCCTCCCCCTCCGGCTTTCGTACAGGCCATTCCAGGAGACGGGGAAGTCCTCCTTCGCTGGTCTAGAGTCAGCGACCTGTCCGTGAAAGGGTACTTTGTGTACTACGGTTGGGAACCCGGGATATTCAAAGGGAACGATAGTTCCCTTGGCCCTTCTCCCATCAAGGTGGGGAACCAAACAGAGTTACTGGTTACCGGGCTAACCAATGGCAAACTTTACTATTTTTCGATATCGGCTTATGATTCCAGCGAGGATCCCCTGTCCGGCCGTCTTTCTGTAACGGTAAACGCCAGGCCCTCAAGGATCTATCGGAATGAACGTAGGAACAAGAGCGAGTAGCCCCGAGGCGTTATTGCAGGATGCCCGCAATGCTTTTACCCTCGGAGATTTCGCCACCGCTGAAAAAATTACCCGTCAAGTTCTCGCCCGCCTGCCGAAATCGATCAACGCGTTGATTCTTCTGGGCATGATCCACGGCAAGCAGAAAGAGTTCGACAAAGCTGTGAAAGCTTTCCAACAGGCCCTTGAGCTGGATCCTTCCAATGCCGAAGCGCTGAACAACCTGGGAGTCATCTATCGCCAGATGGGAGACCTGGATCAAGCCCTTTCCACCCTGGAAAAAGCAAAAGAATTGGCACCCGAAAGCCCGGAAATCTGGTACAACCTGGGGAACATCCATAAAAGTCTCCAGAATGTTTCCGCTGCCATTGAAGCATACCAGAAAGCCATTGAATTGAACCCGGATTTCGTCCTTCCCTACAACAATCTCGGAACCCTGTACGATAGCATCGGGGAATACGAGAAAGCCACCGAAATCTTCAGTAAAGGACTTCGAGCAGATCCCAACCATCCTACCCTTCGATACAATCTGGGAATCGCTTTCGAAATTAAAAAGGAGTATGGGGAAGCAAAAAAGCACTATGAACTAGCCCTGCGGTCCCGTCCGGGATGGATCGATGGGTTGAATAACCTTGCCCACGTACTCCAAGAATTGGGGGATTACGATAGAGCCCTCCACGCGTACAAAGAGATTCTTTCGATCGACGCAACGAACTACCGTGCGAAGAGTAACATTGCTTCCATCCTGGCTGAACAAGGAAGAGATACCGAAGCTCTCGAATACCTTAGAAGCGCCTTAGAAGTAAATCCCAAATACCCCAAGGCGATTTCTAGTATCGGTCAGCTTCTTTCAAGAAAACCTCCTTCTCCAGGAATTCTGAAAGAGTTCGAGAAACTCGTTCGCGCAAATCCAGATGCGCTGGAACTGAGGCTTCAATACGCCCGTGCTTTAGTTTCCGTAGGGGAGTTCGGTAACGCAGAGACAGAGTACCGGCAGGTCTGCACCGCTTTTCCCGATCATCCCGAAGCTTTACGAGGGTTGGGACGCCTCTACTACCTCATGGGGGACAAGGGGAAGGGGGAAGAGTATTTTCAGAAAGCTCTCCAGTTGGATCCGGTTTCCCACAAGTTCCGCCTGGAACTGGCGAAAGATCTGAAAGGTAGAGGCAGGTTCACCGAAGCGGAAGAACAGGTTGAAGAGTACCTTAAAAAGGAGCCGAACAACCTGGAAGGTTTACTGTTAAAAGGGGAACTCCTGATTGCCCTGGAACGGTACAGGGAAGCGATGGATTACCTTTCGGACTTGAATGAACGGTTCCCCCAGAACCCTGAAGTTCTGGCTAACTTTGCCAAGGTATACCAACTTCTGGGAGAAAAAGAGGCTGCCATCCACACGGTAGACGAACTGGTAACCCTCCAAAGCAAGGGAACTACCCCTCGAGACCTCAACGCTATCAACGAAAGCCTGGAACTGTACGAACAAGCTGTGAAAGCCTTTGAACAGGACCGCCAAGATGCTTGGGAACGAAGTCTCACTAGACTGAGTGAACTGGTAAAAAAGAGTACAGAGGAAGAGGAAGGTCTTTTCTATATCGAGGAAGCTCCTCAACAGGAGGAGGAGTCCATTCCCATTCTCGATTTCGGAGGAGAAACAATCTCTAAGGAAGAGGCAGAGGAAGAAGCTCCTGAAGAGGAGGAATCCCTAGAGGAGGAAGTGGAAGTCTACGAACGAACTCCACCCTTGATCCAGCTTCCCGAAGAAGGGGAACTGCCTCCGGATCTCACCCGGCTCCGTCCTCCCCCCTTCTTTACAAAGGGAACCAAGCCTGTTACTCCGGATGAAAATCCACCTGAACCGATCCGTGTGGCCCCATCCCCTTTAGCGGGAACCCCTCCCGTTGGATCGGCACATCCTCCCTATCAACCGTCAGGGAAGCCCCCTTTATCAGGAGGAGTGCCTTCATATACTCCCCAGCCCCAAGGAATACCGGCTCAGGGGTTTAGTCCAACCCCGTCCCCCCTTCCGTACAGTCCTCCCGTGGGAACCGCAGGATCCTACCCGCCATCCTATGGAGGCACAGGCTTTCCCCCTTCTATTCCTCCTGCGAGCGGGAACTATCCTCCCCAAGGAAACGCTCCGCCTTCGTTCACACCCCCTTTGGGCGGTACAGGATCCTATACACCGCCTCCTGAACCTATGGCTCCTTCACCCTCCCCATTCCCTTCTCCTATTCCAAGGGGAGCGGGACCTTATGAAGCCCCAACTCAAGCGCCTCCCATGCAAAGAGCTTCAGAACCCAGCACCCCCCCTCTCCCCGAAGCATCACAAGCTTTCGAAGAGGGCGTTCCTGCGAGTACTGAAGGAGAGTTGGCTGGAGAGGAAGCCGCTCAAAAAAGCTCCACGCCTAAACCTGCAGAGGAAGGTCTGGAGGAGGCAGATATACCGTTAGAGG
>Ga0067045_1031611_pt1 | contig 11862 bp, 8 predicted proteins | sample TerdegcTABiofilm_FD_59184 | JGI IMG/M metagenome (GOLD analysis project Ga0067045, IMG submission 59184) | Combined Assembly of (Gp0054472, Gp0054536) Wastewater bioreactor microbial communities from Singapore -Terephthalate degrading...
CTCCAGTGATGTCCCGCTATTCGAGTTGCTTCCCATGTCGGGTGAGCGACGTGGCTTTTATCGGATGCCTAAGGCGGTCGAGGGCGACCTGTTCTTCGATATGGAGGGCAATCCGCTGGAAGAGGGTGGTCTGGAATACCTCTTCGGTCTTTACATTGACGAGGGTGGGCAGCAAATCTTCAAACCCTTTTGGGCGCATACCCGGGATGAAGAAAAGATCGCCTTCGAGCAGTTCATCGACTGGGTCATCGGCCATCTCAAGCGTTACCCCGACGCGCATATTTACCACTACGCCAGCTACGAAGAAACAGCTATTAAGCGACTGATGAGCCAACACGGGACGCGCGAAGCGCAAGTGGACTGGTTGCTTCGCAACGGCAAACTGATCGATCTGTACAAGGTCGTGCGCGAAGCTATCCGGGTGTCCGAGCCCAGCTACTCGATCAAGAATATCGAGCATTTTTACATGGGCCGGCGCGACGGCGACGTGACCAATGCTGGCGCGAGCATCGTGTTTTATGAGCGATGGAAAGAGACCGGCGAGTCGGCATTGCTTGAGCAAATCGAGCGTTATAACGAAGACGACGTGCTATCCACTTACCTTTTGCGCAACTGGCTGCTGGAGATCAAGCCGTCAAATGCAGGCGCTTTTCTCGGGACTGAAGCCGAAAGCGAGAAGTCAGTCGTGGAGCAAAAGGAAATCGAGATTCTTCTGGAGAGTTATCGCGTTCGTCTGCTGGGTGGTCTGCAAGCCGACGAAGAGGCCATGAGTGACGAGGATCAGGTCACGTTGCTCACCTTCCAGCTACTCGACTTCCACCGCCGTGCAGAGAAGCCAACGTGGTGGCAGCTGTTCAGTCGGCAGGACATGACAACCGAGGAGCTGCTGGAGGATATCGAGAGCCTGGCCGGTTTGCGGCGCACAAACACACCGCCTGAACCGAACAAGAAATCGTTTTTGTATGAGTACAGTTTCGACTCTCAAGAAACCAAAATGCGTACGGGTTCTCAGGGCGTCGTCACCGAGTCCCTGGCCAGCGTACAGCTGGTTAATCTGGACCATGACAACGGTCTGGCGACATTCAAGGCTACCGAGAGAAATGCACCGCCTGATTACTTCGACATGATTCCCGGGAGGCCGATCCCGTCTACTTCGCTGCGCAAGGCGTTGTTCCGTTATGCCGACAGCCTCTTGGCCGGCGAACAGCGCTTCCAGGCGGTTGCAGACTTTCTACATCGACGCGCTCCGCGGGTGAAGGGCATTAGGCCGGGTGCACCACTGCTTGATTCAAGCCTGCCGACGATTGATGCCATCAAGCAGGTGGTGCGAAACCTCGAGCATAGCGTGCTGTTTATTCAGGGGCCGCCAGGTGCAGGCAAGACCTACACCGGCTCGCACGTCATCGTTGATTTGCTCAAGGCGGGCAAGCGCATCGGCGTAACCTCCAATTCGCACCACGCCATCAATAACCTGCTGGCGGCGGTTGAATCTCGTGCGGAAGAAGAGGGATTCACTTTCACGGGATTGAAAAAGTCCTCGGAGGGCGAAGGCACGGAGTTCAACGGCCGCTGCATCCGTTCCATCGAGGAAAAAAAGGAGTTCCTCGATGCTTGGGGGCCGAACACGGACTTGACGGCTGGCACCGCCTGGCTATTTGCCGACCCCGCCTTCATTGAGCAACTGGACTACCTCTTCATTGACGAGGCTGGTCAGGTGAGTGTGGCGAATTTGGTCACGATGGGCCTGGCTGCGCGAAACATCGTCCTGATGGGCGACCAGATGCAATTGTCGCAGCCGGTGCAAGGCGTGCATCCGGGCCGCTCCGGCGATTCCATCCTCGATTATCTGCTGGATGGCACGCCCACCATCGCGCCTGATCGTGGGGTGTTCCTGGCACAAACCTGGCGGATGCACCCCAACGTTTGCTCGTTCATTTCGCAAGCCGTGTACGAAGGACAACTTTCTTCGGCGCCCGGTACTGAGAAGCGGGTGTTGTTACTGGATGGCCAGCTACCGGAAGTGCCGAACAGCGGGCTGATGTTTTGCCCTGTGGACCACGATGGAAACAGCCAGAGTTCGGACGAAGAAGCGGCGCGAGTCCAAGAGCTTTACGCATATTTCTTGCGCCAGCGTTATGTGGATAACAAGGGCGTAGAGCACGCGATCTGCATCGAAAACGTCCTGGTAGTAGCCCCCTATAACCTGCAAGTGCAGTTGTTGAAACAGGTGCTGCCAGCGGGCGCTCGTGTCGGTACTGTGGATAAGTTTCAGGGGCAGGAAGCGGAAATAGTCATCGTATCGATGGCGACCTCGAATGAAGACTATTTGCCCAGAAACATTGGCTTCCTGTACTCGAAAAATCGCTTGAATGTGGCCGTCAGCCGGGCGAAATCCCTGGCCTGTATCGTCGCCAGCCCTGATCTAACGGCCATACGCTGTCTGACTCCGCACGACATGAGCCTTGTCAACGGTTTGTGCATGGCAGTCAGGTACGGGGCGACTTCCAATGTTGTCGCGCTGTGTGAATAGCGGCCCGGAGGGCCTTGTCATCTAATCCGGAGCAGGGAAGGAAGTCATGTCATACACGCCCGCTTTGCTTGCTCTGCTGCAAAAGGTTCTGGCCCCGACGCAGTGTTGTGTAGACGACATGCAGGGGCTCGGCATGGGGGACTGGCACGCTTCAGTGCTTGTCGACAATACGCAGTATCTGTCGTCGTTTGACCCGCTGGCGTTCAATGACCGAGATCTTGCAGGGGACACACCACTGGAGATGGCCTACCGGCTGAACCGAATCGCCCTGATCGAGAAGCTGGAGACACTCGGTGCCGTGGGGGACAAGCAACGACGGGACTGGAAAGGCCTCGGCAGCTTCATACCGCACGATAAATACATGCATCTGCCCGCCAGGCAGGGAAAAATCAAAACCCTTGAAACGCGTTTCCGGCTAGGCGGAAGTCTCAACCATCGTGATGTGGACGGAAATACGCCTATCCATTGGCTGGCAATCAACGGTCACTTCAAGGCCGTCAGGTACTTCACTGACAGCTACAGGCTGTTCGAGCTTGATATGAACGCGAAGAACAACGAGGGCAATACCGCTCGAAATCTAGCCATCCTCAATGGCCATGACGACATAGCGCAGCAGCTGTTGATCCGGGAGATCGACAGCTACATCAGCGCTGCGCGTATCTGGCATGAGATGTCGGCCGGGTGGACATGGATGTTGCCGAGTCGAAACGACTGACGGACAGCGATCACCTGGGGCAACACGCCTGCGACCAGAGGCTTGAGGGTCAGTCATTCATGAGCCAGGGTCTCAGCTCCTTGAGGTTGGTGACCACGACTTGCTGCGCCTCAGGACTAGTGGCCTGGTTTCTCGGGTCGATCTGATAGCGTTGCAATACGTACTTCACCAGCGCCTTGCGACTGGGCACCACGAGTTGGCCATCAAGCATGCCAAAGTCGGTTTCGATGATTGATTTCTGCGCCGCGTTCAATCGTCCATCGGCTGCAAAGATGACGGGTATTTCGGTATTCCAATCTTCATCCAACTCACGCGTGTTCTCTGAGGTGTCAAGCAAATCCGGCTGCCCGCGTAGACGACTGAGCACGAAGTCGCGGTACTGGCCGTTCTTCTCGCAGTACGCCCGCACATGCCAGCGCATGCCGGTGTAGACCAGCGTGTGCGGGGCGATGAGGCGAATTTCCACGTTCGGGGTATTGAGCGACACGTACTCGGTTTCCAGGCGCAGGCCATCACGACAGGCCTTAAGCAGTGGGCGCAGGATCTCGGGGTGAATTGGCCGGTCAGGTACTTCCAGCACCTTGGTATGGGCATAGGCCAGGGCCAGACCGTCGATGTGCGGGGCACGTTCGTTGTTCTGGTACAGCAGGTGCAGATATGCACTGGCACTGTCGTCGATGAACTTGGGCTTGAACTGCTTGGTAGGTACATAACCCTTGAGCTGCTTGTCATAGGCCAGGTTTTTCGGCGCATGCTCGGTGATGTAGGTGTTGATGTCCTTGGACGCCTGCTGACGGCTGATGCCAAAGCTCTGGATCAAGTGCCCCGTGGTCAGGCGACCTTCCCACCAGGCGATGGTCTCGATCAGCCTGTAGCGCAATGCCAGGTCCCAGCGTACCTGCTCGATGGTTTGCTTGCGTTTCATTCCCCCTCCCTGCGTGCGATTGCTCGGATCGAATCACTCTACAATAAAGACCTGTCTATGTAGGCGACATATCGTTGGAATGTCAGAGGGAAAGGTCTTTGGGCTGCGTGCCAGAGCTATCAGGCTTCCTCGAGCTCGGCCTTGTCTTCAAGTTGCAGCCCTTTCCACATGCCCCAGACTTCGGCAGTGACACAGCGGGAGCGGTTGCCCTGGCCCCGGGGTTGCGAGAAGAACGAAATACCCTGCTTGAGGCTGATCAACTCCCGCTCGCGGTCGGATTTGCCGTTGCTGCCCAAGGGGAAGTGAGGGCTGAAGCATTCAATGCCCATTGCCAGTTGCGAGCTGATGTCACCCCGGTCCTGGAAGTCCGGCTCCTCGGCCCGAATCATCTGGCGGATGATGGACAGGTCGATCATGGTGCTTTCATGCCAGTACGCTGCGCAGTTGTATGCGGCCACCCAGGCGATGTTCGATTCCTGGACCATGTAATTGATCGTGTCGGCCTGCGAACGTTTGGCGGTGCCGGCGGAGAAGCACGAACCCAGCACGACGCCGGTGATGTTGGCCGCCACTGATTTCAGGCTGCATTCGATCATGATGTCGAGGATCCTGGCTCCGCCCACGCGCTGGCCGTCACCGTGACCGGCGACATAGACGATGGCATTCTTGTACTTGTGCTTGCTCAGTGCTGCGAACGCCAACCTGAAGCTGCTCACATCGTAGAAACGTGAATGCAGAATCTCGACATCATTGGACTGTTTGGCCAGGCCCTGAAAAAAAGGCTCGACCGAGCTGCGGTTGATATCCCCCTCGTAGATATTCCAGGGGGCTTCCAGAATCAGTACTGCGCTTTTGTCATGCATGAGATCGACTGTCGGTAAGGGGTACTTTCGAGTCGGCGCCTTCCATAGCGGCTGCCATGTGTAAAGTTTCAAGACACATGTTGCTTCAAGCTTCTTTCAAACCCTTGCCCGCTCCAGCTGGCGCCGGGGATGCGTAATTTCACTGTAATCAAGCATCCCTGTCAGGGGCAGATCTTCCCTTAAATAATGGCAAAAAGCTATTTTTTGCTGAAGCCGTCCCCAGCCAATCCGACCTTTTACATCCATCTACCTGCGTGATTTCTTTACCTGTATAAGTCTACATTCTAGACCTGTCGTTAAATGCTACATATTGTGCCTCTGTCTTCTAAACAAATCAAAGTCACGAAGGGAAGTGGGCATGAGTATGTCGGAAGCGGTTTCGACGGGTGCATTGCTGATGATGGGAGCAATCCTGCTGGTGTTACTGCATCAGTGTCTGAGATTGCGTGAGCTCCGGCAGATGGCTATGGGCTGCCAAAAAAATGTGCGCTGGGCGCGGATCTGGGAAATGGAAAACCGCGAACTGCGTTCGGCGGTGCGAGCCGAGAAAGAGCACGTCCAGCAGTTGCAAAGAAAGCTGGTGATTCTGCAGGAATTGATCCCTGCAGAGGGATGAGGAAAGGACATGAACAGACTTGAACGGATCAAGGGTTGCCTGCTCGGCGGCGCCGTCGGTGATGCGCTAGGCGCCCCAGTGGAGTTTCTCGAATGGTCAGCTATTGAAGCTAAGTTCGGTCCACAAGGTATCGTTGATTTTGCCCCGGCTTTCGGTACCACTGGCGCCATCACCGACGACACTCAGATGATGCTTTTCACTGGAGAGGGCTTGCTGCGGGCGTATGTGCACGGCAGCTCACGAGGGACTTGCCACGTCCCCAGCATTATTCATCATGCGTTGCTGCGCTGGCTGATAACCCAGGACCACCCTACGGCGATGCCAATCAGCGTGGACGGCTGGCTGATCAAGCAATCGGAGCTCTGGTCTCGGCGCGCCCCAGGCACTACTTGCCTAGGTGCACTCAAGGCCAGTCCGCGGCTGGGTGCAGTTGCCGAGAACAACAGCAAAGGCTGTGGCGCCTTGATGCGCGTTGCGCCCTGCGCCTTTTTTGCAAACGCCTTTGACTACGCTGCCCAGTCAGGGCGCCTGACTCACGGACATCCTACGGGCTACCTGGCGGCTGGGTTGTTTGCCGACATTCTCCAGCGCATTGTCGATCGGCAAGACAGCTTGGAGCACGCGGTTACTCAGAGCTTGGCCAAATATGGACAAACGCCGGGTATGGAAGAAACACGGACCCTCATTGAGCGCGTACTTTTCTTCTTTTACGAGGGCTACCAGCCCACTCCCCAACGAATAGGCGAGCTAGGTGGCGGATGGGTCGCCGAAGAAACGCTGGCTATCGGCTTGTGGTGCGCCCTGGCAGCGCGTTCGTTCAAAGAGGGCGTGATCACGGCGGTGAATCACAGTGGCGATAGTGACAGTACCGGGCTTATAGCCGGGCACTTGTTGGGTGTTCAGTATGGTGCTGCGACGATTCCTGCTCGGTGGTTCGAGCAATTGGAGCTGCGTGAGGTGATTGTGCAAATTGCCGAGGATATTGAGCGCATTCCGCGTGAGTATTGTGGGTATGGCGGAGAGTTTGATATGCAGATCGAGCTGGCGTATCCCCCTAGTTGAGAGCGCTGATGGAGACGGCTGTGGATAAACTCTCAGGAGCGTGGCGATGCCTATAAAACCCAGGCCACTTACGTTTGTTTGTGGGGAATGTGGTTGGAAGAAAACGGTGGCACCCCGCAGTGATGCGCTGGGACAGGGGGAATGGTTCCAGCAGTGCCCGAAATGCCGGAGCGAGCCTTTGAAGATACGGGCTGCTGGCTGGGTTGAGCGGACGTTGGGGCAGTTGCTTGTGCGTCATTAAGTGAATTGTCACTGATGTTTGGGGAGATCTGTTCCTCTGCGCGGGCGACGTGCTCGTCCAAGATATAGGCAGCGGTTGCGGCCCCCAACGTCGTCGATGTAACCCACAATTGGTTTGATATCCGGGATTACATCGATCGATATCTCTCCATATTGGTGGTTCCAAGAACAGCGCGTGCTGAGTGACGCCTCTGACCTCGATGCAGGGCTAGAAGGAATCTCGTCGATCTCGTGGAGTGCTGGTGGCTCGACCTGCTCCAACTGGCTCTCATCACCCCAGTGCTATCTTGGAAAGTTGCGGATGATTCGGTGCACCAAATTGCGGCGGACGCGACGCGAGCGGGTTAAGCAGCACTCACAAGTAGCGCTACTCGTGGATGTCGCCACCCCGAATCTGCTGCTACGTTGTAGTGGACTGGCGTAGTGCGCTCTTCAAACGGTATCGGGCAGAGGATTATCGCAGGGCGGGGCATTTTTGCAGCATTAGGAGTGGCAGATATGGAAAAACAGCTCAGTGACGTATACCTGCGCCAGGTGGCTTGTGAAGAACTGGAAGTTCTGGACGGGATCATCGACTACGCCGAGAGGATGATCCGTGAGGGCGATCTTCCTTATCGGAATCTAAAGCGAAACGCCTATGGCAAGACGCTCGTGATTGATCGAGAGAATGAGGGGATTGCCACCTTTCGTCTGGGCATGGAGTCGTTGATCTATCCCAAGGCAAGTTCGGGCTATGCCACACCTCACTCGCCGGTCGGCCGCCTTTGCGCTGTGGCAGGCATGGGATTCAAGGGGTATTCCAAGGCTTGGGGTGACTATTGGGTCACAGAAGCACGGCAGTTCCGCCGCCATGACTTCGAAGAACTGGAGCAGCACGCGCGCAACTTTTTGCTCATGGGTGTAGAAAACACCAGCGGACTGGGCAAGATCATGGATCTACGAGCCTTTTTGGCTAAATCCATTTCAACGGCGCAGCGGATTTTCGACAAGCAACCGAGCGTATCGAACCAACAGCCTGCAGATCCAGAGGTGGTGCAGCAACAGGTTGCCGCTGTCCAATCAGCTGACAAGGCTGGTAAGCCTGTGTCTGAGGGCGTTCAGTCGCCAGAACCACCGCCCAATCCTGCCGCACCGCGGTTGCAGATTCTCGATGACGAAGAGGATGGCGTGCTGCTGCCGATAGTGGACGCCGATGATCTGGATGATGAGACGGGTAACGAAACTACTGAAAGGATGAGCCTCGATGAGCACTTCTTCCTCAATCGGACCCTGAATCAGGACAAAATCATTTCCCGTGCGCCGGTCGGCCCGATGTGGGTTGAAGGCGTGGCAGGCTCAGGAAAGACCTCGGCGGCACTCGGCCGCACCAAGATGCTGTGCGACTTCAACTCCAGTGACGTTTCGGATCGTGAGACGTTCCGTTCCATCCTGGGCGACGACTTCGACTACTGGGAGGGCGAGTTTGCCGGCAAGTTCTCTCAGGAAGGTAGCGTAGGCTTCGTGCGTACAGCAGAGCTGATCCAGTACCTCAAGGAAACCTGTAGTCGCCTGGGTATGCCCAGCCTGCCGGTATTGGAGTATCACGAGCTTCGCACCAGACTACGCGCTTATCGCAATCTGGAGTTGTCCGGCAACTCAGGCTCGCGCTTCAAGCACAGCAGCGACCCGGGGCATGCTGCGACAACCACGCTGGCTTGGCTCAATGCCGCCCGCCTGGCAGTGGCGAGGGTCATCGCTACCGACCTGCGGACACAGGCCGCCGCGCTTGATAGCGAGCACCTGCCAAGGCTCACGCCCCACCAGCGGAGCCTGTTTGCTGCTGCCCGCCAGGTGCTTGCAGTCGATATCGATGAGTTGACGCAGGAGCTGTTAGCGCCTTTAGCCGCAGAGCGGGTGTTGTATCGCCTTGTCGCAAGGCTGTTGGAGAAGATTCAGGCGGTGGTGCCGGGTATTCTGGGGGCAGAGGCGCTGAGCATTCAGCTGGGCGAGCAACTGGCTTATGGTCAGGGCATTCCAGACTTGGCCCAGCGTCTGGCTGAGTTGCCGGTCGATCTGTTCCTGAATGCCAATCAGGTGCTTGTACTGTATCGGGAAAGTGGTGGTACGAACCGGAGTGCTGCAGCGCAAGCAGAGGAGCGGCCCTGCCCATCGAGCAGCCGTTACCAGTTCCGCTCTGGCGACAATCAACTGCTTTCCTTTAGCGAGGCTCTGCATGCCGCCCGCGAGGGCGTGGCCGTGCGTGTCCTGCTCCCATCCGTGGAAGGTGCCGGCGGATACGAAACCAGCTTCATGCCGGTCAGCGAGCTGTTCATTCGCCTCGGTACGCCTAGGTCGCTGCTGTACCTGGAGGCAGGGGCACTCAAGTGGTTGAAGATCAGCCGTGGCATCGGTAGCCAAGCATTGCCCGGTCAAGGTGAACAGGCACACCTTTCGCTGCGCAAGATATTCCTACAGGTCGCGCTAGATCGCCTGGCCAAACCGCTGAAGAATTTCGCCGGGCTTTACGCCAGGGCTCTCAGCGCTGAAGCTTCCCTATTACCCGATGAGGCTGTTGCATTGGAGGTGTTGGGGCGTCTGGAGGCGCAGCGGCTAAGTGATCCGGACATCGACTTGCTGTTGTGTCTGGCCCACGACCTGACCGCCAGCGTGACGGCAAAAGTACCTCCCACTCTGCGCGAACCGGCCTATTACCAGAGTGTATTCGTCGATGAGGTTCAGGACTTCACCGAGCAGCAGGTCTATTTGATAGTCTCGCAGGCTAATCCGCGGTACAGCGCTATCACGGTGGTGGGCGATCGCTCGCAACAGCTGTTGCGCAACGAGGAAATGCATATTACGGACTGCTTCCCGATTGGTAAACGTCCGGAGTTTGTGACGCTGAGTGAGAACCTGCGGCAGAAAGATCAACCGGAGCTGGCCGCCTTCAGCGCGGTGTTACGCCGGCTGTTCGAACGGGTAGATGCCACCGATGTGCAGCGACTGAACAACGCCCTGCTATGTGACCAGCAAAGTGAACAGAAGGCTTTCACACTGCGTGGTTTTGCCAGGCGCGAGGACGAGTTTGAGTATTTGAGTGAGCTGATCGCCGCTATCCCAGAGGATCAGACGGTGGCCGTGGTACTGCCTGATCAGGAAACAGCCGTGTCACTGCATGCCTATTGCGAGCAGAACCTAGAAGGCAGCTTCCGCAAGATGAGTATGTCGGTGCATATCGACCTGGCGAAGAAGTATCTGGTGCACTTCACATCGGTTCTGCACGTGAAGGGCCTTGAGTTCGATGTCGTCCTGCTGCCAATGATCGAGCAGTACGACCTCAGCCAGCCAGTGTTCAGAAATCGACTGTATGTGGGCTGTACGCGGGCGAGACAGCGGTTGGTGATGAGCCGGTTACGTTAGCGAGTATGACCAAGGATCGATGAATGGCGGGCCTCCGCGAGTGACCGATATTGCCCGATTTCTGCCTGTCGCGACAGGCAGAAATCGGCCGATTCTGTTGAAAAAGTAGATCACCTGCCTGGCCTGCGGCAAAAATCAGGTCATCGGCCAGCGGGGGGATTCGCCGCATGATGGGACAATTGTCGAGTGGGCAAGAGAGACTGTTCTACTCGTTCAACATTGAAGATCACATCCCAGCCAATCACCTCCTGCGCAACATTGATCGATGCCTCGATCTAAGCGATCTACGCCATTACCTCGCCGACTTTTATAGCCCAATCGGGCGTCCTTCGATTGATCCTGAACTGATGATTCGCCTGCTGATCGTAGGTTACTGCTACGGCATTCGCTCCGAACGCAGGTTGTGCGAAGAGGCTCATTTGAACCTGGCATATCGCTGGTTCTGCCGGTTGAGCCTCGAAGACGAAGTCCCCAATCACTCTACGTTTTCCAAGAATCGGCACGGTCGTTTTCGCGACAGTTCGTTGTTTCGCTGGCTGTTCAACGAAGTGCTGCGTCGCTGCATGGACGCAGGTCTGGTCAAGGGCGAAGGTTTTGCTGTGGACGCGAGCGTCATCAAGGCGGATGCCAGTCGGCAACGTGGCGTACCCGGAAATGAAGAGATCAACTGGAGCGATCCGTCGCTTAGTACTCGCGCCGTCCGTGAGTACCTTGAAGCGCTGGATGAAGAAGCTTTGGCCGAAGCACTGCCCAAGCGCCTGTCACTGACTGATCCGCTTTCTCGTTGGACCGCAGCGCCAGGGGGCCCGGCGTTCTTCGCGTACTCGACGAACTACCTGATTGATGTCGAGCATGGCGTGATCATGGATGTGGAACCAACGCCAGCTCATCGAACCGCCGAGGTCGAGAGCACCAAGACCATGATTGAGCGGGTCGAAGAGCACTTCGATATCAAGCCGGATCGGCTCATCGGAGATACCGCTTATGGAACCGCACCGATGTTGGCCTGGATGGTCGACGAAAAAGAAATCGAGCCGCATGTGCCGGTTTGGGACAAAACCGAGCGTAAGAACGAGAGCCTCTCGATCAGTGATTTTCAATGGAGTGAAGAAGCGCAGGAATATCGTTGCCCCACGGGGCACGCCCTGCGTAGCGAGTGGCGGGCCTTCAAGAACCAGCGCTCACATGTCACGAAAGCCGACACCATCATCTTTCGATCCCGGCAAACAGACTGCTCTAAATGCTCGATGAAAGAGCGCTGCTGCCCAAACACCTCGTTCCGAAAAATCGCCCGTAGCGTCCATGAGGCGGCACGCAATGTTGCTCGGCGAATTGCCGCAACACCGCAATACGTGTGCTCTCGCCATGAGCGCAAAAAAGTCGAAATGAATCGCCCCGGGTTTCCTAGACACTCTCCAGGCTCGCTGCGTAACGCTTTTCAAACTCTACCGGTGACAGCTGATTGTTGAAACTGTGGCGTCGTTTTGGGTTGTAAAACATCTCGATGTAATCGAA
>Ga0067045_1031603_pt1 | contig 11859 bp, 12 predicted proteins | sample TerdegcTABiofilm_FD_59184 | JGI IMG/M metagenome (GOLD analysis project Ga0067045, IMG submission 59184) | Combined Assembly of (Gp0054472, Gp0054536) Wastewater bioreactor microbial communities from Singapore -Terephthalate degrading...
CTTATGATATCGTCCAGGAGACTTTTATCAGGGGATGTAAAAAAATCGATACTTTGAACAATCCGGACAGTTTCAAGCCCTGGATAAACAGAATCGCTATCAATATAACTTATGATTATTTAAGAAGGACTAAAGAGACTAGTATTGAAGATATTAATAAGGTAATTCAGCTTGAAAGCATTTCTTCCGGTATACCGGACAGCAGTGTTGAGAACAAAATCTTAAATCACGAACTCAGCAGTAAAATAAAAGACGCTATTTGTTCGCTGGATGAAAGTCATTCACTCATTCTGGTCCTGAGGTTTTATTGCGAGTTGAGCTATAATGAAATAGCCTCGGAACTGGGCATCGACCTAAACGCAGTTAGATCGAGATTGTACAGGGCTAAAAACCTGCTAAGGCGCGAACTGGCAAACAGCGATATCGCAAGAGAATATTTCGAAGGTGTGAAGGCAAATGAAAAATAAAGGCCAGATACTCATGAAAGAAAGCCTGGATGCTGTCATAAACAGCCTCCCCGGCCCCCCGGAAGAGCCGGATTGGACTGCCCTTTTATCTCAAGCTGATGAGAACAACGGGCCTAAAAAAAACTGAAACTAAAAAGAATTTCTGGAGGACTAAAAACATCTATGCGGCAGCATCTATCCTTTTGATTGTTACCTTGCTTATATCCTTCTGTACTACCACCAGTGCAGATAATGCTTTATTCCAAAGCGTTTGGTTCCGAGCTCAAAAGAATATAGGCAGCATTTTCAAACTCAATACGGAACATAAAATCAATAGCAACGATATAATTCAGGGTGATGAGGATAGTAATATTGATGAATTGCACACCACAGACATCGGCGAAGCTGAGAAAATAACCGATGGAATAATAGCCTTACCGGAATATATTCCGGATGGGTTTGCCCTAAAGGGAATATCCATATATAAATCCGGCGGTAAGGTGCACAGCATTTTGATTGAATATGACAATACCGACGGACAAATCTTAAAACTCAGGGAAAGCATCATTTTGGAGGGTAATACCTATTCAATAAATTATAAGGAAGATAATACTGATATGACTGAATTTGAAGACGATGGAATAAAATATGTGATTATGGAGTTTGATAATGGAACTGCAAAACTTGTTTGGGACAAATATGGTATTAACTATATGTTTACTGGTCGGAGTAAAACCGCACATCGCTCCATGTCCTGATAGTAGTCCATGACGAGCCCTCCTTTTTCTGTAACTCAACCACCACCCTTACTTCCTCCACCGGCCTATAGGTCTCGGTACTGCCTTCTATTCCGACATTTCCATTCCCATAATCATTCAATCCTACATACCATACCATGATAAGGTCAGCTTCACCGGTTGGCACTGGTACAAAATTCAAATCGGATTTAGCGTGATAATCCTTTACAGAATTCTTTAACTGTTTGAAACCCGGTTCAATTCCTGCAGCATATCCTGTATCATAAGCTAAAGTAACGAATAACACTGCCAGCAATGTTAGAGCAATACCTTTTCGTAAATTCATCATAGGTTATCCCCTTTCTATAATTTAATTGCTATCTACAGGACGGATAAAAAACAAAAAATGTTACACCGTTTTTTAAAAAAATTTTTATGTCATAGTTAGCGCAAAAAAACAAAAGGCTGTCGGGAGCCTCCGGTATGGTAAGCGGCTAAAGTAACCGATTTTCCCTCTTTCCCCATTAATTTTAATAAAAATACAATAACTGGTTATAATAAAATGTACTATCTGTACATTTTGCACATATTATGCTAATATGGAGGTGAAAGGAGGATGACTATGTTAACTGAACGTAATCTCACTGATGCTCGCAAAAGTTTCTCGACCTTATATGATGAAGTATTCAATACTTTTAAACCTACTATTGTTACGCGTAAGAAAACTGAGGAAGTTCTGCTTCTCCGTGTTGACCTGCAGAAGATGCTTCTTCGCCACTTTTCTTTAAAGCCTGAGGTTATAGCTGAAGATGATAACTCTATTACTTTAACTGTTAATGAACTAGAAATCTATGCTAATGCTAATACTATGGAAGAAGCTGTACAAGAATTAATTAACGACTTAAAACAATATGCTCAAGATTATATACAACGATCTCAATTATTTTTACATTCGCCCAACCGCCGTGCCCATTTCCCTTATGTATTGCGAATAATGTTATGTGATAATGACGACGAAATTAGAGATTTACTGAAGTTATAATATTGCCACCGAAATTCAAAGACCTTAAAAAATACTGTGATAAAAATGGTTGGGTAATGATTCGCAACACAGACCATTGGTACTATGAAAAAGTTTTAGTCGACGGGACTGTTCTGCAGACTAAAATTAGCCATTCCACACATAAAGAAATTCCCAAGAACGTCTGGGAGTTTATCCTGCGAAATCAATTAAAGATCTCTGAAAAAGAATTCTGGAATAATTTATAGTCCTTGACACTAAAATTTATTCCTATCTTCACACTGCAGGGAATGGTATCAACGGGACGGTGTTGGTGTCAGCTACGCCTTTGCCATATGCCAAATATGTTAGTTGTCAACAACTCCGGCCCCTGTCATCCGTTGTGATTTGTGTTTGTCAGACCAGAGGTTTGTCGCCGGCTTCCTTTAGATTGTTCGGCCTCACGATCGACACCCTTGCCCTTGGCTATGTGCTTGCCGCTACAAGGCCGCACTCGGGATTTGCACCCGTTAGACTGCGCCCATGCCCGGGCGCACCTATAAAGAAAAACCAGAAATCTCTGGTTTTTCAAAGGAAATTTATTCTAATTTATATTTAACATTACTAGGATCGTAGCCCTTAATAACAAATTCTCCGATAATTTTTTTCCCGTCTTGCGCATAAACGGGAATGATTCTGTCTTTGCCGATATTTTTTTTCTGGCTCTGCCAAGCTAAAGCTTCTTCTGGAGTTTGTGGCACAAAATCTCCTTCTAAGTCAGAAGCATATACATATCCAATAGTTCCATCGATGCTCCTTGCTTCGATAAGTTCTGGATCATAGCCAATTGCATCAGCCTCTATCCCATTGCCGTAGGTTTGCCCATTATTATTCACATTGAATTCATTTATGGTTTTGCTCCCTGCTGAAGTGCTAGGACTTCTGTAAGTGCTAGTTGTTACATACCCGTCTCCGTCGTATACCCTTGAAGATCCTCTACTGTAATAGTTACCACTTTGCTTATATAAATCGCCTCCGCTTGAAAAGCCCACACAAGACACGCTTGAGTATATCCAGTCCGTAGAAGAAACAAGAGTTCCGTTATTATCAGCATATAAGCCACACTTTACACCAAGATAGCCTGCAGGGACACTGCCTGATGATACACGACCAACATAGGTTCGTGCTTGAAGCCCTCCAAGTCCTGATGAGTAATCCATGATCTCGGCTCGATTTTTATAAGTGTCACCATTCACATCAAACTCTTTGTATGGGCTAGCTGTGTCCGCCGCAAAAGCAGAAATTGCTGTAACTAAGAGCAATACTAACACAATAGAAAAAAAAGTAGTCTTCTTGTTCATCTTTAATTTCTCCTTCCATTTCCAATATATTATATTTATGGCTATTATGTCAGCTACTATCAAATTATGCCCATACATATTTTACCAGACCTGTGGTTTCTTAAAGTTGTTTATTAAAGTTGTCCAAAGCAGTCTAGGTAGTTACTAACAGAGTTATAGCCTTGGAAGTTTTTCTTAATCCCATAATATTTATTCCCTTGTTTTTTACTCTCATGCATTAGAATCTCGTAGTTGTAGCACTTGTCTTGTCCACCAATAGCCCATATTCCGTATAGTGATAACCTTTTATTCTGTAGTATTTGGAACATTAAAAAAGTTTGGCAGCCTGGCAATCACGGCTTGAAGCTGTAGACCCCATGGCTTTGCGTCCTTGCCTTTCGGCAAGTTTGCCTTTACAAAATTATCACTGTTCTCCTATACCAAAATCTCTGCTTGAGCTTGAAAAAATCCCAATAACATATAATTTTCCCGTTAAGTTCCTTTTCTGTTTATAAGACGTTTTAAAAGCAAAAAAGGTTCCAATTTTTTGGTAAATTTTCATATCATAGTTAGAGCATCAAAACAAAAGGCTATCGGGAACTCCGGTATGGTAAGCGGCTAAACTAACCAAGGGAGTGAAAAACAACCGATAGCCTACTATATATCTTTAGTTCGGGGATGTATATGGGATCGTTTATACATCGCCCTCCTCAGGCACTATGCAGATAAACGACATTTTATCGGTACCCGTATTTTTTACGGTGTGAATCTTACCGCCGGGTACAAAAGCGAAGGAGCCCTTTTCCACCGGATAATCCTTGCCATCCAGGTGTAAAACGCCGTTACCTTCAAGGAAGAACATTATATGAGGCCATGAATGGGTGTGTTCAGGACTATAACCACCCTGGTCAAGCTCGAAGACTCTCATTACATAACCGTCCCACCCTTCCTTTGGGGATACCGCTACCTTCTTGTTTACTCCCTTAATCTGGTCCGTTTCAATCCTTACGCCTTCAACTTTGCTGATGTGCGATACGATCATCTTCTTACCTCCTCCCAGTTTATTTAATTATATAATACGCAAGCCTGTGTTGTATAGGTTTTCAATGGGATGCTTCAAACTGAATCCTAGCAAGGTAAAGAAAACCCATTCAGTTGTCCAGCGGATTTTCAACCTTTCCCATGAAAAGCATCAGGCCGGTCCTGTTGTCCCTGATGATAAACAAAAAGGGGCGCTCCACATAGAACTCGGGAGGAACGATTTCTTTTGGTGGAGCCGCCCCGGCTAACAGCACCGATGTAAGCGCAGCGGCCTCGGTACCCTCCTCGTCCACACTGATGAAGCATTCCTGGGCTATATCATCGATATACAGGTTGAAACCGTCCGACCTGTCCGCAATTCCGGTGAAATCGGCCTTTTCGATGTCAAAGGCGGTTTTCATCCCCAGAGCTGTCAGATAATCATTCAGCTGGTTCTTCTGCCCGAAACTGAATTTGGGCAGTTTTATTTTTACCTTTATGTGGTCGAAGCTATCGTCTATTTTATCCAGTTCCCCGTTGCTCAATTGGCTGATATATCCGTCGATATTGCCTTTAGGAAGGATGACCAGCATGCTGCAGCCGTAGTAGTCAAACTTTCCTGCCTGTATTTTGTCATCCTCGTAGTAGCTGATCCTTCTTTCGGCATTCATCATGTCAACCGTGACCTTGTCCCCGTTCCGCAGTTCAAAATCCTCTTTTTGGGTTTCGGACTTGTCGAATTTATTCTGCCACTTCCCTTGAAAATACAGGGAATTGAAAATATACATGGCAGTCTGTGGGTCAATATCGGCAATGTGATTGCGTATCCTGTTATGGGTCTTGCCTTCAATCCATTGGTTTATGGCGTTTTTCGTCCCATCCTCTGCAAAGTTGACGTTGTATACCTCGGTATTATAGTATTCATTGGCTGTTCTGAGAAAAGCATCCTTTACCGGAAGCCTTTCTTCCATCCATATGGAGTTGGCCAATTCCACCAGGGTTGTCCTTTTTTCGCCCTCTTTGTACCCCGCATTATTCAGATGGTTTATCAGATTGCAGTATTTCTCGTTCAGTTCCTCCGGCAAAAATCCCTCCGGGTCGATCAAACCGTTGATTTCCGCACGGGTCTCGTCCGCCGCTCCGTTTCCCAGGACAGCCAGTACCGTTGACAGGCTGGTTGGAGAGAGGATGATATTTCCCTTCTGCTTTTCTTCGGATATTTCCTGCAACAGCCGTATCCCTAATGCATTTGATGCAAGGTAAAGGGCATCTTTATTGGAAACTTGCGGCTCCTGGATTTTTTTGAATTCGCCCTGCTTGTTCAGTTGCAGCACGGAAACCTGACTCTTGCACCCTGTCATAGCAAGGACAAAAATGAGCAGTACACACAATAGTCTTATTTTTTTCAAAGCATTCCCTCCTTTTAAGGCATGGGGACACGCCGTTCGCAGATCACAGATCACAGTTCACAGGTGCTAGGTGCTAACCACTGGTCACTGGCAACTACGTAAAAGGAATGCCCCCTTTTGATTGCGTTCGTGTTTATTGGTTTGACGTATATCCTGGCATTATGTTCCAAATTACTGACTCCTTGTCTTTTTTCTCTTGTTGCGGGTCAGGCTGTCGTGAAGCACATGCCAGCTCCCCAATGCCGAAAAAGCCACCAGCAGACCGTTAAGAAAACAAATAGGGATGTTTATAACGGAGAAATTGCCTGTTGATACATTTGCAGCCAACACTATTCCCTGTGCTACCCCGAATACAAGCCAACGGGTGGGAAACCGCTTTAAAGGTCCGATTTCCTTAAGAAACTGTACTACCAACATGGTCGCCGTAACCGCACCACTTAGGGTACCCAACGAAACATAAGTGAACAGTTCCTGCACAGTTCTCACCTCCCTAATAAGGTATAGGGACACACCTCCACATCTGAGGTCAGGGGACACACCGCTGCTGTGCGGGTATTCCTTGCTGCGGAATGTCCCCAATATATAACTCCCGGGAGGGAGGAATGTCCCCAATCGGTATGGGGACACACCAATGTCCCCCGTTAAATAAAAGGCCCACCCAGTCAAGGGCAGGCCAAGGACATAGTAACTGCGGCAACCAGGCTATCATAGTGCTGAGAGCACCTTAGACCCTATGGCTTTGCGTCCCCACCTTTCGGTGGGTTTGCCATTATCGCAAATATTTTTTTGCAAATCTCTCATTATCATCATATCCATTATCATCATATCACCAGTCCCATTTATTTCCTATATGATGTGCGCAATCCGTAGGAATCGCGGTGTAACTCGTATAAATTGCGGTCTGTATCGTCACATTTTGTACATAAAAAAATCAGTCCCTACAGGAGTAATGCTTTAGACTTATTGCATTATTAATAATATTTCCCAATAGATGGTAATATAGTATATTAAACGGCTAATTCCATAATAAGAATTTTTAGGAAGTCTGCCAATGAAGCCTTATCTATATACTTTAACCGTCTTAGTTTTAGGGTTAATGATAACGTTTGTATCACCTGGCAATTTTCTGTGCGGGAAAGCCTACGAGACAACCAGTCCAACCGGAGCAGCAGAGGATGAATGTGCAGATCTTAAGGAGCGTCTACAGCGGTTAGAGCCTAAAAACCCGTTGGATATTAATGACCCACCATTTTACAAAGACCCATTACCGTCAGAAATTGTGCTGGTTTTAGAAGTTATAGAGAAGGGAGCGGTTTCGGGCATTGGAACGGTGAAAATACCGTTAAAGGAGATAGTATCTATATTAAGGGGATACGGCAATCCTACCTATGGCATAATATTGCTAAGGATTAGACTACCGAGAATCATCCAGTCTGCAGTTGTGGGTATAGGATTATCGGTGAGCGGTGCGTTTTTCCAGGGATTGCTGGCGAATCCCCTTGCCGACCCTTATATACTGGGAGCTTCTTCAGGCGCGGCGTTAGGTGCAACCCTTTCGATAACGCTCGGTCTGGGCCTGGTTGGAACCGAAATCCTTGCATTCGCAACTGCTCTGGCAACAATATACCTTGTAATTTCACTGTCTAAAATAGGTCCCAGGACCTTTGCCGTAACCATGCTTCTCGCCGGAATCGCGGTTAGCACCTTTCTGTCATCGATAATTTCATTTATGATGCTTCTCAGCGATCATAAACTTGCAAACATAGTATTCTGGATGATGGGGGGTTTTAACCTGATCTCATGGAAGGAAGTGCTGATATCCACACCGGTTATTATCGGCGGTACATTCTTTATGTATCTTTTCGCCAGGGACCTCAATGCCATTGCGCAAAGCGTATTCGCGGATTGAATACGTCAACAATCGGGTATTCGTTCATACAGCAGTATTTATATCCCAGGTCTTCTGCACTCGCTTTCTCATGCCACTTTGCATTTGCGGGCTATCCGATATAGATAAAGGAACTCCCCCCCTTCACTGGAAATCATGCCCACAATCCCTACAACAGCCGGGTTTACAGGCTCTATAAATGTCATTACAGCTATGGTTAAAGTCAAAGCAACCAGATTAATTACTTTACCTTTGCTGATAAAATGAGTCATGTGTTTTCGCATCAATATGCCCCAGTAAAATTCCCGCGCAATCATAATGACAGGAAGCACAGTCATTAATCTAAGAACATCTATGCACATAACACTTATTTCTGCGGTTGCCCCTATTATATTTCTAATAACGTAATACCCTATACCGGTAAAAGACATAATTGCAATAAAGGAAGATAGAATAATCCCCAGATACGCCGCAAATATTCTCACTGATTTAAGATTATTGTTGCAGCTGTTTCGTATGAAATTTAATGGGACTTGATGGAACACCATTGTAGGGCTTAGAAATATCATTCCAACGGCCCATGCCACCGAATACGCTGAGATAGCTATCTCAGGACTGTCTGTCCTGGCCAGCCCCATGTTAATTATAGGTATCGCCAAGTTTCTGATAAAGGAGGTAACTGCCAGAGGCCAAAAAAATCTAAGTATTATCCTATCCGTGATTTCCTTACGGTCAATAATTCCGTAGTCTGTCCGAAACATTTCTGTTTTCTCAGAAATATTTCCAATAGCCACTCTAACCCCCAGGAACATGGTTATGCATTCTGTAGATACGCTGCTCAACAGCATAAACCCTGCTATAACGGCCGGTATCAGTATTAGTTTGTCCATAACTAGGATCATTATGGTTATAGAGGCAATCCTCATCACTGTGGCAACAGTAATCAGGGAAGTTTTCCTAAACAGTATGGATATGCCCTGGTTAAAATCCCTTATTGATACTGCAACAGGAGCAAAGATCATTATTCTGAGGATAATCACAGATGCGTCCAGCGTCTTGCCTTCTATGCCTATAACATGTTCAAATACCCAACTCGCCAGGTCCGAGAATGCGAAAAAAACAAAGAATAAAAATAATAATGCAACAACCGTAACAATAAATCTTCTTACTTTATAATAGCTCTTAATACCATCAATCATGACTGTGACCGTTTGTCTTACCATTGTTAACGGGCTTTGGACAAATATCATAACACCCTTTGCAACTTCAAAGGCTGATATATATATTTCCGGAGACTGTAATCTTGCCAGCCCTGCATTAATTAATGGATATATTATAACAATAGAGAATTCTGAAATCATGAGCGGCATAAAAAATGCTAACTGTTCGGATATGGAAACCTGGGCTTCTTTGTACTTTGCATTGTTTACTGATGAAGTGCCTATATATATCAACCCTCCCTCTAAATTTTTTAGGTAAAACGTGCTCTTTCGCACAACCCACCAGACGTTTACAAGAAAGATTTAAGAGAACCAACATTCCAGCCCGGCATTTACTCAACATTGGTTCTCTTAAATCTAAGCTAGTATTTACCTTGAGACATAATAGTCGTAGATTTTTTTCGAGAGAGTTGCTATAAAGTCAAATCCCCTTACATTGATTGCATAATCGTCCTCTGGTCCGTTCGAATAAATGGCCAATATATAATCTCCTTTTTCGGTGAAAACTATACCTGCATCATTTGCAACTCCAGCTATGGAGCCGGTTTTATGAGCTGCTTTTACATTTTTGGGGAAATATCTGGGAATCCGCCAGTTTGTCTGGCATCTCTTCATTATATCCAGCATTTCATCACATGCCTGTTCATTAAGGATGCGCTTGTTGTAAATCAGATCAAATATCTTAACCATATCGGCCGGTGAAGTTACATCATTGTCTTCATAATCGGTAAAACATTTAGCATTTTTGTCAAACTCCAAATTCGTAAGTTTCTCTGCTATAGTCTCCTGATCATCTGTTGGCTTAATGCCTATGGCATCGTTCAACAGTTCTTTACATGACATCATTACTCTGGTATTTTTAAGGCCGAGAGACTTTATTGTTTTATTTACATTTTCCTTGCCAACAATTTTCAATACGATATCTGTGGCTACATTATCACTTATTATCATCATTAATGTGGCATAATCCTTGAGTGTCAGCGCCATCCCTGGTTTGAGTTCCTTTAATACGCCCGAACCGAATGTAATATCTTCCTCTTTGACCTCATATCTCTTGTCAAGATTCAGCTTTCCGCTGATAACCTGATTATAAAATTCTACCAGTACAGGCACCTTAAAAGTGCTGGCAGCAAGGACTCTCTCATCTCCGTTATAATAATATTCCTCACCGCTTTTTAAATCTTTAAATCCCACTCCCACCTGTCCTTCGATTAGCTTCACTTCATTTTCAATAATTTGTGCTATCTTTTTCATATCGGTAGTAAACCTCCTTAGAGATAACATGTTTAAACCCATATCAGCGTTATTGAATAACGCTGATATGAGTTTTTTACTGCCACAGTATTAGTTTACACGCCTTGTATCTCTATTTAAGCCCCCATAGTTTTAATGAATACTATTATACTTACTATCATTGCAGCAAAACCTTCACCAACCATCAATCCGGAAGCTGTTGACAGGTGCTTTTCTTCGGCTTCGCTTCCGTACTTTTTCCTCACATATAACCTGGCCAGTCCGCCAAGAAGCATTGCCACAGCAGCCCCTATAGGCAGGAACATTGCTATTCCGGCAGTTAACGTCGGAAGTGCAAAGAAAGTGGATACGGCACCTATCACTGCTGCAATTAGCAAGGGAACATAATCAATTACGCTTCCTCCACCTGCTAGAGACTCAGCCACTCCTTTCCATGCAAAACCCATGGGGAATGGAGCCTGAGGGCTTCCAATACCATGTGCTCCTATAATTACATAAGCTGCAAAAACCCCTGTCAGCAAACCGGGAAGTATCCCTATAAACTGACCTATTATTTGCGTTCTGGGAGTTGCTCCTACAAGGTAACCAGTTTTCAAGTCCTGCATAACGTCTGTTGCCAGTCCTGATGCTGTCATCATAAATGCTCCCACTAGCAGTATTTTAATAGGATCTTTCAATCCTATTGCAGCTATAATACCTAGAGTAGCCCATCCGATCAGTGTACCCGGATTTAGACCTGTTTCTCCTACACACCTTGTTAGTACGAAGATGGCAAAGAAAATAAGCACCAGGGAAGCAATGGTAATAACCACCGGGACCTCAAAAGCCACAAAGTAGTAGATGCATGCGAGAGCACCAACAATACCTCCTCCCCACAGCACATACTTAAGAGGCACATCTTTTTCTTCCTTAACCGCTTTGATATTAGCAAGTGTCTTGAATGCACGCACGAATGTCTTGTACTTGAGTATCATGGGCATCAGTGAACCACCCAGGATTAATCCCACTGCGGGGGAAGTTACCCAAGTTTTCAGGGGACCCGGGTCAACCTGTGGATTTGGAAATACTCCCATATGGAACCCTACAGGTCCTATTACCCACCACATTACCGCACCACCTACGAAAAACATGATGACCGGGCGTATTCCTATTATATATCCCAGGGCTACCATCAGAGGGTATATGGCTATATTGAACTTGAAATCGGTAAGTAACAGAATATAAGCTGCTACCAGCCAACTTATTGCCATTTAAAGGTAAAAAGACGAGTTCCTAACATCATCAACTAAGATCAAACTGCTTTTCAGGTTGATAATACAGCCATTGCAAAAAACAGCACCCTAAAAAGGTAGCACTAAATAAGCCGTTAATAACCGGGTAAAAATTCACCCTAAATTTTGGTAGAACAACCTGTATTTAGCTTGAATTTACCAAAATCCAGGCCCGTCTTTGGATGAAGTCCTGGAACTTGGCTTTGATGATGCCTACCACCTCCTTGAGCCAGTCGTTGGGTGCCAACTTTACGTGGCGATAGCGGCCATGACC
>Ga0067045_1031610_pt1 | contig 11859 bp, 10 predicted proteins | sample TerdegcTABiofilm_FD_59184 | JGI IMG/M metagenome (GOLD analysis project Ga0067045, IMG submission 59184) | Combined Assembly of (Gp0054472, Gp0054536) Wastewater bioreactor microbial communities from Singapore -Terephthalate degrading...
CGTGGTTGATGTTTCGGTTTCCATGCGGCAGAAGCTTGAAATCCTGAAAGCGCTCTACCGAGGGGCAAAAATCCTCATTCTTGATGAGCCGACCGCAGTCCTGACCCCGCAGGAGACTGATGAGCTTTTTGTCGAGCTGAAAGCGCTTCAACAGCATGGACACACCATCATTTTCATCAGCCACAAGTTGAATGAGATTTTCAAGCTTTGCGACCGTGTCAGCGTGATGCGGGACGGCAGGCTTATCGCGACCCATGTTGTTGCAGATGTCAACAGCCAGACTATTTCCAATGAGATGGTAGGACGGGAAGTTCAGCTTCATCTTAAAAAGGAACAGGCCCATCCCGGTGAGGTCGTGCTGAAAGTCCGGGATCTGTCCTTTGTCGATGATTTCGGAATAAAAATGCTGAACCATGTCTCCTTTTCTCTCAGGAAAGGCGAAGTTCTGGGCGTTGTTGGCGTTGACGGCAACGGCCAATCGGAGCTGGTTCAGATTCTGACCGGCAGTGCTGCAACGCTGACGGGTTCCGTGGAAGCTTTCGGAAAGAATATCACGAATTCCAGCCAGCGGGCAATTCGAAGAACAGGCATAGCCCACATTGCAGAAGACCGGATGACAACGGGGGCAGCACTTTCCGCCAGTATTGAAGACAACCTGATCGCAGACCGGTATCTGGATTCGAGCTATTCGACAAAAACAGGTTTTCTGAAGCGCGAAGCCCTGGCAGCCGCATCAAAAGAAATTGTCCGGTCTTTTGATATTCGCTGCGGCTCGCCGCGTCAGCCGGTTTCCAGCCTTTCAGGCGGCAACATACAGAAAGTAGTTATCGGGCGGGAGTTTACCGCAAAAGCGGATATTCTCGTAATTGCCCAGCCCACACGCGGCGTCGACATCGGTGCCATTGAATTCATCCACCAGAGAATCCTTGAAATGCGCAGCAAGGGCAAGGCTATTCTCCTCGTTTCTTCGGACCTGCAGGAAGTCATGACCATATCGGACAGCCTCATTGTCATGAACGCCGGCCGGATTTCCGCCTATTTTGAACATGCCGAAGAAACAACCGATAAGGAGCTGGGCTTATATATGCTCGGATTGAAAACACAGACATCAGAAGAAATCAGGAGGGCGCTCCATGAAGCGTAAGTTCTTCAGCGACCGTGACAAACTGGAACCAGCTCTCATCACGATATTTGCCGGCGTCTTTTCGGTCCTGGTTGGCGTCGGTCTGATATTCATTGTCAGCAAGGATCCTGTTCAGTCGGTTCGAAATTTCCTTTTGGGGCCGCTGCTCAGAACCTACAATTTCTATTATCTGCTGATCGCGATGGTTCCCATCACCTTTACCGGACTGGCGCTGTGCATCATCTACCAGCTGAAATACACGAGCCTCATTGTCGATTCGAGTTTTTACTCCGGAGCCATCGTCGCTACGGCGATCGGCATCAATGTCTCGCTCCCGCCTGGCTTGCACCCCGCAATCGCCATGCTCGCAGCAGGGCTTGTCGGCGGGCTGATCAGCCTCCTGCCCGCGATTCTGAAAATCAAATGGCGGGCGAACGAGCTGGTTTCATCTCTCATGTTCAACTATGTTTTCTACTTTATTGGAAGTTTTGTGATTCTGTATTATCTGCGGGACAGAAACCAGACGATTCTCGCGTCCATGCCCTTCCAGAAAAGCTTTTCCTTGCCGAAACTGGTTGAAAACACCCAGCTTCACGCGGGTTTTATCATCGCCGCTGTCTTTGTCGTGCTCGTTTCGATTTTCCTCTTTCGAACCCGCTGGGGCTATGAAATCAGAATCACCGGCGCCAATCCGAAATTTGCCGCCTATGCCGGCATTCCGGTCGCGACTGTCGCTCTGTACGCGCACTTTGTTTCCGGTTTTATCGGGGGGATTGGCGGGGCGGTTGAAATGTCCGGGCTCTACCGGGCATTTATCTGGCAGATGAACCCTTCCTACGCCTGGGATGGGGTCATTGTCGCCATGCTGGCGAGGAAAAACCCGAAATTCGTGCCGCTTTCGGCGCTTTTTCTGGCCTACCTGCGCGTAGGCGCGGACTTCATGTCGAGGCGGGGTGACGTCGCTTTTGAGTTCATCACGCTTCTGCAAGGCCTTATCATTCTCATTCTCGCCTCCGACAAAATCGCCAATTATTTTAAGGAGCGGCGCCTGAAGCGGGCAGCACTTTCCCACGATTTGGCGGCTCAGGCATCGAGCGCGGGAGGTCAGTCATGATAAAGTTCATCATCAGTGTATTTTCTTCTTCAAATTACTGGTTTATCGTGCTCCGTTCGACCGCCCCGATCCTTCTGGTAACGCTGGGCGCGGTTATCACCGAGCAGGCAGGTATCAAGAATATGGCGCTGGAAGGTTCCATGCTCTGGGCGGCGCTGACAGGCGTCATCGTATCGGCAGCGACCGGCAATGTCTGGGCTGGCTTTATTGCCGGTATTGCCGCAGCGGTTGTCATCGCCTTGATACTCGGGCTTTTCGCGCTCAAACTGGACGCGAATGCGGTGCTCTGCGGGGTTGCGCTCAACCTGTTCTCCACCGGCGGCACAGTCTTCGTACTTTTTTCACTCACCGGCGACAAGGGGATTTCCTCATCGCTCGCCAGTAAAACATTGCCGTTCATAAAAATACCCTTTGTCGAAAATATCCCCTGGGTTGGCAAGATTTTTTCAGGCCAGAATATCATTGTCTGGATATCGGTGCTGGCAGTTGTCGTCATCCATATAATGCTTAACAAGGCGAGAGTGGGCGTCAGAATCCGCGCTGTCGGAGAAAATCTTGAAGCCGCCAAATCCGCAGGCATCAGCCCCAACCGAATCAAGTTTCTGACCCTTGCAGTTTCAGGAGTCCTGGCTGGTATGGCGGGCTGTTTTCTGAGCATGGGCTATACCTCGAATTTCACGTCGGGGATTTCAGCCGGGCGGGGGTATGTGGCAAACGCGGCTCAGGTAGTTGCCGGAGGAACAGCTGTCGGCGCAATATTCGCTTCTCTCATTTTCGGCCTGACAGACGCCATGGCAACCTACCTGCAGAATATCGGCCTGCCGCCCGAACTCATTCAAGCGCTTCCCTATGTCGTCACTATCTTGGGCTTTGTCGTTATCACGCTCATCCGTGACCGGAAGGAGCTGATCCGCAAGAAGAAGCTGTTTGAAAAAGATAGGGCAAAGCCGCTGGCATCAGGGCTGGGAGCATAGGGCACATCATGAAACAGCCTTCCGCGGTCTGCGATCTGCTCGTCACGGGCGGAACCTTCATCACCATGGACCGAAACTTCAGCATTTATGAAGACGGGTGCATGGCAATCCAGAATGGCCGAATCCTCAGAATTGGGCGCTTGGAGGATTTTTCTGATATCAGCGCACAAGAAACACTGGATGCGCGCGGCAAGCTGATCCTGCCAGGTTTCGTAAACACCCATACCCACATTGCCATGGCAGCTTTCCGCGGGGCAGTGGAAGACGTTCCGAACCGCCTTGCAGACTACATCTTCCCCATGGAGCGGAACCTTGTCACCCCGGATCTCGTCTACAAGGCTTCGCTGTTCTGTCTCTGTGAAATGGCTTTGTCAGGGACAACAACCTTTGCCGACATGTACTATTTTGAAGATGAGGTAGCGAAAGCAGTTAAAAAAGCGGGGTTGCGGGCATTGCTGGGCGAAACGGTCCTAGGCTCGCAAGCCCCCGATGCCCCGGAACCTTACGGAGGACTGTGGTATGCCCGCGACTTTATCCAGGCATGGCGGTCCGATTCGCTTGTCCATCCGATGATAGCTCCGCATGCCCCCTATACCGTGGATTCCGGGCACCTTCTCGCCGTCAGGGAGATGGCGGAAGATCTGGATGTCCCTATCATGATGCATATAGCCGAAACCGAACCGGAACACCGGACTTTTTCCGCTTCGCATGGTTCTGTCATGAGATACCTGGACGCAACTGGATTTTTGAGCAAACGGCTTATCGGCGTCCACATGATCTACCTTGATGATTTCGATATCGAATTGGCAGCGAAAAGCAGGATGTCGGTTGCCCATGTCCCCGTTTCCAACGCCAAGGCAGGAAGGCCCATCTGCCCTGCCTGGCGCATGCAGAAAAAGGGAATCAGGGTGGGACTGGCCACCGACGGACCGCTGTCCGGCAATCTGATGGATCTGCAAACCACGGTATCATTTTTCCCCAAACTGCAGAAAATGCGGGAAAACCGGCGCGATATCGTATCTGCAAAGGACGCCCTCCGTACCGCAACGCTTGGCGGCGCTGAGGCACTGGGTATGGATACAGATATCGGTTCCCTGGAAGCTGGGAAATGCGCTGATTTTATCGTTATCAACCCTGATTCATTTACGATGCAGCCTATCTATGACCTGTATGCCGCGATCGTATATGCCATGCGGCCCGACACTATCGAATCGGTTTTCGTCCAGGGAAAGAAAATTGCGGCAAACCGGCACATGACAACCCTTGATGAAGCAGAAGTTCTTGCGGATATGAAAGCTATTGCGGCAAACTGCAAGAATTATATTCGATCCATAACACCGAAAAATCCCGCTGTCTGAGCTGGCTGCACGAGGTTCAGAGATCCATTGTTGAACGATAGGGCGGCGCGGTCCGGCGATGCTCCTTTTTTGCCTTTTCCAAAAGAGCCGGATTTTCCGCAAGCATGAAGCCGGAAAGCGCCAAGCAGGCGCCAGCCCAGCGAGCTGCCTTGAACGCCCAGCTGGACCCTGACGCTGAGCACGACTGCCAGGTATGGGCTCCCACCCCTATAGGCCAGGTCGCGGCATTCATCTGCCCGGTCGGCGCCACATAGGACACATCCCCGGTGTCGAGTGAGCCGCCGATTCGTTTTCCCCTTCCAAAATCACCGCAACTATCATGCCAGACTTGTGCAGCGAGCTCCCGAGGCGCACCGATTGGATCGAGCGTTGCCAGGCGATCAGCTTTGGGCACCGTAGCTTGCAAGGTCTTCATGAAATCACGTTCAGCTTCGGCAGGTTCTGGCAAAGGGATTCCGCGCATCGCCTGCGCCATTACATCCTGAATAGTGTCATTGGGAATATAATCGCATTTGCCATGTTGAATTTCGATGCTGTAGCCGGTTTCTGTCATAAGGCAGGCGCCTTTGGCTGCCTTGAGAATCCGCTTGGCGACAGAGCGGATCACTGCCGCATTCGGCGCCCGGATATACAGAAAACTTGCGGCCTTTGACGGCACGATATTCGGCCGGTCGCCTCCATTGGAGATGACATAATGCAGCATTACGCCTGGCTGTACATGCTCTCGCATAAATTCGAGAGAAAGGTTGAAAAGCTGAACTGCGTCGAGAGCGGAGCGGCCGGTCTGCGGCGCCATGGCCGCATGGCTTGCTTTGCCTGAAAAATTGAATATCAGCGCAAGATTGGCGCTGGTTGTATATCGGTGCGGCGTATTGACGTCAGCAGGATGCCAGGTCATCACCGCATCGGCGTCATTGAATCTTCCTGCCTTGACCAGGGGTATCCTGCCCAGGGACTCCTCGGCGGGACAACCATAGTATCGGATCCTTATGGGAATCCCTGATTCCTGCGCGGCATAAGCCAGCGCTTCCGCCGCCGCGAGCGAACCCATCCCCAGAAGATTATGCCCGCAGGCATGCCCGGGCGCGCCAGGGGATACCGGCTCTCTGGATGTGCTGCATCGCTGGGACATCCCGGGAAGCGCGTCATATTCCCCCATGAATGCGATAACCGGCCCCGAACTGCCCTTTTCTCCCATGAATGAATGCGGCATTTCAGGAAATTCGGTAATCTGAAAGCCTGAATCCGCAAGCCGCTCCCGGTAGATCGCTGATGAATTCTCTTCATGGAAAGCGGTTTCAGGGTTTTCCCAGATAGATTGCGAAATCCAGTCATACACCGCGGCGTTTGACGCGATAAACGAGGCGATTTTTGCGGCTGCTTTATCCATCTTTCCCCCAGGAGGCATGTTGTTGGCGATGCCGGCTTCGATTAAAGTCCGGTTTTAGCTTTGACACGGACCTGCCCGTCGCGAGCAGGGGCAAAGCTCGGATTCAGTCTGAGGCTGGCTCCATAGGCTTCATAGGCTTTCATGTAGCGCCCCAGCATTTCTTTGACATAGCCGAGCCGGTACCACCAGTAATACATCTGTTTTTCCATGGTTGTCGCCGTTGTAAAGGCGATATCGGCGTGTTCGTACTTTTTCAGCCTGACATAGCATTCGCCGATGTAATAGTATGCGCTCGACATCCGTTCTTCATTCGGCGGAGCCAGCTCGACATAATGGGCAAAGGTCTTGAGTGCCTCTTCATTCTGGCCGAGGAAATAAAGCGATTCCGCAAGGGTTTCAACAACGCGGTAATCCTTCCGGGTGTTCTGGTTTTTCTGCACAAGGGATACGACATCCTGGTACCGCTTGAGTCTGAAAAGGTTAGCAGCCTTGAGGGCGAGATAGTCCGAATTGGCGGGCTCAGCCAAAAGCAACTTTTCCGTCTGGGAGAGGGAGGAAGCGAACACCTTCTCGGCATCAGCTTCCTTGTTCGCCATCTGGAGCTGACGGCCGCGCTGAAAAAGCTGCAGTGCGGTTTGGTAGGAAGCAGGTTGAGCCGGCTGTGTCTGGCCAGGCACTTTTTGATCGTTGTTCTGGGCGCCAGGACGACTCAGCGATGTCATGATGAACCCTGCCGCCAGCAGCAAGATGGCTAAGTTCCGAAAATCCGATTTTCTCATGCCTGCCAGCCCCTCTTTCAGCCAAGCCTCTTGTGAAGCTGGCTATTGCTATTGCAGAACCTCATTGATAGCTGCGGCAGCCCGCCTGCCTTCACCCATGGCAAGGATGACCGTCGCCGCCCCCAGAACGATATCACCGCCCGCGTATACCCGATCCAGGCTTGTTTTCTGCTTTTCATCAACAATAATATGACCATGCCGATCAACATGCAAGTCAGGGGTTGTACGCGATATGAGCGGGTTCGATTCGTTGCCGATCGCGACAATGACCGTATCGAAGGGCACAAAATGCTCGCTGCCCCGGATTGGAACCGGTTTGCGGCGCCCTGACTCATCCGGCTCGCCCAGCTGGTACGACAGCACCTCAAGCCCGGCAACCTTCCCCTTATCGTCCCCTACCACTTTTGTCGGGCTGGCAAGAAAATCGAAAATGATGCCTTCTTCCATGGCATGTCCGACTTCTTCGGCTCTTGCCGGCATTTCCTCCCTCGTTCTCCGGTACAGGACACGGACTTCCTCCGCGCCGAGCCGCATGGCCATCCGCGCCGAGTCCATGGCCACATTGCCGCCGCCCAGGACCGCGACCCGCCGGGATGGATAGATGGGAGTGCCTGCCTTACCGATTTCATAGGCCTTCATCAAATTAGCCCTGGTGAGGTATTCGTTCGCACTGAAAACACCGACCAGGTTTTCGCCCGGAATATCCATGAACTTCGGCAACCCTGCCCCGGTGCCGATAAAAACAGCGTCAAACCCATCTTCCTTGAGCAATGAAGACAGTTTCCTGGTCCGGCCTACCAGGAAATTCATTTCGAATTGAACTCCCATGGACTCGAGCAGTCCCGCCTCAGAAGCAACCAGCGCCTTGGGAAGCCTGAATTCGGGGATGCCGTACACCATGACGCCGCCGGCCTTGTGAAAGGCTTCAAACACCACGACATCGTGGCCTTCCCTGCGGACATCGACCGCGCAGGTAAGTCCGGCAGGGCCGGCCCCTACTATCGCGACGCGCTTGCCGCTGGATGGCCCCGCGTGCGGGACCGTCTGCAAACCATGCTCCCGCTCGTAATCAGCCACAAAACGCTCAAGCCGGCCTATCTGCACCGCCTTATCCACCCCGCCCAGCGCCTTGCCGACTGTGCATGGCAGCTGGCATTGTTTTTCCTGCGGGCAGACACGGCCGCAGATGGAAGGCAGCAGGTTGGTCTGCTTGATGACCTGTCCTGCCCCAGTAAAATCGCCTTCCTTGACCTTTCGGATAAATCCCGGAATGTCGATTTTAACCGGGCAGCCGGCGACGCACGGTGCGTTCTTGCATTGGAGGCATCGTTCGGCTTCCAGCATGGCTTGTTCGCGGGTATAGCCGATAGCGACTTCCTGCATATTATGCCGCCGAACCTCCGGATCCTGGCATGGCATATCCTGAACCGTGATCGCCATTCTGGCTCGCGGCGTGAGCGCCGCCGAGCGGATTTTTTCAAGCTCAGCCTGCGCCGCCTGCTGATAGAAGCTGGTTTCCATGTGGCTCATGATCGTTCCTTCTCCAACTGCTTGATGGACATTTCCAGATGGCACTTTTCATGCGCCTCTTTTTCGATATCCTTGTAAGCGCCTAGGCGGGACATCATCTGCCCCCAATCCACCTGATGCGCATCAAATTCCGGGCCGTCCACACAGACAAACTTGGTAGCGCCGCCAACTGAAACACGGCATCCGCCGCACATCCCGGTTCCATCGATCATGATGGTGTTGAGCGAAGCCAGGGTTTTAATGCCAAACGGTCTGGTTGTTTCGGCGCAGAACTTCATCATGATGGGCGGACCGATGGCTACCACGATATCAGGCGGGGGTGATGCGGCACAGAGCTCGGCGAGCGGGACAGTAACGAGCGCCTTCCGCCCTGCCGTACCGTCATCGGTTACGACAATATTTTCGTCAGCGACTGCATTCATTTCGTCCTGCATAATCAAAAGCTCCGCAGTCCGGGCTCCCGAGATGACCGTAACACGATTACCGGCTTCTTTCAGGGCTTTGACAATGGGATGCAGGGGAGCCAGCCCGATGCCTCCGCCGACACAGACGGCCCATCCGAATTTTTCTATATGGGTTGGATTGCCGAGCGGCCCCAGCAGGACAATACTGTCTCCCGGCTCTTTCAGCGCAAGCTTATGGGTGCTGGCACCGACTGTCTGGAAAATCAGGGTCACGGTTCCCTTTTCAGGATCGGCATCGGCAATGGTAAGCGGTATCCGTTCAGAATACTCCTCATCATACATGACAACGACAAATTGGCCGGCCTTCCGCTCCCTTGCAACCAGCGGCGCCAGCACTTCGATCCGGTATACTTCTTCAGAAAGCTGCCGTTTTGAGACAATCCTGTGCTCTGTTTTCATGAAAACTCCCGTTTGCGTAATTCCGCAATCAAGCATTCCGTGGTATTGTACAGGGTGAATTTCGGTTTTGTAAATGCTAGGAGCTGAACCAATTTCAAAATTTCATTTCACGGACAGCGATACTACGAGGGAGGAAATCATGTCAGTACCCCGCTTCAGAGAAAAATTTACCTCGAAACCATTTTTCAACCCATCCGATTTTCTGGGCTACATGAAAAAAATCGGTGCGCTCTCAGACAGGCCGGCGCCCCGCGGCGTCATCCTCGGCTATCAAAACAGCCTTTTCAAATATGTTGTCGAAAATTACAAAACATCAGCGGCTGAAGGCTATTTCGGTTCCTACCTTCGGTATATCGACGAGCCTTTCGCCGGCAGCGGTCAGGTCGCAATCGCCGCGAATTTCGGCATCGGAGCGCCTGCAGCGGCATTCATAATAGAAGAATTGATAGCCTGGGGCGTTCAGGAGTTCATTTCAATGGGGATGGCTGGCTCGCTCAGAAAGGACCTGCCGCCAGGTTCGCTCGTGCTGTGCACTTCGGCATTCAGGGACGAAGGGACATCCTATCACTATGTTGAACATGATGAGCCGGCCTATCCGGACCCCGAATTGACATCGAGGCTCGAAAAAGCGCTGAGAGCCCGAAATCTAGACTTTTCTAAGGGCCCCACCTGGACGACCGACGCGATTTACCGGGAAACTCCGGCTGAGGTTGTCGGCTACCGGGATCTCGGCGCTCTGGTTGTGGAAATGGAAGCCTCGGCGCTTTTCACCATCGCAAAATTCCGGAATGTTCCGATCGCTTCCTGTTTTTCGATTTCGGACACACTCGCGGAACTTGAATGGAGACCTGAGTTCCACTCGGATACAACCCGGGAAGGACTGGAAAAGCTGTTCCATGCGGCAGTCGATGCCTTGATGGCATAAGAAGGATATGGGGGAAGCAGGCTATGACGAAATGGGCAGCACGCTTCCCGCTTTCCAGGTTCCCCGGATCGAACTGACCGGCGCAACCCGGCAGGCTGTCCCCAAAATTGTGCCGGGATTGAGTACGGTATTGCAGCCGACTTCGCAGGCATCGCCGAGGACAGCGCCGAGTTTTTCCAATCCGGTATCGATCCGCTCCCCCTGATACCCTTCGCCGATCAGCTGAATGCGGATCGGCTTTTTATCAAGCCTGACATTGGACAGGATAACCCCCGCGCCGATATGCGCATGCTTTCCCAATATCGAATCCCCCACATAGTTGAAATGCGGAGCCTGCACCCCGTCAAACAGGATGCAGTGCTTGAATTCGCTGGCATGTCCCAGCACACAGCCATCCCCCGCCAGAATCATGCCGCGCAGATAGGCCCCCTGGCGAATTTCACAGCCCCGGCCAATCCATGCCGGCCCCCGGATATAGGCTCCCGCCTGCACAATCGTTCCCTCGCCGAGAAAAATCGGTCCCTCAAGAAAAGCCCCCGGCTCCATGACAACATGCCCCTGCGTCCAAACCCCTGCATTCCCGGGATCACTGCCGCTCGCCAGTGCTTTAAAAAGCCCGGCGAGGTAATCCGGAAGGTTTTTCAGCGCATCCCAGGGACAGCCAAGTGCCGCAAAAAGCTGGTTATGGGCAAAATCTTTCTGCTGAAAAAGCTCGGGAAGCCCGGCATACCGATACAAACCATCACGCATGAGAGCCTCCTTGTTTCCAGAGCGGTGTCGGGAAACTGCCATTTCGTGTCAGAGCTGCCAAATTCGATTGAACCTCGGGCAGATCATCAGGATTCGTGAGTCCGAAACAGGCATCCTCAACCGGAAGCGCTTTCACGGCCACAGCTCCGCCCTCCAGCATCGAGCGTATTATATATGGAAGAAAAAATTCGTTTTTCGCCCAGTTCGATTCATCGGCAATAAACTCGGCGAAAAGCGCTTGTGCATAAGAAAAAACAGCAGGGGTCAGCCCCCAGAGGTTCATCGAAACGGGTGAGTCAGGGGCGAGCGTCCGCTCTATTCCGTCGGCATCTACCGAGACTATGCGCCCATTTTTCTGCAGAACCTTCGTATGCTCGACTATTTCCTTGAGCATGCTGGATGAGTCAAGACCGCAGACAGCCCGCGAAACACTGCCATTCCGAGATAAAACCCGGCTAAGCTGGTAAACCGGCAGGCAGAAAATATCCTTTTTACCGCGCCGCAGAAATTCAGCAGTAACCTTGAAAGCCTCAGCTCCATAGAAATCATCAGCGTTGATGGTTGCGAAAGGGCTGCCGGCAAGAAATTCCCGCGCACAGAGCAGTGCATGCCCCGTGCCCCAGGGTTTTATTCGACCTTGAGAAGCCAGAAAAGCAATAAGCTTGCCTTTTGCCGGCTCAGGCACGCCAGCCAGCGCATCCTGATAGGCAAATTCGTATTCCAGATTCGGAGGCAGCCTTTCAGCGACAAGCTTCCTGAAATCCGCTTCCATTTCGCGCTTTATCAGAAAGACCGCCTGGGAAAAACCTGCCTTGTGCGCATTGTAAAGGTTGAATTCCAGCAATGTTTCGCCCGCCGGTCCGACCGGCGCCATCTGTTTTATACCGCCGAAGCGAGACCCCATACCCGCTGCAAGCACCAGCAATTTCATGGTTTCACTATACGCAAGCGGGAAAAATCGTCAAGGGCGGAAGCAGGGAATCCTGTGTGCCGCATTCGATAAAATAATTCTAATTCACTCTGCATATTCATGCGGGGATATTGAAATATTTC
>Ga0067045_1031612_pt1 | contig 11857 bp, 11 predicted proteins | sample TerdegcTABiofilm_FD_59184 | JGI IMG/M metagenome (GOLD analysis project Ga0067045, IMG submission 59184) | Combined Assembly of (Gp0054472, Gp0054536) Wastewater bioreactor microbial communities from Singapore -Terephthalate degrading...
GTGTGCTGTTACTCCTTCCTATAGTGATATTTTGGTTATATCTATTCTATAGGAAAGACAACATGCATGACCAATTTTTTTAGTTAATTTAAACTAAAGTGTAAACAGTACTCGAAAATAGTACAATTTATATATTATAATGAACGATTTTTTTCTTATTTTTTAGCAAAATCACTGTTTTTTAAACATTGAAAAGTCAGTAATCTTTTAATTTTAAATTCTTTTATTCATTTTAAGAGGGGGTAAGATGCATAAAATATTAGTAACCTGGAAATATTTTGGTCTTGGCGATAGTGATGAAAATATCAAAAAACTATTTCAAAAACACAATTGTACCGGAGAAATAAAACCTCTTGCAGAAGCTATGGAAAGATTAGCAGAGTTTGAGGGGATTATTGTTGGAACTGATAAAATTACTCCCGAAATATTAGATAAATGCAAAAAGTTAAAAGTTATTATGAAATATGGAGTAGGGTTAGATAATATTGATTTAGAAGAGGCTAAAAGAAGAAAAATAGAGGTTTTTAATTTACCGGGAATTAACAGTGATGCTGTAGCTGAACTAATTGTAGGATTAATATTAGCTTTAGCAAGGAAAATAGTTATGTCTGATAAATTACTGAAAAAAGGTGACTGGAAACCACAATTAGGCATGTCAATGCAGGGAAAAATATTAGGAATAATTGGCACAGGCGCAGTAGGTTTAGCTCTGGTAAAAATGGTTTCAGGTTTAAGAATGAAAGTAATTGGGTATGATATTAATCCAAATAAGTATTTTGTTGAGTTGGGTGGTCAGTATATGGATAAGGATGATGTTATTAGAAAAGTAGATTTTCTTTCAGTTAATATTCCCTTAAACAATAGTACATTTCACTTTATAGGTGCAAGAGAATTACAATTAATGAAAAAGACATCTTATATTATCAACACCTCAAGAGGTGCAGTTATAGACGAACAAGCATTATATAATAGTCTTGTAAATAAGGAAATCGCGGGAGCTGCTGTAGATGTTTTTGAAGCAGAACCACCAATGGAAAGCCCTTTAATTAAACTTGATAATGTCATAACTACTCCACACTTAGCTGCATTTACTTATGAAACTTTTAGGAAAATGGATGAAGAATCTGTTGCTAAATTAAGTACTGCTTTTAATGATTAATTGCATCAAAATATATTTTGCTAAAATGAAAATTATTATTTTATATTAAGTGCTAACCATGTGATTATTATATTAAATTAAATCTATAATAATTAAAGGAGTTTATCTTGTTTAAAGCAGTAGTTAATACTTCCAGTGTAGAGAATGTCATTCAGCAATTGTTACATGCTATTAATAATGGTGAACTCAATCCTGGAGATAATCTTCCTTCAGAAAGGATTTTAGTAGAACAATTTAGAATAAGCAGACCTGTGCTTAGGGAGGCTATTAGTGCTCTTTCTTTTTTAGGAATAATACAAAGAAAACAGGGCAAGGGTAATTTAATAGCTAATAATTTGAATAGAGCGATTATAAATAATTCTTTTAAATATTTAATTATTTCTAAAGAGAAAGAAATTGAAGATCTTTTAGAAGCGAGAAAAACTATAGAATGTAAATTGATTAGGCTTGCTGCTTATGAAAAAACAGTTCCTCTTTTAAAGAATATGGAAAAACTAATCCATGAAATCAGTAAATGTAAAGAAACTGATTTAAAAAGGGTTCAATTGGATTTGGAATTTCATTTTACTATTGGAAAAGCAGCCAACAATTCGGTTTTGCAAGATCTTCAGATAGCTATTGCTGATAGAGTTATGGAGATTATGAAAGTAGGTGTTTACCTTTATCCAGTAGCTAAGACAGCTTTAGAGCATAAGATGATATATGAAGCAATAAAAGATTCAGATCCAGAAAGAGCAGAAGAACTTATGGCAAAGCATATTGAACAACTCAAAAAAAGACATATAGGAAAATTAGAAAGTATTGATAAATTTGAAAACCAAAAAGGAGATTAGATATGTATATAGAGATATCATATCCTTTAGAAAAACAAATGCCAATATATCCAGGTTCCCCAAAAGAAGAAATTATTCCTATCACTCGCATGAATCAAGGCGATCCATCAAACACTACAATATTAAAACATTTTATTCATAATGGTACCCATGTCGATGCCCCCTTTCATTTTGATAATGAAGGACAAACGATAGAACAAATTTCTATTGAAAAATTTGTGTATCATAATCCGCTAATCATTAAAAAAGAATTAAAAAAATCTGAATTTTTTAAAATAGAAGATCTAAAGCTATATGAGCCAGCGCTTCATAACACTGATATCATATTTTTCTATACTGGTTATTGCAATTATAGAAATAAACAAGAGATATATATAGATGATTTTCCAACCATTTCAGAAGAAGTAGCTAAGTTAATTCGTACCGAATTATTAAATGTAAAAGCAGTTGCTATCGATGTTTTAAGTATAGAAAGTGCCATAATTGGACCAAAAAACAATTTTAAAGTACATAAAACACTATTAGATAGCGGATTATACCCTACTAGGCCAGTTCTTATATTTGAAGATGTTAATATCGGATTACTGGTAAATAAGGATATTAAAAAAATATATGCGTTTCCTTTAAGAATAAGAGGATTAGATGGTTCACCTGTGAATATTATTGCTGAGATTTAAGGGTAGTACTTATAAATGTTTTTGCCAAAAATTGAAAAACACAAGATATTTCAAAAAAAGGAGGTGAAAGTAGTTTATTGTTATTTATCGTAAAAATATAAATTCAAAAAATATTTAGTTTTAAGAAAGGAGTATTTTTAAATGAAAAAAATAAGATCATATATTTTAATCGTTTTAGTAATGATGTTAACTACAGTATTGGTCCCTTCTGCACAGGTCCCGGAGGATGTAAAAGCACTTCAGGAAGCAGTTGGTTATAACTGGCAACCAGCTGAACTTGATAAGTGGAACATTGACACTTTATCCTATAAAAAAGATCCACCCTATACTATTGCTCTTTCTACGAACCATATGGGTGTAACCTGGATGGAAATATATAAAGCGGAAATGGAAGATGAATTGGCAATGTATGGAGATGATATTGCTCAATTTATCCACGTTGATGCTGGTGGTGATATACCTACCCAGATTGCAAATATTCAGGATTTAATTTCAAGAAAAGTTGATGCAATTATAATAGATCCTGCCTCACCTACTGCTCTAGCACCTATTGTAGAAAGGGCATACAATGCAGGAATTGTTACCATTGTTAATAAAAGTGGTATTAATACTACTAAGTACACGGCTTTTCAAAATAATGATGAAGTTCAATTTGGTAGGTCAGGTGCTCAATGGTTAGTTGAGCAATTAAAAGGAAAAGGTGTGGTACTGTCACTTAGAGGCATTCCGGGATATGGAGTAGAAATTGAGAGATGGACGGGTGGTCAATCAGTATTTAAAAATTATCCGGATATAAAAGTTTATGCAGAATACGCTGAGTGGTCTTATGATAAAGCAAAGGAAGTTTCTAAAGCCTTAATTGCAGCACATCCTGATTTTGTAGGTGTATGGTCTGAGGGTGGCCAGATGTCCAGAGCTATGGTAGATGCGATGATTGAAGCTGGGTTAAATCCAGCTGATTATCCCCATGCTTCTGAAGATGATAATGGATTCTGTAAACAAGTTCTAAAATATGGAATTACTGCTTGTGCTACAGGAAAACCGGTATGGCTAAGCAGACTCGCAGTACGTTCTGCTTTAGATGCCTTACGAGGGATGTATGTTCAGAAATATGTAATGGTACCATCTCCTTTTTATGGTCCGAATGATTTTGAAAAAATTGTAAATCCTAACTTATCCGACTTATCATGGCTTACCACTACTCTTCCAGATGAAAAAATTAATGAAATGTTTGCTGGCAGATAACATTAATTTCTATCATTTATTTAATTGATGCTGTGATTAAAGATGAAGTTGCCCTTTTATTTTAAAAGTAAAAGGGCAACTAAAAAGAATTTTATGGGATAAAGAACATTTATAAAGAAAATTTTACAAAGAAAGAGCAATTATATAAATGGATGAGATTTTAAAAGTACAAAATATAAGTAAGTCTTTTCCTGGTGTACAAGCATTGAGTAAAGTCAATAATATATTTAAAAGAGGCGAAATATGTGCTCTTGTAGGAGAAAATGGTGCAGGTAAATCAACACTGGTTTTTATTTTAATGGGCGTTTTAAGACCAGATCAAGGGAAAATATTTATAAAAGAAGAAGAGGTAAATATAACTAGCATTCATAAGGCTAAGGAATATGGAATCGGTGCTGTTTTCCAGGATCCCAATCTAATTAATTATATGAGTGTTGCTGAAAATATATACCTTGGCGAACAGGGTAGATTTAAGCATCATGGAATTCTATCATATTCCAAAATATTTAGAGCAGCAGAAAAGGTATTAAGTGATTTACAGTTTAACATTGATGTAAGAAAGTTTGCCATAGCACTTAGTCCAGAAGAAAGAAAATTAATAGAATTTGCTAAAATGATAAGATGTGATCCTGATATTATAATTTTAGATGAAATAACGGCTGCACTTGATTATGAGAGTGTAAATAAATTGTTTAAGATAATTAGAAATAAAAGAGATGAAGGGAAAACTATAATTTTTATTTCTCATAGATTAAAAGAGGTTTTTGATATTGCCGATACTGCATTAGTTTTAAAAGAAGGAAATTTAGTAGAAAAGTTAAAAATAAAGGATGTGAAAGAGGAAGATTTAATTAATCTAATGATGGGCAGGAAAATAAGTGAAGTGTTCCCCCCCAGAGTTAGTTTTCCAAAAAAAGTAAAAGAAACGGCTCTTTCCATAAAAAATTTATCTGTAAATGGAAAATTAGAGAAAATAAATTTAGATATTGCTAGGGGTGAAATTGTTGCTCTGGCTGGACTTAGAGGGCATGGACAGAGTGAGTTACTCAAGGCTATTTTTGGACGGATTCCTAAGCAAAGTGGCAAAATATACATTAATAATAGAGAAGTGTTAATTGAAAGTCCAGTCAAAGCTAAAAAGGAGAAAATTGCTTTCATATCCAATAAAAGAGAGAATGAACTGTGTTTTACCCATAGTATAAGGAGGAATATTGCTCTATCTAGTTTAGATAAAAGACAGAAGTTTGGATTTATAATGCAAAGAAAAGAACAAGAAGAAGTAAATAATATTAGTTTGAAGATGAACATAGTTGCTCCTTCCCTGGCTACAGAGGTAAGTAGTCTTAGTGGCGGTAATAAACAGAAAGTGGTCTTCAGTAAATGGTTGCTTACTTTACCGGAATTTCTGTTGTGTGATGAGCCTGCCGAAGGTTTGGATATGGGTGCTAAATCAGAAGTTTATCATATTTTAAGAAAATTAGCTAATGAAGGGAAGAGTATCTTATTGGTTTTATCTGATATGATCGAAATTCTGAATCTTCCTGATAGAGTTTTTGTGTTAAGAGAAGGGAAAATTGTTGCAGAATTTAATTTATTAGGTGCTAATAAAGAAATTTTAGAAAAGAAAATACTGAAAGCATCTATAGGAGTAAACTAGGCATGAATTTAAAGAAATTTCTTGAAGAATGGTATATATACATCTTAATGTTAATTATTTGGATCATAGCAAGCATTGTAACTCCTTATTTTAGACAGATGAGTGTATTTATGACTATCATTGTTTTTTCAGTTCCCTTAGCGCTGGTAGCATTAGGCCAAAACTTAGTTATTTTAAGTGGAAGGTTTGATCTGTCTGTGGGGAGTATTCTTGCTTTAACAACTGTTATTGCTTCAGTCATGATGAGAAATAATTTATTAATAGGGATATTATTTCCTCTTCTTATAGGTATAATAATCGGTTTTGTCAATGGAATTGCTATTTCAAAATTTAGAATAGATTCATTTATCATGACCTTTGGTATGATGGCTGTTTGTCAAGGAATAGGACTACTTATTAGGGATTATCCCGGTGGGTTTATACCTATGGAATTTATAGATTTTTTATTAAAAGAAACAAAAAATATTGCTTGGATACCGTTAATTATGCTAATTATTGTTTTAGTGGTAGGTGAATTTTTATTAAAGAGAACAAACTTTGGTAGAAACATTTATGCGATTGGAGATGATGAGATAATAGCTCACAGATCTGGAATAAATGTAATAGTTATTAGAACTGCAGTATTTACAATAAGTGGTTTTATGTCTGCTTTAGCAGGGCTTTTTTTATGTGCCATAATGGCTAGTGGGGATGCCAATGTGGGAGCTCTCTACCCCCTCGATTCTATTACAGCGGTAGTCATGGGTGGTACTGTTCTGTCAGGTGGAAGAGGTGATTACAAAGGAACTATGGGAGCAGTGTTGATACTAACTTCTTTAGCTAGAATTTTTAATCTTATTGGAGTAAATATATGGTTCACCTATATAGCAAAAGGTCTGTTATTGGTTTTCATCGTCACTATCAGGATGTTGGGAGTTAGAGAGGAGAGAGAGGTAGCATTATGATAAAAAATAAATCAATAATTAAGAGAAACTTTAATAAGGATATTATTCAGATTATTATTTTAATTTTTATGCTTTTTATCATAATTTTAGTTGCTGGTATTATAAATCCCAAATTTTTAACTGTAAAGCATTTAGTTACAATTTTGCATGATACATCTATATTAGGGATATCTGCTATAGGTCAAACTATAGTTATTCTTACTGGTGGTATAGATCTTTCAGTAGGAGCCAATATGCTTATGGCTGATGCCGTAGGTGCTATGTTATTAGGTGGACAGAATAGAATAATTCCAATAATAATTTGTTTAGGACTGGGACTACTAATTGGCGTAATAAATGGAGCAGGTATGGCTTTCTTAAGGATTCCTCCATTTATTATGACTTTAGGAACGATGGCTTTGCTTACAGGCAGTATATTTATTTTCGCCAAAACAAGTGGTTTTGCTTCACCTATCTTAAGATATTTAAGTATTGGGAAGATAGGTAACTTCCCAATATTAATACTTATATGGATTTTTTTAACTATAATCATGATAATTGTAATGAGATTAACGGTATTTGGTAGGGAAGTTTATGCGATTGGAAGTAATCCGATAGCATCTTATCACTCAGGAATAAAAAATAAAAAAGTATTATTTTTTGTTTATGTTTTTAGTGGTATTTTTTCAGCAATAGCTGGATTATTTCTATTAGGATATACTGGGGTACCTGAGCTTACCTATAGAGGAGGTGGGCTTGGTATGGATTATACATTATCAGCTATTGCTGCTGTGATAATAGGGGGAACGATTTTTACTGGAGCTCGGGGTGGAATAGAGAGGACTATTTTTGGTGTTTTGGTCTTGAAAATTTTATTTAGTATATTAACTATGATGGGTATTGGGGGAGCAGGCAAGCTAATAGCACAGGGCTTAATAGTAATTGTTATTGTTGGAATTTATATAAAATTAGAAAGCTCAAGAGGTTTCTTCTTTAAAGCTCATATAAGAAGTTTGGGTGGGAATAAAAAATAATTAAAATTGACTCCAGTTTTTCATTAAAAAAACAATTAAATCTTAAGAAAAGCTTAATAACAAGATTAGAAAATAGTACCAAAATTTTTTGGGGGTTCTATAAGATGAAACAAAATAATTTATCAGTAGTTTCAATTGTGAAGTCAGAAACATCTATATATGATGAAGTTGATTTTATTGATATGGTTTCACAATCAATTTCAAATTTGGAATCTAAAGGGATTGCCATTCCCTCCAGAGGTAAAGTTTTTATAAAACCAAATGTTATTATGGGTTCTTTGGCACGAGAAAGTATAACAACTGAACCTAAATTCATTTATGGTTTAATTTCTTTACTTAAAAAAAGAGGTGTACAAGAGATATATGTTGGGGACTCTCCAGCAAGTTATATAAAAAGTAGCTATGCTTTTAAAGAAACAGGCATGGCTCAAGAAATTAAACGAGCAGGAGGAGAATTTGTTGATATTGATGATATTTCGGAAAGAGTTGAGATTTCAATTCCGGATAGTGATATGCTCAATACAATATCTCTTCCTAAAAAGGCATTAGAAGCTGATTGCATTATTAATTTTGCTAAATTAAAAACGCATAGAATAGCCAGGATGACCTGTTGTGTAAAGAATTGGGTTGGCTTTATTCCTCAGGATTTAAGGTTAGCATATCATCAAACAAGGTTACCAAAGTTAGTTTCAGAAGTGCATAAAGTATTACCTGAATCACTATGTTTTGCAGATGCAGTTATTATTGGGGAAGGTGATGGTCCTGATTTATCTACTCCAAGATTTCTTGGGGCATTATTATCTTCTAATGATCCAGTGGCTCTAGATGTAATTGCTGCCAGGTTAATTAATATTGATGTTAATGACCTTATTTTTACTTGGACAGCATTTTTAGATGGAATAGGTGAAATAGATCAGAATAAAATTACTATTATTGGTTGTAATCCTGACCAATTTTCGCTAAAAATAAACAGACCCATAGGTGTTCTTTATAACAGATTTCCTTGTAATATAATTTTAGGAGGGATTTGTGAAGGGTGTTTTGCTTGGTTTATGGGACCTGCACTCTTTTGGGAAAGAGATAGTATATGGGAAAAAATTAATAAAAATGTAGGGAAACCGACTTTTATGTTAGATTTTAATGCAAAAGATATTAACTTTGAACAACATATACAATGTGGTCCGTACTTTGTTATTGGTGATTGTACTCCTCACCAATATCAGAATGATCCAAGAACCATTTATATAAAAGGTTGTTGCCCTGGACCCAAGATACCTGAGATGATACTAAAAGAATGCAAAGTTAATAAGGAGGATAAGTGGGAATGAAAGAAAAAAAGATTATGGACTTGAGTTATTCTATACAGAGTGATATGCTAGTTTACCCTGGTTCAGAGAGACCTGTAATGCAGTGGTTAGGTCGAGTTAATTCAGAGGGATATAATTTAACTCGCCTTACTATGAATGTTCATACCGGTACACATGTTGATGCGCCTAAACATTTCTTAGATAACGTTGCATGTATTGATGATTTACCTTTAGAAAGATTATGTGGGAAAGCAAGTATATTTAAATATAATAAAAAGTTAACCGGTCAGGAAATTACATTAGAGGAAATATTATCTACTGGATTTAAGCTTAAGGAAAAACATATCTTTGTAATGGAAACAGGAATTGGAAGATATGCTGAAACAAGTAAATATAATGAAATTTATCCTTTCCCATCTCAGGAAGTTATAGAATGGCTTATTGATAAAAAAATTAAGGCATATATGACAGATGCTACAGCGGTTGATCCAGTGAATACCAAAGATAATCGTAATCATATCCAATTACTAAAAGCAGGTATTCCCATAGTTGAAAATTTAAAAGACCTTCATCTTATCCCACCAGATAAGGATTTCTGGATTAGTGCTTTACCTTTGAAGTTAAAAGGAAGAGATGGGGCTCCTTGTAGAGCGATAGCGATTTTGGATTTTTAATATTAATGGAGAATAATTTTAAAGGAGGTTATAATTGGATATTTTAAAAGATAAAGTAGCAATTATTACTGGTTCCACTAGAGGAATCGGAAGAGCAATTGCCATACGATTTGCTAAAGAAGGAGCAAAAGTTGTTATTAATGGATTAAAATCTGTTGATCGGGCTAAAGAAGTAGTAAAAGATATTGAAGGAATTGGCGGTTCAGCAATTTTTGTAATGGCCGATGCTTCTACTACTGAGGGTGTTGATGAGATAATCAAAAAAGCGATTGAAAAATACCAAAGAATTGATATTGTTGTCTGTTCCTTAGGAAAGCATGAGGAATCTTTGGCCTTGGAAATTGGTCTTGAAAATTGGGAAAAGACGATGAGGATTAATTTGACCTCGACTTTTTTAATGAGTACAAAAGTAGCTGAAGTGATGAAAAAACAAAAATCAGGAAAGATAATTACTATATCTTCAAAGATGGGAATGGTTGGTGCCGAGAAAAGCTCAGCGTACTGTACAGCCAAAGCAGGTGTCATTATGTTTACTAAAATATTAGGAATTGAGCTTGCAAAATATGGAATTCTAGTTAATGGTATAGCTCCAGGCGTTACTGCAACTGATCCAACATTTGCACGTTTTTCAGAAGATCCGGAAATTGAGAAGAGAACCAACAAAAGAATTCCACTACATCGTATTGCTAATCCAGAAGAAATTGCAGCAGCAGCTGTTTTTTTAGCCTCAGAAGATTCTAGTTATATGACTGGATCAATTTTAATAATAGATGGAGGCTGGATTGCCAATAGTGATTATTTTTAAAATAATAAATGATAGACTGATAATAAATACTTAATAAAAAATATTATGGAATATTTTAAAGTGAGAAGATGAAGAAAGAAATTAAATTTCCCTATCCTGAAATTAGTTCGATAAGTATATCAGAGGATAAATTAACTGGTATTATTATGCCCAATATAATAAAAATAGACGATAGGCCAATTAAAGAGATTATTAAAGAAAGTATTAGAAATCCAATAGGTATAAATTCTTTAAGTGATTTACTTCATAATATGAAAAAGGTATTAATTCTTATTGATGATTATACGAGAACGACTCCTGCTGATATTATTCTTCCTGTTGTTATTGGAGAATTAATAGAATGTGGTATATCAAGAGAAAATATAAAAATAATGGTAGCTTCAGGAACCCATAGAGTTATGACTTCGGAAGAAAAGTTGGATAAATATGGTAAAGAAATTATAGATAATTTTGATATTTTAGACCATCTTTGGTTCGAGAATGGTGAGTTAATAAGCTTAGGGAGCACAGAGCAGGGAACAGAAATTTGGATTAATAAAATTATTACCGAATTTGATTTTATCATGGGAATTGGCCATATTGTTCCTCATCGGGTATCAGGTTTTTCTGGAGGGGCCAAAATTGTCCAACCAGGAATTTGTGGTAATATTACAACTGGACAAACACATTGGCTAAGTGCATTATTTAATGGTGAAGATATTATAGGAAGGATTAATAATCCTATAAGAAGAGAGATAAACAAGGTAGGAAGGAAAGCCGGACTTAAGTTTATTGTTAATACAGTTCAGGATGGTCGGGGGCAGGTTTATAAATGTTTTTCTGGGGATCCAATTAAAGCTTTTGAGGAAGGATGTAAAGCTGCGAAAGAGGTTTTTGGTGTTAATATTTCAAATAAAGCAGATATTGTTATAACTGATTCTTTTCCAGCAGATGTCAATTTATGGCAGGCTGCTAAGGGAATATATTCAGCTGATCTTGCCTTAAAAAAAGGAGGATGTTTAATATTAGTTACCCCATGTCCTGAGGGAGTTTCAGATGAGCATCCGGAAATTATCAGGATTGGTTATCTACCCTTCAAAGAAGTTAAAGAAAAAGTGGAGAATAGAAAAATTTATGATTTAACACTTGCTGCTCATCTTGTTCATGTGGGAAGAGTGATACAGGAAAAAGGAAGAGGAATACTTGTTAGTCCCGGTATTAATAGGGAAACAACTGAACGACTTGGATTTTCTTGGGCTGGTACTGTTCAGGATGCATTGGAAATGGCTCTTGCTAATTATGGTAATAATGCGAGCATATTGATATCTAAAAATGGTGGGGAGATAATGCCAGTGATTGATTTAGCCTATAAAAAAGAGATAAACTGAGAGAAAGGAGGTGAAAAAATATACCATTAATTATTTTTTATTAAAAATATTTTGTACTATTTTCGAGTACTGTTTACACTTTAGTTTAAATTAACTAAAAAAATTGGTCATGCATGTTGTCTTTCCTATAGAATAGATATAACCAAAATATCACTATAGGAAGGAGTAACAGCACA
>Ga0067045_1004224_pt1 | contig 11855 bp, 10 predicted proteins | sample TerdegcTABiofilm_FD_59184 | JGI IMG/M metagenome (GOLD analysis project Ga0067045, IMG submission 59184) | Combined Assembly of (Gp0054472, Gp0054536) Wastewater bioreactor microbial communities from Singapore -Terephthalate degrading...
CAAGGTGATGGTGGTCGTTCAAGTGAAGCCGTGCACTGCACACAACCACGGCAAGAGGCCGCCGTTCCCCCTGGTCTCCCCCTCAGAACTGCGTCGCGCTGCTGAAGTTGAAGCCGTTCACTCTCAACGCGGGCGCCCATGCGTGGCCATCGAGCACTCCATCGCGCCCGATCATGTCCACGTTGCTCAAGGCTTCCAGGATGCTCTGGGTGAACCGCATGTTCTTCAGCCCGCCCACGATCTGGCCGTTCTCGATGAGGAATGTGCCGTCCCGGGTCATTCCCGTGAGCACCGTGCGCACGGGATGCACCATGTTTGTGTAGTGGAAGCGGGTCACGAGCACCCCGCGCTCCGTGGCGGCGATCATGTCCTGCAGCGAATGCTCGCCGGTGTTCATGAACAGGTGCGAGGGCACGGGTCCCCAGGAGTTCGGCGCGGGTAAGGCATGCCCGGTGTTCGCCGCGCCCTCTTCGCGCGCCGCGGTGAAGGAGTCATACGGGAGGGCGGTAAGGATTCCGTTGGTGATGATGTCCACTCGCTGCCTGGTGACGCCCTCGTAGTCGAAGGGCATCCGGTTGCCGCGGGGGTCCCAGCCATCGTCCCAGATGCTGATGTTCTCGCCGCAGACCTGCTCGCCCATGTGCCCGGAGGTGAACGACCGCTGCTCCTGGTGCGCGAGGGAGTGCAGGTCGTAGATTCCCAGCATGTAGAGCATGTCGCAGACGGCAAGGGGCTCGAGGATCACCGTGTACGCGCCCGGTTCGAGGTCCCGCGGACCCGCGGACTCCAGGGCCTTGCGCGCCGCGACCTCGGCGATCTCCCGCGCGTTGATCTGCGTCACGTCCTCACTCTCGGCCTGGGCGAAGCCGCTGGAATCGGCGGCCTGCATGAGCACCGTCGCACCGGCCCCGCTGCGTTCGAAATAGCTTCGGATGCCCAGGGAATTGGCGACACAGACGGCGGTGTGGGCGGTCGCGAACCGGCCCGCGGCCTGCAGGCCATTGGCGCGGGCGATGTCCAGCATGGTGCGCACGGCTTCGGCGCGCTGGGCCGGGTCGCAGTCAACGGTTGCCTGGACCGGCTGGACGACGGACTCGCGCTGGTCTGCGGATGGCGCGGGAAGGGAGACGAACTCCTCATTGGGCTCGGAGTTGCGCGCCACTTCGAGGGCCCTCGCGGCCAGGTCCTTGAGCGAATCAGGCGAGGTGTCATTGCCCGACGCCACGCCCACGCGCTTGCCCACCACCGCGCGCACCCGAACGCCGGCGTCGGTCTCGGCAACATTCTGGTGAATCGTGTTATTCGCGAAACGGGTCAATGCCTCGTCGCCTGCGAAGATGAGCACCTCGGTTTGGTCTGCCGCAGATGCCGCCAGCACCTGTTCGGCGATGTCCTGAACCTGCTCTCGGCGCATCATTTCATTGATCGCCTCCGCCCTGCTGCGTCATTGCGCCACACTGGACCGACCGGAATCTGGCAGGGGCGACGCCATGCCCTACTCGCGCGGTCTGCATCGGCTCGCCCTTGCCGCAGTTGGGCACTCCCCAGATGCGCCATTCGCCGGGAGCCTTGCCCGATATGGCGTCGCAGGACGCCCAGAACTCGGGGGTGATCCCGTTATAGGTGGGATTGCGGTACATCTGCCCCAGTTCACCCTTCACGATCTCGAAGGCCACTTCGGTGCCGAACTGGAAGTTGAGGCGGCGGTCGTCGATGCTCCACGAGGTATTGGTGCACAGGAGAAACCCGTAATCGGTGTCGGCGATGATTTCCTCGAGGGTCCAGTCGCCGGGCAGCAGGTTGATGTTGGTCATGCGGATCAATGGGATGCGAGCCCAACCGTCGGCGCGCATGGCCCCCTGGCTTGCCTGGCCGATGATCGGCGCGGTCTCGCGTGAGGTCAGGTAGCCTGAGAAGATCCCTTTGTCCACGATCATCGTGCGTTGGCCGGGCACGCCCTCGTCATCATACGCGAAGCTTCCCAGTCCGCCGTCGAGGGTGGCGTCGGCGGTGATGTTGACGATCTCCGAGCCGTACCGGTAGCCGCTGTTCAGCTTGTCCACGGTCAGGAAACTGGTGCCCGCGAATCCCGCTTCCGTGCCGAGAACGCGGTCAAGCTCGATCGGGTGACCGCAGGACTCATGGACCTGCAGGGCGAGTTGGGGCCCGTCGAGGATGATGTCGAAGCAGCCCGCGGGGAAGTGGGGTGCGGACAGGAGCGCATTGGCCTCGCGGGCAACATCGGCGGCGTGCCCGGGCAGGTCAAGCTCCTCCACAAGCTCCCAGCCCCGGCAGGCCATCTGGCCGCCGTGGGACGCCGGATATGAGCGCCGCTGGGTCTCTGAGCCATCCGCGGCGGTGGCTTCGATGCCCGTGCCGGTCTCGATGCGCTCCTGGTAAATCTCGCTGCCCTCGGAGCTCACGAAAAGCTGCTCCTGGCGCGAGATCAGCAGCAGGCCCTGGCGCAGGACCACGTCCGCCGCCTCGGCCATGCGCCTGTCGCAGTCCAGGAGGAGCTCCACCCGCTTCGCCAAGGGCACTTCGAAGGGATCCTGCTTCGCGGTATGGGGAACGTGGTCGGTCACCGGGTCCAGGCAGGAGAGAGTCACCGGTTCCTCTAGTGTTGGCGCGCCGGCCTTGCCGATTTCCACGGCTTTGCGAGCGGCGTCGGCGAGGGCGCTTTCGGTCAGCTCGCTGGTGGCTGCGAAACCCCAGGCGCCGCCAGCGATGACCCGGACGCCGATCCCGCGGTCAGTGGAGGAAGTGACCCCGTCCACCGAACCGTTCTTCGTCTCGACGGACTCCTCGCGCCGGGATACGAACCGGGCGTCGGCATATGATGCGCCTGCGTTGATCGCGGCATCCACCGCAATGCGGCAGAGCTTGTCCATGCGGCATCACCTCCAGAACCGCCACGTGAGGACGGGCTGAGGACGACATTCCACGCGGGAGTGCCGGGGACCTTCGCCGGGCCGGTTGGGCAGTGGCGGACACCTGTCGCGAAGGCCTCCCTGACCCTCGCGGTGAACCCTTCCGCATTCCGCGCGCCTGCGCGAGACTGACGGAGGTGCAATCGGCGAAAGCCGGTGAGAGCGCAGGCCACGGACGCCATCGCCGACAAGTGACCGCCTGCGACCGCCGTGACCGGCCCTGTGATATGTCGGATTCCGTGGGGCCCCGTGCGCTGGACGGCGCGCACACCCCACGGCTGCCAGCGAGGGCGGTCCACCCGCTTTCGGAGAGCGAACCCATACTGACGGAGGTGCCGCCGTGAACCCCTTGGAGATGTTCCACGCCACACTGCGGGCCGAGAAGACGCCGCGCCTGTTGGCTATGCCGATCTTCATGATCTATGCCGCCCAGCTTGAGGGTGAGAGCTACGCGGATTACGTGCGGGACTACCGGGTCCTTGTGCGGTGCCAGTTGCGGCTGGTGGAGGAGTTCGGGATCGACTGCGTGTCCTGCTGCTCCGACCCGGTGCGAGAGACGGCGGATTGCGGCGCGGAGCTACTCTACCTGGACGACGGGCCGCCCAGGGCAGTGAGCTATGTGCTCGAAGACAAGGCGAGTCTCGCGCATCTGAAGCGGCCCGATCCACTGGGAGGGGGACGGATGCACGACCGGGTGAATGCCTGCGCGCTGTTCCGGAAGGAAGTGGGCGGCGAGGTGCCGGTTCTTGGCTGGATCGAGGGGCCGATGGCGGAAGCGGCGGACCTGCGGGACATGTCGGCGCTGATGATGGATTTCTACGACGACCCGGGGTTCGTGGGGGACCTGTTCGACTGGATCACAGAGATGGAGATCGAATTCGCCCTGGCCCAGATTGAGGCGGGCGCGGACTTCATCGGCCTGGGAGATGCGGCGGCGTCGCTGGTGTCGGCGGACATCTACGCCGAGTACATCCTGCCCCGGGAGCAGCGGATCATCCAGGCGATCCGGGATGCGGGCGCGGTGACGCGTCTGCATATCTGCGGTCGGACCACCCAACTGCTGCCCCATTTCGCGGCAACGGGGGCGGAGATTGTGGAGCTTGACGCGCCCACGGATATAACCCACGCGCGGGAGCTGATCGGACCAGATGTGGTGCTGATGGGCAATTTCGACCCGGTGAGGGACTTGTACCGGTCCACGCCGGAGAAAGTGCTGGAGGCGTGCGCGGAGAGCCACCGGGTGCTGGGGGATCCGTATATTCTGGCGGCTGGGTGTGAGGTGCCGCCGGGGACGCCGAGGGAGAATGTCGAGGCGATGTTCGAGTACGCGCGGGGGCGGTAATGGCGTGGCGCATTGGGTCCAGGCACCGAACTCGAAAGCGGCTCGAGTTCGGATGCCCGTCCCCCAATGCACGGCGGATAGCGCTGCTTCTGGAGGCGGGTTGCGGAGAAGCACACCCGGCGGTGCGTGGTGTGGCGCCCTGCAAGGGCTGGTGCGGGGCCCGGATTTCTCATGGGTGCCCTGTGAGGCGCACGGGACAAGAACTTGTATCAATAACCTTGACAGTAATACACTCAACATCTATAATCCGCTAACGATATAGCGCGAGCGTTGACTCGCCTGAGCCGGGGCATCGCGGCAGGATTGGGCTGTCGCGAGCCCTCACTTTTTCTCAGTCCCGAAAGGTGTGTTCATCCATGGCAAAAGCGGTGGGAATTGACCTGGGCACGACGAATTCCTGTGTCGCGGTTGTGGAAGCGGGGGAGCCCACTGTCATCGTGAATTCCGACGGCGGCCGCACCACTCCGTCGGTTGTTTCGTTCTCGAAGACCGGGGAGCGCCTCGTGGGCCAGACGGCCAAGCGCCAGGCGATCCTCAATCCGGAGCGCACGATCAGCTCGATCAAGCGCCAGATGGGCACCCGGCACACGACCACGATTGACGGCAAGGACTACACGCCCGAGCAGATTTCGGCCATGATCCTGAGCAAGATCAAGGCGGATGCCGAGGCGTACCTGGGCGAGCCGGTGAAGCAGGCGGTGATCACGGTGCCTGCGTATTTCAACGACACCCAGCGCACCGCGACCAAGCAGGCCGGGGAGATCGCGGGGCTCGAAGTGCTTCGCATCATCAACGAGCCGACCTCGGCGGCCCTGGCGTATGGCTGGAAGACCACGGAGAAGAAGGAAGCCACCATCATGGTCTACGACCTGGGTGGCGGTACTTTCGACGTCTCGATCCTGGACATCGAAGTCGGCACCGACGAGCGCGATGCGTACCAGGTGCTTGCCACGTCCGGCGACACTCGCTTGGGCGGGGACGATTTCGACGAGCGGATCATCAACTTCGTGGCCGATGAGTTCCAGAAGGAGAACGGCGTTGATCTGCGCAAGGACCGGCAGGCCCACCAGCGGCTCAAGGAGGCGGCGGAGAAGGCCAAGTGCGAGCTGTCNTCTCAGGTGACCACCTCCATCAGCCTGCCNTTNATCACTTCGGTGGATGGGGAGGGCCCGAAGCACCTTGAGATGACNCTGACCCGGGCGAAGCTGGANGAGTTGATCGGCGACCTGGTGCAGAAGACCCAGGTGTCGGTTGAGGACGCCATGAAGGAAGCGGGCCTGAAGTACGGCGAGGTGGACGAGGTCATTCTCGTGGGCGGATCGACCCGCATCCCCATGGTGCAGGAGATGGTCCGCAAGCTCACCGGGAAGGAGCCGAAGAAGGGGATCAACCCGGACGAGGTGGTGGCGATTGGCGCGGCGATTCAGGCGGCGGTGCTGTCGGGCGACGAGACCCAGGACATCGTCCTGATGGACGTCACCCCGCTGACGCTGGGAGTGGAGACGCTGGGCGACGTGATGGACCCGGTGATCCAGCGCAACACAAACATTCCGACCCGGGAGACCCGCACTTACAGCACCGCGAGTGACATGCAGACCACGGTGGAGGTACACGTGCTGCAGGGCGAGCGCCCGCGGGCCAGCCAGAACAAGTCCCTTGGACGGTTCCATCTGACGGGGATCCCGCCGGCCCCGCGGGGCATGCCGCAGATCGAGGTCACCTTCGACATCGACGCCAACGGCATCCTGAACGTGTCGGCGCAGGACAAGGCCACGGGCAAGCAGCAGTCGATCACGATTACCGGATCGGGCCAGCTGTCCGATGAAGAAGTGAAGAACATGGTTCAGCAGGCCGAGGCGCATGCGGCCGAGGACAAGAAGTTCAAGGAGCTTGCGGACGCCCGCAATCAGGGCGACCAGGTTGCCTACCAGCTCGAGAAGACGCTGAATGAGCTTGGGGACAAGGTTGCGGAGTCCGACCGGACGGCGATCAAGGACAAGATCGAGGCCTTGCGCGAGAGTGTGAAGGGGGAGGACGCGGCGGCGATCCGGGCGGCCATCGATGCGGTGAACCAGGAGTTCTCCCAAGTGTCGCAGCGGATGTATGAGCAGTCGGGTTCCACCGGATCCACGCCTGAGCCGGGACCCGCGGGAGCAGGGGCGCCTCACGAACCGTCGGTGGGTGAGGATGTAATCGAGGGCGAGTTCGAGGCGGAAGACAAGTAAGGAACGGCAGAGGAGGGGCTGGATAGGGTCCCGCGCTTCGTACCGAAGCGCTGCCCTATGCGGCCCCTCCAAAGGGCAGGAGCAGACGCGAAGACAGAAGGGGCAGCAGGTGAGGCGACGTGGCCTACACGAACCGGCCGTATGAGGACATTGACCGGCTGCGGGCCCGGCTAAGGAGCCTTCTGGACCAGGCTTTCCCGGCACAGCCCGCGCCGAAACAACGGCGCTGGTCACCTCCCGCGGACATCCGCGTCACCGAAGACGGGATTGTGGTGGAGCTTGAGGTCTGCGGCATGGCGCGGGAGAGCATCAATGTGGTGCTGGAGGGCAGCGTCTTGACCATTGACGGAACGCGGGAACGTGATGGTGAAAGCGAGCAGTTCCTGGTGGCTGAACGGCCGGCGGGAAGCTTCGCGAGGTCCTTTAGTTTGGCTTTCGAGCCGTCGGAAGTGAACGCGGCCCTGGATTCGGGGGTATTGACGGTGGTCGCGCGGCGGTGAGGCGGACCTGCGGGGCAAGAATTGGCCGAGGAGAGATGGCAGGCGGTGAGACATGCGCTTCGGTGATGTGCTGGAGTTACAGGAGCAGGTCGAGCGGGCTTTCCGGGACGCCATCGCGGCAGGCAAGGCGCGGCCGGCGGTCCCGTCATTCGCGCCGCCGACCGATGTCACGCGGACGATGGGCGAGTATGTGGTGCGGTGCGATCTTCCCGGTGTGACCGCTGAGGATGTGCGCGTGGTGGCTGATGAGGGCGTGCTGCGGATCGCCGGGCGACGGCAACCGCCTGCCGGCAGGCTCCTGAGGTCAGAGCGCAAGGCCGGGTCTTTCGCGAGGGTCATTCCACTGCCGTCGGACGCGGATGTGTCGAAGGTGTCCGCGAGTCTGAGGCAGGGCGTGCTTACGGTGACGGTGGGGCGCCTCGAGGCCAGGCCTAAGGGACCGGTTGAGGTGCCAGTCCGGGTCGAGAACGGGTAGACAGATGGTGCGCGACACGACGAAACACAGCGGCGAGATTCCATGGAAGCGACAGTAGACTTCTACGAATTGCTTGGCGTCCAGCGCGGTGCGTCTCCGGAAGAGATCAAGAAGGCGTACCGTAAGCTCGCGCGCAAGTACCACCCGGACGTTAACCCGGGCGACAAGGCGGCTGAGGAGAAGTACAAGCAGATCAGCCAGGCCTTCGAGGTGCTCAACGACCCGGAGAAGAGGAAGAAGTACGACCAGTTCGGGACCGCCTGGCAGCAGGCCCAGCAGAGCGGACAGTGGCAGGGCGGCGACGTCCGGGACTTCGTGTACACCAACTTCGGCGCGGGAACCTTTGAGGAGATCTTCGGCAGCATTTTCGGGGATTTCGGGCGGTCGTCGGGCCGTCAGAGAGCGCGGGTGCAGCCCCAGCCGCAACGGGGCGCGAACATCGCGCATGAGCTGACAGTGACTTTCGCCGAGGCGATGCACGGGACCCAGAAAGAGCTGAACCTGAGCATCGCGGATGTCTGCCCGGAATGCGGCGGTGTCGGCGGGAAGACCCAGACCTGCACCGCTTGCGGCGGCACCGGGCAGAGCGCGCGCGGCGGGATCTTCGGCATGGCGGCGGCCTGCCCGCAGTGCCAGGGAACCGGCGAGATGGTGACCTCCCAGTGCCCCAAATGCCGGGGTGGCGGCGAGGTCCTGCGTGAGCGGCAGATCAAGGTGAAGGTACCGCCGGGGGTCAAGACCGGGAGCAAGATCCGGCTGGCGGGCGAGGGTGGCCGAGGCATCAACGGCGGACCCAATGGCGACCTGATCCTGCAGATCAACGTCAAGGAGCACCCGTTCTTCCACCGCGTGGGCGATGATGTGGAGGTGGAGGTACCGATATCGTTCACCGAGGCGGCGCTGGGCGCCAAGATCAATGTGCCCACCGTTGATGGCCAGGTGAGCCTGAAGATCCCGCCCGGGACGAAGAGCGGCCAGAAGTTCCGCCTGCGCGGGCAGGGCCCCCAGGTGCCCGGAAGCCGCAACCGCGCCGACCAATTCGTGCGCGTGGCCATCGTCCCACCGCGGCGGCTGAGCAAAGAGCAGCGGGAGCTTCTGGAGGAACTGGAGCGGGTGACGCATGAGGACCCGCGGGCCGACCTGCCGACAGCTTTGAAGTGAGACGACCTGGATGTGGAGGTAACTCATGGCGCACAATAATGACGAGCCGGTGTACTACATCAGCGCGGCAGCGCGGCTGGTGCAGTGCCACCCCCAAACCCTGCGGACGTATGAACGGCTGGGCCTGGTGAACCCCAGGCGCACCCGGAGCAATGTACGCCTGTACTCCCAACGCGACATCGAGCGGCTCGGGCAGATCCAGCGGCTGACCCAGGAACTCGGGGTGAACCTCGCCGGCGTGGAGATCGTGCTCAAGTTGCTGGATCAGATAGAGCAGCAGCAGATGGAGATCGAGCGTCTGCGGGACCTGATTGAGCACGGGCCGAAGAGTCTGCCGGCAAGCCGGGGTGTCCGCGTTGAGATTCGGACTGAGGAGCAGCCGGGGCAGTTCTGAGCCCCCGAAGGAGCGGAAGACAGCGGATGCGCCAGTGGACTGGGTGCAGGTAGCCAGCTTCTGCCCGGCCTTCGGCGATATGGACGCGGATCTTGCAGTGGCCAAGTTGCACGCGAACGGGATCCCCGCGCAGCGCTTCCCCGTGTTCACTTTCGGGGCGTACGCGAGCGGCGCGGGGATCGTGCCGACAAAGGTGATGGTTCCGGCGGACCGGGCGGATGAGGCGCTGGGACGTCTGCGCGAGGACGAAGATGAGATCGCTATCAGCGACCCATGATGCATGCCCCGCGGTGGCGGGCGAGGGCTTCGAAGCGAAGTGAGAACCCATGGATTTCGAACGATTGACCAACGCAGCGAAAGAGATCGTCGCAGCCAGCCAGCAGCTGCTGCAGCGTTACAAGCATAATCAGCTGGACGCCGAGCATATTCTGCTTGCGATGCTGGAGCAGGAGAGCGGCACCGTCCCGCGGATTCTCGCGGCGCAAGGCGTGGATACGGAACGGCTGACGCATCAGCTTGAGCGCGAACTGGGCAGCCGGCCCCAGGTGCAGGTGGGCGGCGGGGACAGCCAGCAGATCTACATGACCCCGCACACCGCCCGGATTTTCGACAAGTCCTGGGAATTGTGCCAGCGTTTCGGCGATCAGTTCATCGCCAGCGAGCACCTCTTCCTGGCGATTCTCGAGGACGGACAGACCCCGGCAGCGCGAATACTCACCTCAGCGGGAGTCACCACCGAAGGGACGCTCAAGGCCCTGCAGGGCCTGCGCGGGAGTCATTCGGTGACAGACGCAAGCGCCGAGTCCAAGTATGAGGCGTTGAAGCGATTCTCGCGGGACCTGACGGACCTCGCGCGCGAGGGCAAGCTGGACCCGGTGATCGGGCGCGAGAAGGAGATCAAGCGGCTGATTCAGGTGCTGTCGCGGCGCACCAAGAATAACCCGGTGCTTATCGGCGACGCGGGAGTGGGCAAGACAGCGGTGGTTGAGGGACTCGCGCAGGAGATCGTGACCGGCAATGTGCCGGAGATGCTCCAGGGCCGGAAGCTTGTGGCGCTGGACCTGGCGAGTATGGTGGCGGGGAGCAAGTACCGGGGCGAGTTCGAGGAGCGGCTGAAGGGCGTCATCGAGGAAATCCGAGCCGCGCAGGGCGAGATCATCGTCTTCATCGACGAAATACACACAGTGGTTGGCGCCGGGGCCGCCGAAGGCGCGATGGATGCCTCGAACATGCTTAAGCCCGCACTGGCGCGGGGCGAGATGCGGTGTATCGGCGCGACCACGCTGGATGAGTACCGGGAGAACATCGAGAAGGACCCGGCGCTGGAGCGCCGTTTCCAGCCGGTGTTCGTGGATGAGCCCAGCGTCGAGGATACGGTGAAGATACTGGAGGGGCTGCGGTCGCGGTACGAGGAGCACCACGGGGTGCGCATCTCCGACGAGGCGCTGCTGGCCGCGGCGGAACTGTCGGACCGGTACATCTCTGACCGCAAGATGCCGGACAAGGCCATCGACCTGGTGGATGAGGCCGCGAGCAAGCTGCGCATCGAGACCTACGACCTGCCGCCGAGGCCTGAGGCCATCCGAGAGGACATCCAGCGCCTCACGCAACAGGGCCAGGAGGCCGCGGCGCAGGGGCGTTACGAAGAGGCCCATCGGGTCAAGGCGCAAATCGACGAACTCGCGGCCCGACTGCCGGTTGCGGAAGAGAAGTGGGCCGGGGTGGAACAACTCGACGATGTTGTTGATGCCGAGGACATCGCGCAGGTCGTCTCGGAGTGGACGGGTATCCCGGTCACTCGAATGTTCGAAGAAGAAGCGCAGAAGCTGCTGCGGATGGAAGAGCGGCTGCACCAGCGAGTGAAGGGGCAAGACGAGGCGGTGGTGGCGATCTCCGAGGCGATCCGGCGGTCACGCGCGGGCCTGAGTGATCCGCGGCGGCCCATCGGATCCTTCATCTTCCTGGGGCCCACGGGTGTCGGGAAGACCGAGCTTGCCAAGGCGCTGGCGGAGTTCCTGTTCGACGACGAAGACGCCATGGTGCGCATCGATATGAGCGAGTACATGGAGCGGCATGCGGTATCGCGGCTCATCGGCGCGCCACCGGGATATGTGGGTTACGAGGAAGGCGGGCAGCTCACGGAGGCAGTGCGGCGCAGGCCGTACCGGGTGATCCTGCTGGATGAGATTGAGAAGGCGCACCCGGATGTGTTCAACATCCTGCTGCAGATCCTGGAGGACGGGCGCCTGACCGACAATACCGGGCGCGTCGTGAACTTCAACAACACTGTCCTCATCATGACCTCGAACGTGGGCAGCCAGTACATCAGCCCGCCCCAGCCAGACTGGGACGCCGAGAAGCGCCAGAGTCATTACGAGGAAATGCGCGACGAAGTGGTCACGGCGCTGCGGGATGTGTTCAGGCCGGAGTTGCTGAACCGGATCGACGAGATCGTGGTCTTCCACGCGCTGACCGAGGCGGAGATTCTGGAGATCGTGGATCTGATGGTGGCTCGGGTGCGGAAGGCGCTGGAGCAGAGGGGGATGTCGCTGCAGTTGACGGACGGGGCACGGCGTCTCCTGGCGAGGGAAGGCTACGACCCGGCATACGGCGCGAGACCCTTGCGACGGGTGATCCAAAAGCAGGTGGAGAACCCGATTTCCAGCGCGATCCTGCGCGGAGAGTTCGCCGAAGGCGACACGATCCAGGTGGATGCGCAGGAGGACGCGATCAAGCTACGGCTGGTGGTTGCTGAGGGGCAGGAGGGCTGAGGTCGCGCGGGTGAGTGGCACCGTGGGGCCCCGTGTCCTGGACGACGGACACACCCC
>Ga0067045_1004297_pt1 | contig 11853 bp, 10 predicted proteins | sample TerdegcTABiofilm_FD_59184 | JGI IMG/M metagenome (GOLD analysis project Ga0067045, IMG submission 59184) | Combined Assembly of (Gp0054472, Gp0054536) Wastewater bioreactor microbial communities from Singapore -Terephthalate degrading...
CTCTCGAAGTACCCCTAACACCACCAGCATGGGTAAGCGGCGAATCCCTTCCGCCGTACGCATAGGGAACTGTACTCCGTCCACCATCAGATATTTGACCCCTACGCCCCGTAGATCCCGACTCCTCCACNGCTCCATGGCCTGAGAGAGCTCTCCCGTGACCTTCGACACCTCCGAGGCACTCACCCGTACCCCTACCAACGCCTTCGACACCANCTCNACCGATCGGGTGGAAAACCCGTTCAGAAACAACAGCGCGATATCCCTCTCTAACGCCCCTTCCTTGCGCTCATACCGACGGAGTATCCGGGACTGAANCTCTCCCTTCCGATCCCTCGGAAAGCGAACCTCCAGTTCCCCTAGATGCCGTACCCCATACCGCCGGACATAACTCCCNTNGCGATNATTTTTCTGTTCTCCCGCTTCCGGTACTCGTTCGTACGGCTCTCGCTTCAAAAAGTGCGTCAACTCTGCTTTCAGTAATTCATGAATCACTCGTTCACATTGCGCTTTTAGATCAATGGCGAGTAATTCAAACATCCGTTCTGGCTCCTGCAGGATCTGCTTGAACAGATCCCGGACTTGCGGTACCTTTGCCTCTACCATACGGTGCATACCTCCTGCAGTTAGGTTGTGAGTATTCTTCTTGCAGTGTATGCGCCGTTCTTTTTCCCCTCAACCCCTTTTTACACAAAATAGAGTACACTACCTCTACATCTATTTTGATTAAGTCTACTTTCTTTATATTTTTTCTTGATTTCCAGTGATCAAGAGTGGTCACCTGCACATCTGTAACAGCAGAAAAGCCTTAACGCAGAAATATGGTCGATAGGCCTATGTTTTCTGTTCCATCTTTGTCGATTACCTCATTCGAGTATAGTAACATCTTTTTTCTTCCTCATCTACCGCATAGGGTTCAACGGTAACTTGAGAAAAATTATTCAGTTGTATATTCTTAATAAGCCACTCCCGGACAGTAGGGTTTGGTTCAAAAGTAAACACATGCCCTTTTTCTCCAACTAGATGCGCCGCTAAGACCGTGAACTCTCCTTGGTTAGCTCCAAGGTCAATAAAGAAGGACCCTGGCTTTAAAAGCTTTTTTAAAAGTCTTAATTGGGATTCTGAATAAGCACCTTTCCAGAATATTTTGCTCCCCATATGTTCTCCAAGCCTACAACTAAAACGTAAACCTCCCATGAAATCGTCGATTATGATTTCCTTATTAGGGAACCTATTCGCATAGTACTTTCGAATAATCTTTGCAATTCTCGGAAGCCCTGTACCAGGGAGGTTGTATAGTATTTTTGTTATTTCCCTCATTATTCTTAACATATTATTTACCTCTAATCCCCATTGCACACGCAATACCATTCTTCTATAATGATTTTCGCAATTATTTTCAACTTTCAAAAGGTATGAACAAACATTCAAAGTGTCTCTTTATACCCATTCTGAAAAGACTAAAACAGTGCTTCCTATTGTGCATTGGCAAAACAGTAGGAAAGATCCTCTCTACTCGTTCCATTCCTCATGATAGACCCCTTGAATCCCTTCCACATGATACAACCATCGCTCTATTCATTCCCACCTACGAAGGAACTGGCCAAGCGGTCCATCCCGATATCGTGCCTCCCGATACCCAAAACCCTTTCTATGTACTCGCTTTTACCCCCTATCCCTTCAGCTACGACGAGTTCGAGAACCCTTCCATACTGATTTCAACCGATGGGATCCATTTCTACGAGGAAGCAGAAGGAATCAATCCGCTCGTGCCTACGCCTCCCATCGATCATAACGATGATCCTGATTTAGTGTACCAGAATGGGAGGTGGTACCTGGTGTATCTGGAAACCCTTCGCCCCTACCAGCAGAACCTCGTCCTTCTATCCAGTAGGGATCGCGTCCACTGGGAAAAATCCATCCTACTTTCCTATCAATTCACAAACGAACCCGCAGACCCTTTGATTGTTTCCCCCTCCCTTTTATGGAATCAAGATACATGGTATTTATTCTACGTGAATCGTTCCGTATCACCCTACCGAATCGAGTATCTGATCAGCAAGGACATCCGGGTATGGGATCCAAAAAGCGTGTATACTCCCACCATAGAAGGAATGAACTTCACACCCTGGCATCTCGATGTTTTCAAAGGAGAGGAAGGGCACTTCATGCTGATCACTAGCGTTTCCCACACTCCCCGCAAAAGAAGGGTGTACGATCTTCATATCGCCCGGAGCTTCGATCTTAAAAACTGGACATGTTCCCCGCATCGGGTGATCCCCCAAAAACCTAATCATTGGAGAGGGATCTACCGGAGCACGGGATTCTTCCGGGCGGATGATCTATTCGTTTATTTTTCTTACGAGACAACCTTCGGCCTTTGGAGAATCGGACTGGTTAGGAAAAAGATTCATCACTTATTCCCATTGAGTGGAGTCCACCCAGCATGAAGGTTGGGTTCTTACTAGGAGCTTTTCCTGTGATCTCGGAAAAGTTCATCCTGAATCAGATCGCGTGCCTAATCGATCATGGAGTCGATATCGAGATCCTTACGCCCGAATTACGGAGGAATACCCCAATACATACCCTCGCGGAAACATACCGGGTCCTGAACCGAACAACCGAAATTGGAATCCCCTACGACATGAAGTATCGCCTTTTTCAGTTACCCAGGATTCTCCTGCGCACTCTATTCAGTCATCCCTTCTATACCCTTCATGCCTTCCACCCCCAATACTCTACCTCCTCCCGAAACCTAAAGAATCTATATTATCTTTCGAAATGTGTAAAAAAGCGTTTCGATATTCTCCATTGTCAGTTTGGTCAGAACGGTCTCATTGGGGCTTACCTAAAAGATATCGGTATTGCGAACCGGCTCATCGTCACGTTCCATGGATCGGATATCACTCGGTACCCCCTCTTACATGGAAGTAGCGTGTACCACACCTTATACGATCGTGCCGACGCAATTACGGCAGGAACTCTGTTCGTTAAAAAGAAATTGATCGAAAATGGGTGCCCGGAGAAGAAAATTCATCTTCTGCCCGTAGGAATCCGGATGGAGGAACATCCCGTTATTCCTTTCGAAGAAAGAGACCCTTACCTCGTTCTTTCGGTAGGACGACTCGTGGATATCAAAGGCTTCCACTATTCGATCGAGGGGTTCCGAAAGGTAGTGGAAAAAATCCCTCAAGCTAAGTACGTGATCGTGGGAAACGGACCCGAAAAACCTGTGTTAGAAGATCTAATCAGACGTCTTGATCTAGACGAAGCAGTGGAACTTGTGGGAGAAAAAATCGACCGAGCAGTACAGGACCTGTATAAAAAAGCATCCGTTTTTGTTATTCCCAGCATCGTGACTCCGCAAGGCGCGGAGGAAGGACAAGGATTGGTTCTCCAAGAGGCTCAGGCGAGTGGTATCCCTGTGCTAGCCACGAACATAGGAGGGATTCCAGAAGGACTAATTGATGGGGTGACGGGATTCCTCGTGCCACAGAAAGATGCCGAAGCAATTGCAGAAAAGATGTTATACCTATTAGAACATCCTGAGGTTCGACAGCAGATGGGAGAAGCAGCACGAACGTTCGTGCAGGAACGGTTCTCCATGGACAGGCTGACAAACCAACTGATTCGATTGTATTCTACCCTTCTCTAAAGGACGTTACTCGCATGTCTCAATTGAAACGGAATGCGTTCTATAATACCGCTTACCAAATAATCCGTATTATATTCCCTATCCTCACTTACCCGTATGTAAGTAGAATTCTTGGTCCCGAAGGGATTGGTAAAGTTTCCTACGCTCAGACCTTCGCGGAATATTTCACAACCTTCTCCATGCTGGGATTACCCATCTACGCGGTCAGGGAAATCAGCAGGAGCCGTGCGTATCCTAACCAATTAGGACAAACCGTGGGAGAACTGCTTTCCCTCAGTTTCTTTCTTTCTGTGGGAGCGTTCCTACTGTACGCTCTATCAATCCTCGTCGCTCCGAAGCTAGCCGCTGAACCACTCCTGCACTGGATTTTCGGCATCACCGTCATTTTTAACTGGGCGAATTTGGATTGGTTCTTTCAGGGAGTCGAAGACTATAAATACATAACTGTTAGAAATCTACTACTCCGAATCGTCTCCATCTTTCTAATATTCCTAGTAATCCGATCAAAAGACCATTACATCCTTTATGGATTCTTATGGGTACTCAGCACAATCCTCTCCTCCCTATGGAACCTCTGGTACTGTTACAGACTTGCTCATCCCCAATGGGACATGGGAAGTTGGAAAAAGCATCTAATCAATAGTCTACCCAGCGCTTTGTTGACCTTTTCACTGTTCATCTATGCCACCATCGATACGATCATGTTGGGAGTCTTAATTGCAGACAACAAATACTCGGTGGGTATCTACAACGTGGCCGGACGAATCGTTCGTATCGTGATGACCATCATCGGGGGGATCAACGCGGGGCTGATTCCGAGGTTATCCTACATCGCGGAAACAGGCAACGAGACCCGAATATATCAAATCGTGCAGAGAAGCTTTCAATTTGTTCTATATTTAGTGCTTCCCGCATTGATCGGACTGTTCCTCGTAGCGGACGACCTGATTCTCGTGTTCGCAGGTTCCAGGTTTAAAGCCTCCATTATTACCTTACGAATTCTTAGTTTCGAACTACTATTCCTCGGAATTGAAAACATCCTGAGCCAGTTACTGTATGCTCTCAAGAAGGAAAAAACTCTAGTGAGAATCAATCTTATCGCTCTCGGGTTGGCCATTATTTCAAACTTGGCTCTCATTCCTGGATACCAACAGGATGGGGCGGCAGCGGCTACGGTATTCACCCGATTGATTCAGGCCGCTTTACTTGTGTTTGCCACTCTACCGATCCTGCGAACTACATGGGATCCCCGTAAGTTCCACCCCCTTATTGTTTCAAGCGTCTTGTTGACAGCATTTGTCATTGTACTAAAAGCCCTTCTACATTCTCTTGCGATCGTGTATCGCCTTCCTCTTCTGGTAGCCGGATCCATGCTGTTTTACCTGTCTTTTTCTCAATGGCAAAAAATAGAACCCTTTCTAATCGCGAAGTCCTGGATCTGGGAGAAAGTTCGAAAAAAAATTAACCGATGATCTATAAAATTGTAACTCTATTGTATAACCCTCGTGCCCGCTCCAGATGCTGCGCGTCGTCGATCTCCGCCCAGATTAGGTCTGGGATCAATAGAGAGGGGATGGGGTATTCCCGCGCCGTCTCGGTGAGCCCTGTCTCGTACTCCACGTGAAGAGTCTTCTCGAAAAGTCGTTCCGCGACCTCGGAGAGCCGGGAGAACAGGGGCATCGAAATCTTGCTGATCCCCACGAGTTCTCCAATTATATCCCCGTTCAGCCGGTCGCGGTCTTTGCCCATTGCCTTTAGGTTTCCCCTATCGGTAGCCACCCACACTTCATCCCCTGATTGGGTTAGACCGGACACGAGGATCAGGTCGGGCCGTGGATCCTTCTGAAGCGCCTCAAGAGCGCGGGATTCGTATATTAGATCCGATTCCAGAAGAAAAAAGCCCTCCGGGTCGACTGATAGTTGTGCGGTTTCTGTTTCAGGTTTTTGAAGGTCTTGCAGGACGCCTCCGGCCAGGTACAAACTATACAGACTCCCCGAATCCGCGTACTGATCGTTATGCACTGTCACTACCCGACCGTTTGATCGGGCAGCCAACTCTTCATACTTTTGTGCCACGTGCCCCGTGACAATGATTACTCGTTCAACACCGGCAGCGTACAGTTTCTCGAGGGATTCCTCGATAATGGGTTTTTTACCCAGCTGAAGAAACCCTTTGGGAATCTCGGTTCCCAATTCTTTTAGCCGGGTACCCCGGCCCGCCGCGAGAATCACCGCTGTTCTTACCACAATTGAACCTCTTTAACGAATGTTGAAAGCGGAACCAGCCGCCTTTTTATTGGTTCATTATAATCTATAACTACTGTACCACCCCTGCCATCGCCTCGATCAGCCGATCCACGTCGGAATCGAGGATGTCTCCCATGTTGGCGATTCGGAAGATGGAATGGTAAAGGCCGGCCTGCCCCGCGTAGATCACGAATCCTGCGGCTTTCAGCGCGTCGTGCACCTGCTCGTAGGTTCTGCCCGCGGGCAATTTAAAGGAGGTAAGCATGGAGCAGTACGCTTCTTCGGGAAGGAACAGTTCGATCCCCAACGCCTGAAACTCTCGCCGGATTCGGCTCGAGATTTCCCGGTACCGGGCTCGGCGAGCCTGCCATCCCCCCGCTTCATCCAACTCCCGAAGCGCCTCCTGTAGGAGCACGCAGATATGGGTAGCCTGCGTGAACGGGGAGAATCCGGTTTTCTGTTCCTTGTACATTTTATAGAGGTCCAGGTAGAGGGAAGAAGCCTCGGTTTTCCCTGTCTCGAGAAGGTCCTTCCGGGCCAGCACGAAACAGATTCCCGGAGCTCCATGGATGCACTTGTTGGCAACCGAGGCCAAGGCCGCCACGTTCCAGTCGGAAAACCGGATTTCTTCCCCCGCGAAGCTGGAAACCGTGTCCAGTAAAAGGAGTTTACCATACTTCCGGCAGAGGGCTCCAAGGCTTTCCAGATCGTTTAGTCGTCCCGTGGTGGTTTCGTTATGGATGGCCGCCACGTGGGTAATGGCCGAATCGGTCTGAAGATGCTTTTCCGCCTCGTTCAGGTTCATGGGCTCGGGCCATGCGCTCTTCACCAATGTATAGGGTTTTCCCTGCACTTCCAGCATGGAAGCGATCCGTTCCCCGTACACACCGTTGGCGATCACGAGGGTCTTTCCTTTACGGGGCGCCAGGCTCTGGAAAATCGCCTCTACGGCGCAAGTCCCCGAACCCGTGAAGATCACCGCTTCGTAGTTCGCCTCCGCCTCCGGATACACCCGACGCAGTCGGGCCTTAATGTCTAACACCAACTCCGCGAACTCTGGTTCCCGGTGGCAAAGATCCTCTTCGAGGAACTTTTTCCGCACCCGCTCGCTCATCGTGACGGGACCCGGGTTCAAAAGGATCGTTGGTCGTGCTTGTTTTGTTGATCGATTTTCAGATTTCATTTCTTACCCTCGACTAGGAAGTATTGAGTTATGGATTGTAGTATCTAACGGCCAGTAGGGTAGCCGCAAGTAGTTTTTTGAGCGTACCGCCACGTCGATATCTAAATCTACGCAACGGGGGTTCCCCGCGCGAGGGATCCAAAGAGAACCATAAAGACTAGTGTACCTTAAGCGAGTCGCATCTGCATGGGCCTAAGTTCTCGTTTGAAAGGGTCCAACACAAGACCTAGAATTCCTAACGTAACAGATCCCAATAGGGGTTCATCGGTCTCTTCGCCTAAAATTACCGGGGTGTATCCTTCTTCTCCTAAGAGTCGAATCCTGCATTCTGAAACTGTTCGGGTAATGGTGGTACCGTCCGCTAACACGAAATCTACCTGTTTTTTCGGTTTCAATCCAAGTTCTTCCCAAATAGGTTTCGGAATGAGAGTATACGTAGCTCCACTATCCACCAGAAACCGTACCGTTCGTCTTTTTCCTCTAGAGCTAGAGACAATTCCTTCAACGTATGTAAGGCCCAACCGCCACCTCCGATTCCAAGATCTACGGCGCCTAGCGTACCCTAGATAGGGTTTTCCCTCAAGAACTTGGCGAACCGGAGCGCTACCTCGGGAGGAGTCACCGTAGGCCGAGGCAGATTTTCCGGGGCTCCGGCTTGGATTGGGATCCGGATGAAGGTAAGAGACGGTGCTCGCCCCTTGGACCCATTAAAGGAGGAACCATCGAGGGGGGAACTCCCTCCAGAAGAGGCGATGACGGGCTCTTTCGATCTTAACGTTAGCTGAACCAGCGCCTGTTCCAACTCCTCGGGATCGTGTACTTCCATCACTTGTTCATACCCGCAAGCAGCTGCCACGGCGCATAGATCCACCAAGGGAGATACGGTTGCCTGGTTTCCCGTTGATTCGTACGTCCCATTGTCGAGAACAATGTGGATCAGGTTGCGAGGCTTCTCCGTGCCTATGACCGATAGAGCCCCCATTCGCATGAGGACCGCCCCATCCCCATCCAAGACGATCACGGGGCGGGTGGGACGTGCTCGAGCGATCCCCAGGGCAAAACTGGACGCGCACCCCATGGATCCTACCATATAGAACTGGTTTAACCGGTCTTCCAGAGCGTACAATTCCCGACCTGTGTACCCCGTGGTGGCAATTACCGGAAGGGAAGAACCCGCGATCTTCTGCACGACCTTCAGGAAAGCTTCCCGGCGGAAAGAGGCCGATCTTCGACGGGAAGCCTGCGCCTGCGAGAAATCTCTCCCCATCTTTTCCTCTGGCATAGGTCCTGCGTTGTGACTTTCCTGTCCTCGATTCCCTGATGACTTCAACTTGTAGGGAGCGACCGAGTCTTTCCGCATTACAAATGCGAAGGGAAGTCTTTTTCCCTCCATGTGCCGAACAGCCCGCTCCACCGCTCCCTCAACCTCGCCCTCTTCCGTGGGAAAGTATTCCCAACGGATCTTAAGTAGTTCCAACATCTGGGTAGTGATGGAACCCATCAGCTCGTGCTGGGGCTCATCGTGGGGGCCATTCGGTTCTCCCCGGAGGGTCGTGATGATCAGCACAGGGATCTTGAAGATGTAGGTAAGGGAACTCAACGGGTTCACCGCGTTCCCAAGGCCGGAGTTCTGGAACATAACGATAGATGGTACTCCCGCTAGGGTGGAGCCCGCCGCTATCGCTACCGCGTCCCCCTCGTTCACCGCGGGGATGTAGCGGAGGGATCTATCGTGTTCTGCGGGCGTGGCACCGAACGCCGCGTCGATCACGTAATTGATAAACGGTTTTAGGTACGAACAGGGAACCCCCGTCCATAGGGTGTATCCTTTTGCTTTGACAGCTTTCACGAAGGTTTCCGCTTGAATCATTTCCACCTCGCCGAGCCTATACTTACACAAATTGGGCGGCTAGCACGAGATCTTCCACCGAATCGATGTCCATCCAGTTCCCCGTGGTGTAGAGGACCCGAATCTCGGTTCCATCGGAAACCAATCGGTTCAATAGATCATGCATGCGGAGCTGCCGTCCCTGTTTTTCACATACCAACCGATCCAATCGAGTATGGAACTCGTGAACTTTCGTTCCCCGAACTCGAAGAAAACCCATCCACTCGCCATGGATATCTTCGGGAGCGAGATTCGGGGACATGGAAAGCAGGCGTACCGCTTTCCCAAAACTTAAACGGGAGAACGGTTCGGAGCACTGCACGTAATCGGCGAATCGACCCCGGTTCCGGGATTCCTGCCAGTTCACGTCTACCACAATCGTATAGTCCGCGTCGCTATCGAGAAGGATCTGCAGGATATACTTACGGAACAGCACATCGCCATAAGAAACAATCAGATCTTTTTCAGCCATCGGCTTAGATTCTTTAACGCCCGAACCCTCAAGGGTCCTGAGGGAATCAAGGGCGAGTTTCAGGGACCACAGTTCCCCCGTTTCCCCGTACGCGTCGTTGTCTACCATTTTAAGGTTCGGAAGATCCACCTTCTCCTTTTGATACCCTCGGACCACGGTGATCTCTTTGATCCCCGCTCCATTGTAGGCATCCACGATATGGGAAAGAATCGGTTGCCCCCCCACTTCGACCATCGCCTTAGGTTTTTCCTGGGTCAGATCTCCCAGTTCCGTGCCTCGAGCGGCCGCCAGCACGATCGCTTCCACTTTGCGGCCTGAGGCGGGAAGGTACAGCTTCTCCGCTAGATCCAGTTCCTTCTGTCCCTGTAGGCGCAACACTTCCGACACAGGAGCGATCTTGTCCTCGATGGAAAGCAAGTTCTGTTCCCGGTATAAGGTGGCAGCGGTCTTCTGCATGGCCAGTAAGGCAGATCGCAAGAGGTGGTTTGCCCAGATCACAATGGAAAACCCCGCTTGCCTGAATACTTCCGTGGGAGTCGTATAGTACTTGGTGGGCACGATCACCACCGGAAGCCGATCCCCCCACTCCTTCTTGAAGGCCAGGACCTCATCGGGAACCGACAAGGCGCTATGGATAAGGATCCCATCCGCTCCTGCCCTCCGGTACGCCTCCGCCCTTCGAAGGGCTTCCTTCAACCCCCAACCCGCGATGAAGGCCTCTACCCGAGCTATAATGCAAAAATCGGGATCCGTTTGAGCGTCCTTGCCGGCTTTGATCTTTCCGCAGAACTCTTCCATGTCGGCCAAGGGTTGAGCCGTTCCATGCACGAAACTATTCGTCTTGGGGAATAGCTTGTCTTCGATACATACAGCGGCCACACCCCGTTGCTCCAGCTTCCGGACCAATCGGCGCATGTTGTTGAAGTTCCCGTACCCCGTATCCCCGTCGAGGAGAATCGGCACGGTCGTAGCGTCGGACATGAACTCCAACACCTCCAGCACCTGGGTCCAACTAGCTTCATTGGAATCCCTTACTCCCAGTTGGGCGCTGATGGAAAGCCCGCTGGCCCAAATGCCCGGGAATCCCGCTTCTTCCGCGATCTTGGCCGATAACCCATTGTGGGCCTCGCAAAGGAACTCCAGAGTGGGGGAGGTCAATAACTGTTTGAACCGAGTTGTTTTTTTCATCTGTCAAACCGTCCAATTCAATGGTAAATCAAGATCCCGCAACAAGGGAAGTGCCGCGTCTTTCGGTGAAACCGTAGGTTTGATTCCGTATCCCAGATTGGGCCATTTTATGTTGATGTCCGGATCATCCCACCGCACCCCACCCTCGGATTGGGCGTGGTACACGGCCGTACATTTATACTGCACCTCCGTGTCATCGTCCAGAGCCAAAAATCCATGGGCGAATCCTTCCGGGATCCATAGCATATGGTGATTGTCCTCCGATAACTCGGTTCCAAACCACTTCCCGAAAGTGGGTGAATCCTTTCGGAGATCCACCGCCACATCCCAGGCCACCCCTCGGGTAACCCGCACTAGCTTCCCCTGCGCCCGCGGAGGTTTTTGGAAGTGTAGCCCCCGGAGTACCCCCCGATTCGAGCGCGAATGATTATCCTGCACAAAGGGGCCTCTGATTCCATTCACGAAGAACTCGGGATGCTTGAAGGTTTCCATGAAAAATCCCCGTTCGTCATAGAACACCTTCGGTTCGATCAAAAGTAACCCTTTCAAGGGAAGTCTACGAAAGGTAAAAGGCATGGGAATTGCGCTCCTCTGAAAAAACTAAACTAGTTAAAAAAATATGAAGGAATTAACTCTGGGTTCTGAATATCCATGGTCTCTTCTCCCATGGTAAAGATAAGAACCTTACTCTTAGTAGCATATTGAATCAAAGAGGGTTCCATGTATGGGGAAGCTAAAATAGGAATAATCCGTTTCTTTTTATAGTCTGGGAAATACTTTTGAAACTCGCCACTCTCCACAAAGGATTTGAAAGCGTCTATATCCTGTTGCCGAGGAGAAATTTTCGTTTCGTTCACACACACAAAGGATTCATACTCCACAATAGCATCGATTTCTCTCATACTTCCCTTTACCTCGGGGTTCTTTTTCTTTATGCGTACCGCGTAATATATCAGTTCCTCATTTCGCGCATGTTCCCGGGCAATACGAAGTATGTTTGGAGCCGCGATATCCTCCGCAAATGTCCCCAAGCGGTTAGCCAGCTCTCCCCACTGCTTCTGTGATTCCCGTTTGAAAGTCCTCATCTCATCCTTGAAGGCAAGCATCTCGTCTTTGAAGATGCGCACCTCATCCTTGAAGGCCCTCATTTCATCTTTAAAAGCAAGCATCTCGTCTTTGAAGGATTTCATTTCAACGATAAACGCCCGCACTTCATCCTT